>Ga0114956_1001202_pt1 | contig 20153 bp, 24 predicted proteins | sample MaitaG_FD_87304 | JGI IMG/M metagenome (GOLD analysis project Ga0114956, IMG submission 87304) | Marine algal microbial communities from Maine, USA - Maine_Asex2 metaG | ecosystem: Host-associated > Algae > Red algae > Unclassified | place: Maine, USA | collected 2015-01-05
GACGAAGACGAAGACGAAGACCACAGCACCGAGGATGCCATCGGCGCCGATTAGCCCTCGGCGGGGGTGACCGAGAGGATGTCCATCTGGACGATCATGGTCTCGTCGGGTTCGACCTGACCCGGAAGGCCCTCGGCCCCAAAGGCGAGATCCGGGGGAATGATGACGTTGCGGGTGCCGCCAGCCTTCACGCCAACAAGGGCCTCATCGAATCCAGGCAGGCCACTTTCGCCACCAGCCTCGAACTCGGCTGGCAGTCCGCCTTGCTGCCATGACGACACGAACGTCTCGCCCGTGCTTGCGAGGATCGAAGTGAAGTTCATCTCGATCGTGTCGCCGGCGACCGCAGCCGGCCCGGTTCCTTCGACAATGTCTTCGATGTCGAGTTCACCGCTGAGTTCATCGGGCACCGTCAGCTGCGGTTCATCGGCCGGATCGGCTGGCGTCGTTACCGTTGCCAAGTCGACAGTGAAGACAAGGTCGGAACCAGGCGTGATGATCCCACTGCCGCCATCGCCGTAGGCCTGCGCTGCCGGAATGCGAAGGATGCGGCGTCCCCCTTCACGCATACCGGTGACGCCTTCGTCCCAACCGGCAATGACTTGACCGCCGCCGAGCGCAAACGAGAACGGACTACCGCGGTCCCAGGACGCATCGAACTGTTCGCCCGTCGAGTTCAAGACCCCGACGTAGTGGACCTCGACGAATGACCCACTGACGGCTTCGGCTCCCTCACCGACAATCACATCTTCGATCCCAAGTTCGTTCAGCGTTTCGCCGTCGAATGAAACGACCGGCTTCTTCCGATCGTCGAACTCCGGAACCTCGATATCAGTCGGCGGATCCGGGCGCTCGACAGCTTCTTCGGCGGCATCAGCTTCAGCGCTGTTGGCACGATCGTCGGCCGCCTCAGCAGCATCAGAAGCATCAGCCGATTCGTCGCCAGCATCGACGTTGGCCGCCGCGACCGTGTCGATGGCCTCGACGGTTGCCGCGTCGCTCGAGCAAGCTGACAGCAGCGCCAAGATAGCAATGAGCGCGAACGGAGCGACGCTCCTCAAGAGCCATCGGTGGCCGGATACTTCGCTGGCGGAAAATTCGCGGGTTGAAAGCACGGCACGAGGGTATGGCCTCAGGCCGACGTAGCCGCCGCGCTGCGAGCAATTGCAACTTCAGTCGCGACAGAGGACCTCGCCGTTGACGATGGTAAACCATGCGTCGTCCGAGGCCATCCAGCGCCGGAAGGCATCGGCGATTTCATGCATGCCGTTCTCTGACGACAATCCATAGGCAACGGCTTGTTCCCCGAGCGATGATGACACCACCCGATCCGCCCACAACGACCCCCACCAGCTGCGTGAGTCGGTCTCGGCAAAACACCAGACGCTGGCCGACGGGGTCGGTGCGGTAAATCCGGCTTCGCGCGCCCAGGCCAGCAACCGGCGACCGGCGTCAGGTTCCGCGTCGTTGCGCCGGGCGACGCCCTGGTACACGTCCATCCACCGATCGAGAATCGGGTCGAGCGGGTACCAACTCATCGCGTGATAGTCGGCGTCGCGGATAGCCACGATGCCATCGGACTTCACCACCCGGCGCATCTCGCACAGCGCCGCGACCGGCTCACTGACATGCTGCAACACCTGATGGGCATGGACGATGTCGAACGAGTCGTCGGCGAAGTCGAGGTCATAGACGTCGCCGACGCGGAACTCCAGATTGCTCCGAGCTTGGGCGTCCGGATCGGCCGCCGCCTTCGTGATGATGTCGGGCGCATAGTCGATGCCGACGACCCGGCCCGCGCTGAGGCGTTCGGCAAACTCGACCGTGATCGTCCCCGGGCCGCAACCGACGTCGAGCAACCGATGGTCCGCTCGCAGGTGCGGCGCAAGATAGGCCGCCGAGTTTGCGATCGTTCGCCAACTGTGTGACCGCAGCACGCTCTCGTGATGGCCATGTGTGTAGGTATCACCCATGAACCGAGCCTACGGCAGTGCCATTGTCTCGGCCTGCGGCCTCAAGCGTTTGCACGCAGCAGTGGCCACATGTCGAGCGACCCAGGAACGAACAGTGTCATTGTCTCGGCCTGCGGCCTCAAGCGTTTGCACGCAGCAGTGGCAACATGTCGAGCGACCCAAGAACGAACAGTGTCATTGTCTCGGCCTGCGGCCTCAAGCGTTTGCACGCAGCAGTGGCCACATGTCGAGCGACCCAAGAACGAACAGTGTCATTGTCTCGGCCTGCGGCCTCAAGCGTTTGCACGCAGCAGTGATACCGAACGCGCACCGGCCGCACGGCGTGATGCCGTGCGGCCGGGCTATCGATCAAGGACGGTCGAGTTACCGGAAACGGAGGTCGACGGGAAGGCCAGGGTCGGTTTCGGCCCAGCCGGTCTTGTAGGCCAACGCAACTGCTGCGACCTGGGAAGAAACGCCAAGCTTTCGAAGCACAGCCTTTACTTGCGTGCGCACCGTGCCGACGGAGACGAATGACGTTTCGGCGATCTTGTTCACCGAGAAGCCGTCCATGAGGAGGCGCAAGACCTCGCCCTCGCGGCGCGACAGGCTCTCGAACGGCATGTACCGAAGTTCACGATCACTGCGGTGCGAGGCCAACTTGCTCACGAGATCGACGCGTCGAGCGTCGGTCATCAGGTCTTTACCCTTCAGCAGACCAAGCACCCGATCGACAATGTCGGCGATGGGGTCGGCGGTTGCCAACATCGCGGTCGCTCCAGCATCAACCGATGCCGCAAACAACAACTCGTGCGTACTTTCGGAGATGACGGCAACCCGGCACCCCTCATTGGCCGCGGCCCGAACAAGGTCGAGGCTTCCGCCGAGACCCGGACCCGGTTGGATGCGTACAAGAACCAAATCGAACCCATGGTTTGATAGTTCCGACTTCAGGTCGTCGATGCTGTTGCTTTTCAGCGTCCGCACCCCGCAACCCATTGCGGTGAGAACCATTGCCAGCCCGCCGGCAAGCATTGAATGGGTATCGACGATAAGCACGCTGCCATCTGCAGCGGACTCCTCTGCCCCCATAGACATATCGCTCTGCTCGTTCATTTTCCCTGCTTCGCCCGATCTCGCCGCTTCTTTCCCTCTGCAGCGAGTATGGAAGATCCATACCGCATTCGCACTGAGGCCCCAGGCTCATTCCAATCTAGCGATGTCCTGACTCCCAAACACGTGATGTCTCCAAGTGAACCCGTCAACGAGGATCTGCCTGTCGTATTCTCAGACGTCTCGCGAACCCTTTTGGTCGCGGTTGTCGTGACCACGACGGGTGCTCTTATCGGCAGAAACCTTGCGTTACCAGCGTATTTGGTGTGGGCAATGCTGATGGGATTTATTGCCGTCATCGATTTTGAGCAACTTCGCGTGCCCAATCGATTGGTCGCAACGGCCGCTGTGGCCATGTACCCACTCTTAGCGTTGGCATCGGCATCGAGCGTTTCTGGAACATCGCTCGGTCGGGCCATCGCTGGGTCCTTTGCCCTGCTCCTTCTGTACTTGGCCCTCCACCTGATCGCGCCGTCGAGCCTTGGCATGGGTGACGTCAAGTTGGCGTTCGTCATCGGCGGGCACCTCGCGTTTCTGGGCTGGGATTCGGTCTATGACGGGACGCTTGCCGCGTTCGCGTCGATGGCGGTCGTCGGTCTTGCCCTCATCCTGTTCGGTCGAGCGAACCGTCGAACCGGCCTTCCTTTTGCGCCATTCATGATCTTCGGCGCACTCGTCGCTATCGGCCTCGCTGGCTGACGACCGCTGAGGAGGACAACCGGAGACGAGCCGCATCATTGCTGTATCGGCGCGCCACACTGTCGATCTCGTCTACTCGGCCGATGGCGACGACGTTGTGATCATCGCCTCGAAGGGCGGCGCACCCGAGCATCCGAATTGGTACTACAACCTGGTGGCGAACCCCGAGGTCACCGCCGAGGTCGGCACCGACAAAAGGATGGCAAACGCGGTCCTGGCCGAAGGCGACGAACGCACACGCCTCTTCGACGCTCAGGCCAAACAAATGCCGCAGTTCTCCGAGTACGAAAAGACGGCTACCGAAGCCGGCCGGGTCATTCCGGTCTTTCGTCTCGTGCGGCACTGAGGAGCTGCCCCGGTCGGGCGAGGAACAAGGCGTAGCGGCATCGGATACCCGCTTCGGGGCGGTCCGTCGGCAACACTGTCAAACATGAAGTGCAGTGTGAAAGCGTTCTCGGCCACCAGGCGCTCGAAGCGATGAAGGCCCGGACCTTTCTCGCGCTTGTCGTCGCGTGCGCCATCGGGTTCACCTCGTGTGCGAGCAATCCCAGCCCGAGCGCTAGCGGCGCACGATCAACCGAGGCCGACAGTTCACTCACCATGTTCGACAGTGACTTCGGTCCGGCGCTCGCTGACGACAAGGGCTTCACCCTGTATGGCTACGACGACGACACCGGGGGTGAGATCAAGTGCGTCGCGAACTGCGCCACGATTTTCCCCCCCATGCCGGCGACGTCGCTACGGCCCGGCTCCGGCATCGACGCCAATTTGATCGGATCGGTCGTGCGTCCCGACGAACTCGGCGAGCAGCTGACCTACGCCGGCCGTCCGCTCTATCGCTTTAGCGGCGACAACCTGCCCGGTGACGCGCTCGGCGTCGGTTCCGGCGGTCGCTGGTGGCTCGTCAGCGCAACTGGCGAACGCCTCACGGGCTGAATCCAGGTAAGGCAAAACGACGAATGCGTCGGGCCCGAGCCCGACGCATTCATATCGACTTCGATCTTCAACGACCGGTGTCGGCCGCCCCCGTCAGCTGGACTTGGCCCAACCGCAGGCTTTCGTTACGCGAGGCCTAGCTCGGCACGCAGCTCGGCCAACTTGTCGTCGGCCTGAGCCAATGACACCGCTTCGCGGAGCTCGGCTTCGGCACCGGCCGGAGTGGCCTGCGCGACCTCGGCGTGAGCCTTGGCTTCGGCCAGGCGAGACTGGATCTTGTCTTCGACCCGTTCGAGCGACGGTGCGTCGGTGTCAAGCGCGCCCGACATCGACTCGACCGCCTTGTTGACTTCTTCTTGCATCTTGGCCTGCTGAATCTGACCCAGCAGCTCCATACGCTTCGCGGTCAGCTCCTGCATGCGCATGGCATTCGCTTGCACTGCGTTGTTCGCTTCGCCCGCTTGGGTCATCGCAATTTCGTACTGATCGCGCAAGCTCGCCAGATTGTTCTCAGCGGCCTGGAGCTTCATCGCGAGGCCTGATGCGGTGTTCGTCCACTTCTCGACGCCAGCTGCATCGCTTTCGGCCTTGGCCCGCTCTGCACGGAGCAGGGCCTGCTTGGCCATTTCGCGGGACTTACCAACCTCGGTCGCCGCTTTCTCGATCTGCTGCTCAAGCTTCATGCGGTGGGCAATGATCTTGCCCGCCTGATTGCGAAGAGCCTGGTCTTGCTTCTGGGCCTCCGTGATCGCCTGCTTGATCTCAACCTCGGGGTCCATGAGACCCTCAGCCTTCGTGCTGAACAGGGCCGAAAGATATCCCCAGACTCGCTTCAACATGGTACGACTCGCCTTTCTCCGTCTCACCTTTGAGGAGCCGGACGACGTTCAACGCCAGCCCGGTTCCTTGTGATCTACTCAGTGATCTACTCAGTGATCAGCTCGGCGCGAAACCGGTAACGGTGCGACCAGCTGAAGTCCTGAAGGCGCCAAGTGTAGGGCGCCACACCCAGTCTGAGGGATGCAGCAGCAACTTACATGCGGCGACGGCCGCGGCCGGCTGATGATCGCTTCCCACCGCTCGTTCGACGCGAACGGGCCCGGCCCGAGCTCGCGCTCGGACGACGACTCGACGTCCGCCGCGGCCGCGAGCTTGTCGGTCGACTCCGCGGAACGCGATCAGGACCGAAGACACTGCCCGGGTTCGGGCGGACCCTCGGTGCTCGTCGAGGCTGCTGGGTTGGAGCCGTCCAGTCGAACATGCCGCCGCCGGTGGGCCCGGGGTGGCGCCCACGCCTCGGCTGGCGACGAGGCATGCCTGCGCCCAGACCACCAAGCACGATGTCGAAGATGTCGATGCCGCCATAGCCGAGGCCACCATGGGAGCGCGGGGCACGAGCCGCGGGCACCCGGCGGCCGTGGACATCGATCATGCGCGGCGTGGGTTTCTGACCCTGACGAAGTTTCTCCGCATCCATCGCGCACACGTTGACTTCCTTGTCGCCAGCCGCGGTTTGCACGACCGCGACCTTGGTGCCCGGCTTGTGGGTCGGATCGAAGAAACAGGCCACCGGTTTGTCGGGCTCGGGCTCGGGCGGCACGTCGCGACCGTCGACAAGAGCGTCGGCCGCTTCCATCTGCCATCGGGCGTAGTCGATCCGGTCGTTGAGCTCCGCGAGACCCATGAGGTCGTTCGTCTTCGGCAACAAGTCATCGACCTCGGCGAACGTCGCAGTCGCAGCGCGGAAGTACTCGATCGCCTGGGCGTTCTCCGAGGCGTCGATGCGATCGCCCTGTTCGATCACGTAGTTCGCAACCGCGTCGCGCTGCGCCTGAATTTCGGAACGAGCGCCGGCGACATCGTCGGCGTCCTTCGCCCCGAGCTTCTTCTGTTTCTTTCGCCGGCTCGACCACATCAGACCGCCGGCGGCAAGAGCACCGACGCCGACGAGCGGCAGCAGGTTCACCCCGCCCGACCCGTCGGCCGATACCGCGTCTTGCGCATTCAGTCCGGTAAAGACCGCTTCAAGTCGATCGGTCGCATTTCCATCGACCGGAATGAGATCGACGGCGACGTCGAGACCATCGGCGATCGTCCCGTCGTCATAATCGGCGCTCACCACGCCAACGTCGTAGAACCCGTCGGTATCAGGACTCACGACGATGACGGTTCCCGAATTCGCGAGTGCATCCTGCACCTGCTGGGCAAAAAAGTCGTTGCCAACATCGGCAACCTCCGCGAGCGAGACGAAGTACCAATTCCGGTCGGTCGCGTCGGCACGCCCAACCAGTGTCTCGAGCCGGTTGAGGTCAAAGTCCGCACCGTCCTCGACGTAGTAGCCAGCGAAGTCGACGACATCGGCAACCTCGGATGCGTCTTGGGCTGACGCCACCGGAGCGACCGCGAACACCGCCAGGAAGGCGCCTAGCGCAACGCCGATAAGCGCCCTGAAGGCACGGTGTTGACGGCGCCGCCGGGCGGGGAGTAACGGGGCATTCAGTGTCATAGCCACAAAGAAAGAGTAGCGAGAGGCACGGGCGACCCCGAAAACCCGCTTCTGGGGGATTTGCCCACAGCGACCGCGGGCCTTTCGGCCCATACTCCATTCCATGGCCGCACTTGTGATGCGTCGCCCGACATCCAGCGACGCCAAACCACCGCTCGTGCTCGATCTTTCCAGCGTTCGTCGCATACGCTGGTGTTCGTTCTGCCGCAGTTGAGCCAGTGGCTGACGAACCGGTCACGGTTTTCGCGATGCTGGCAGCACGAGTTGATGCAAGACTTGAATTCCTCGATCGCCACTTTCTTTTGTTCCCGATCTTGCTCGCCGATGACCACGAGGGTGATCGGTCGAACCTGACGCTGCACATGCCGGATGAACAACCACCGAAACGAGAGCACGAACCCATGAGCGCGATGCAGGACTTTGGCGGTGACGCCACCGAGCCACCAAAGAAGGCATCGGGCCTTGCGCCTCCCGTCCTCGTCGCCCCAGTCGCGACCACAACGCCACAGGTCGATGCGCCCGCGCCCCGACCAGCCGGTGCCGCACCGCGGCGCGGCGCTGACGATACGCCGATCGTCGATGAACATCGTCAGATCGCCGAGATGAAACCACCGGCGGTTTGGAGCCCAAGCGGCGCGGCCACTCCTCCAGCCGTCACCCCTCCTGTTCTCCCGCCGGAACCCCAGACATCCTCGACGGTTCGCCCCGGCGATGGCGCTCCGGATCGCTTGGCGCCGCCGACGCTTCGGGCGCCGGATCCGGCCGGCGGCGCGCGGGTTTCTCCCGCCGGTGTCCCAACGCCTGGCACCCCGACTCCATCACCCTCGACCGCACCCGCTGCCCCACCGGCCGCACCGACCCGGGCAACCCCGCCTGCTGCCCCACCGGCCGCACCGACCCGGGCAACCCCGCCCGCTGCCCCACCGGCCGCGCCGACCCGGGCAACCCCACCTGCTGCCCCACCGGCCGCGCCGACCCGGGCAACCCCGCCCGCTGCCCCACCGGCCGCGCCGACCCGGGCAACCCCACCAGCTGCCCCACCGGCCGCACCGACCCGGCCAAACGCACCCGCTGCCCCACCGGCCGCCGCGCCGCCGTCGTCGGCGACGCCAACCGCGCCGGCCGCTCGTCTCAGCCCACCACCGGCACCATTCGCAACACCGGCAGCCCGCGTCGCGACCCCGCCAACCGGGTCAGCGCCGCTCGTGCACCCATCGGCCACTGCGCCCGTGCTCCCGACCGCCCACATCAGCAGCGGCGCAAATTCGGTCGCCCGGCCGTCGAACGGTACGACGCCGGTCGTGCCAGTGGCACCCCGGATCACCGTTGGTTCCGCTCGCGCAACGGGCCGGAGCACGATGACCGCGCCAATCAACTTCGCGACTGCGGAACGGGTGCGGCAAACCCATGCTGGGGCCTTTGGCCAGCGGTATGGGGCCCAGCTCGATCTGTTGCCGTTCGTCGCCCGCGCCGTCTGCGACGCGCTGCTTGCGGTGCCCGCGCTCAACGGAAACGCCGCAACGGTTCATCTTGCGCTGTCGACCTTCGGCAATCATCAAAACCCCGCCGCGTGGCCGGTTATCTCGTACGCCGACTACCGAACGCTCAGCATGATCGGCCTCGAAGCGACGATGCCCGGCTTCCGGGAAGCCGAACCAACGTTTGTGCTCGCGACCGGCGAAGCACCACTGACCGACCTCGCTGCCCTCACGGTGCGGGTCTCACCATCGGCCCGCGAAACCGACACCGTGTCGCTCACGTGGTCGGCGGGCCGAGGAGCACCGCACGAGGCCGAAATGTTCATCGAACGGGTCCGCACCACCATCGGCACCCACAACTGGGCCATCGAGTTCTAGACCGCACGCGATCGCCGTCGGCGGGTGATCGACGACAACTTGTGCACAGGTTCGAAGTCCAGGGTTCGAGCCCTCTACGCTTGCGGGTTCATCCTCAGGAGGACCTGTGAACGAGCACAGCAAAGAGATCGACAGCGGCAGCAAGACCGACCCGGCCGCACCCACTCCGGCCGACGGCGCCGACGGTGTCGTTCGCGCTGGCGATGCAACAAACGCGGCCGATTTGGCATCCGCCGACGCCCAGCCTGGTCCGTTTCCGGAACAGCGGGCGACAACTCAGCGGGGTGCAGACATTGGCACAAGTCGAGTTCGCACGAACGACTATGTTCCAGCGCGTGCGGGCGACGGCGGCGGAACCCCCCAGTGGTTTGGCTTCGCACTCGGCGCGCTGCTCGTGCTCGCAGCGGTGGGCGCTGCGTTCTTCCTCTATTCGAGCGACGAGACCGATTCCTCCTCTCTCGTCGCCCGCCGGGCCGAACCAACCGCGCTCGCGACCGCCACGCCGGTAGCCGCACCCGAGCCCACCGCGGCACCAGCGACCCCGACGGCGACACCACAACCCGCCGCCATCGCTGAACCAGACACCGTGTTTGATCGGGCCGCGGGCAGCGAACAATTCAGTGTGCTGGCCGGCGCGATCACCGCTGTCGGCCTCGATGGCGAGTTGCAGACCCGCTCGCCGATCACGGTCTTCGCTCCAACCGATGCGGCCTTCGCCAAAGTGGACCTGTCCCGGTTCAGCGAATCCGAACTCCAAGAGGTCCTCGTCTACCACGTGCTCGATGGACAATACGGAAGCGACGATCTGAGCGTCGGCGATTCGCTCGAGACGATCACCGGCGAATCGATCGTGATCAACGACGGCTTCGTCATCAACAACCGTTCGGCGATCATCGATACCGACATCGAGGCATCGAATGGTGTCGTCCACGCGATCGACACCGTCCTCATTCCCCGAGCCTTCGGGCCCACCGTCGGCGACCTCATCGACGGTGACGCAGATCAGCTCACGTCACTCGCGACGGCGGTCGAATCGATGGGCCTTGGCGATGCGCTCGACGGCGACGGTCCGATCACGGTGTTTGCGCCGACCAACGCCGCGTTCGACGATGCCGGCTCACTGCTCGCGACTACCGACGACGATCAGACCACCGCGGTGCTCGCCTATCACGTGGTTCCCGGTGAGTACCTGGCCGCAGATCTCAGCGTCGGTCAAGAACTCACAACCGTCCAGGGTGAGAGCCTCATCATTACCGAAGGTCTCACGATCAACGACGACGCGTCGATCGAAGAGGCCGATCTGCTCGCCAGCAACGGTGTGGTCCACAAGATCGACACGGTGCTCGTGCCCGGCACCTTCCGCACCGAACAAGCCCTGAACGAACTGTTCGCGCTCGACCCCATCCAGTTCGAAACGGCAAGCGCCCGAATCCTCGCCGAGTCCGAACCGGTCCTCGACGAAGCGATCGCGACGCTGACGGCCAGCCCGACCGGCGACGTTGAGATCGAAGGTCACACCGATTCGGTCGGCGGCGAGCAGTCGAATCAGTCGCTCTCGCAGCGCCGCGCTGAATCGGTTCGCGAGTACCTGGTCGCGGGCGGCGTCGAACCCGATCGACTGACCGCTATCGGCTACGGCGAATCCCGCCTCAAGGTCGACCCCGAAGAGTCAGCCGCAGACCGACAGCAGAACCGGCGGATCGAATTCCGCGTCGGCTGATACGAGCCCAAAACGGAGAAGCGCAACATCTCGCGCTCCGGGGAAACCCCGTTGCGAGATGTTGCTGCTCCCGTTCACGACTCCGGTCCTGCCCGGCCCGAAGTCGATCGCGTCCGAACTTGATTCTACAAAGAGTGATCCAACATCGGTTAGATACCGAGTCCGGTCATCAGCATGTTCACGACGAACATTCCAGCGACACCGAGTCCGGCGATCAGAGCGACTCCACGAAGGTGGTACACGTTTCTTCTTTCTTGGTTTGAGCGGTGGGTCCTATTCACCAGACGCTTTGGGGTGGCACAAAGTTCCATCCAGGAGCATTTCGAAAAAGGACTGTCATAAATGACGCAGACTCGTCATGTAGTCGCCTGCTCTCCCTTCCTCTGGGAAGGGGCACTAGCCTTGAGCTATGGCCTTCTTTGGACGTAGCAAAGTGGAAATGGTGAACCCCGCTGAGGCACTGGCGGGCCGAAGCATGACGATGCCGGTTCCGGCCGCGCACACGATCACGGGCAACGCGCTAACGCCGCCGTTCCCCGATGGTCTGGGCACGATCGTTGTCGGCATGGGCTGCTTCTGGGGCGCCGAACGCAAATTCTGGGAGGCGCCCGGGGTCTGGTCGACGGCGGTTGGTTACGCCGGTGGCTACACACCGAACCCGACGTACGAAGAAGTATGTAGCGGACGCACCGGTCACACCGAAGTTGTGCTCGCGGTGTTCGACCTCGCGACCACTGACTATGCCGCGATGCTCCGCGTGTTCTGGGATAACCACAATCCGACGCAGGGCATGCGCCAGGGAAACGACGTCGGCACGCAGTACCGGTCAGCCATCTTCTACGGAACCGACGATGAGAAGATCGCGGCCGACGCATCGGCCACCGCATTCGGCGCCGAGCTCACTAACGCCGGCTACGGCGAGATCACCACCGAGATCGCATCGCTCGACGCCTTCTACTACGCCGAGGAATACCACCAGCAGTATCTCGACAAAAACCCGAACGGATATTGCGGCCTTGGCGGCACCAGCGTGACGTGCCCCATCGGCATCAGCACCGACGACTAGCGGTTCGCAACGAGCGTGGCTTCTTCCTCTAGCGACATCCTCGACGTCGACCTCCTCGCGTTCGAGACGGGGACACCCGACCAGCGCGCCGCCGTGATCGACGGCACCCGCCGCAGCCTGCAGACCGGCTTCGTCTACACCGCGCACGATCTGTCGTCGCAGCTCCTCGACGACGCGTACGCCATGCTCGGCAGCTTTTTCGGCCTCTCGGCCGTCGAGAAGGAACGCTCGCGCGTTCCCGGCAGCCACGGGCAGAGCGGTTACACCGGCCTACTCGTCGAGACCGCGGCGTCGAGCGATCACCCCGACTGGAAAGAGATGCTCAATTGGGGCGGCCGCGTCCCGGAAGGCCACCCGCTTCGCGCCCGCTTCCCTCACCGGTATGGCGACCCCGTCTTTCCCGAGAGCGAGGTGGCCGGAATCAGCGACGTCCTGCTGCGGTTCCACGATTCGATCGTCGATCTGCAGCGGCGCTTTCTTCGCATCATCGCCGTCGCGGTAGGCGCGGACGAGCGCTATTTCGACTCGCTGGTCGAGATGGGGGCGAACCTGACGCGGGCGATCCAGTATCCGCCGATGCACGATGCGCCCGGAGATCAACACGTTTGGGCAGCCGAACACGGTGACATCAATCTGATCACGGCGCTACCGCGCGCTACTGCGCGAGGTTTGCAGGTCAAAACCGCCGCCGGTTGGATCGATGCGTCGCCGCCCGACGGTCACGTCATCATCAACACGGGCATGATGCTCGAACGGGTCACGAACGGTCTGATTCCGGCCGGGATTCATCGAGTGGTCGCCGATCCAGAGCAGCCCGGTGGCCGGCTATCGGTCGTGCAGTTCTGCCATCCGACGCCGTGGACAATCCTTGCGCCGCTCGCAAGCTGCATCACGCCGGAGAATCCGCAACGGTATGCCCCGATCGCGGCAGCCGATGCGCTCGACGAGGTGCTGTGGCAGATCAACCTGGTCGAGGACGGCCGTCGGGTCGACGACCCGAACGCTACGGGTTAAGGGCTTCAGCCAAGGCTCGAGCGGTGTTTGCGCTCATGCCGCCCGCGAGCGTGATGCGGTTGTCGACAAAGGGGCGCTGGGCGGTCGCCCCGACGATGACCGAATCGTTCAGCTCAAACGCGAGCTGAATGCCGCCCTGGTCGATGTTCTGCTCAATGATTGCGTTGAGCTGATCGATCGTGCCCGGTTCTAGGTCGATGATGATGCCGGGGTCGGTGCCGACCATGTACGCCTTTGCGGCCACGACCGCTGAAGGACCGAATACCGTGTCGGCTCGCGTGAAGCAGAGCGCCTGCACATTCGAGCCCCGCTGCTGCAACTGATCTGGGCGGCACGGCGGTTCGTTGATCTCGGCGATCGGCCACATCGCAAAGCTGCCGGGGTCGGGTTCGAGGGGCATGACGACCGACGGTTCGCCTTGCGGTTGCCCAAGCCGTGGTGACAGCGAATAAAGGTCGAAGGCATTCGGCGGTCGCGTGGGGATGACCCCTTCGGGGGCGAACGTGATCGTGAATAGTTCGCCGTCGGTCAGAAAGCGGGTCGAACGCACGTCTTCGGTGATCAGCTCGTACGGCTCAGCCGAATCCGGCGCTGCCCATCGGTCGATCGACAGTCGACCGGGCACGCCCCCGCATGGGTCGCCGTCGCGCCAAACACCTCGGCCCGGGATTTCGATCAGACCATCCTCGATCACGAAACCAGCGGCATCGGCGAACAAACCCAGCGTGGCGTTCTCGAACGCCGCTTCACTGAAGAACGGGTGGACATGGATGAGGCCGTCACCGTGGGTATGAATGCCAAGAGGGTCGTTCTCATCGGTGAACGGCGCGATCACGTCATCACAGATACGAATGACATACGCAGCGTGCCAATGACTGGCGAGGGTCGGGCCGGAGAACTCGAGTCCGTAGCTTTGGGGTCCGCCAGAGGAGCCGGTCGACGTCGGCGGCTCGGCGAGATAGATGCTGCTCTCCCCCGCGTTCTGGGCGATCGTGCAGCCGACGGCGAGCAGCGCAACCAACAGCATCGTCGCGATCGGCGTGACGAACGAACGTTGCGAAGCCTTGACGCGACGGCAACGGAGACCCGGCTCGACCGGGTTCGGATCGATCATCAACTCGTCAGTTGAGGGGCGGAAGTCCGCCAAAGTCGAGCGTGTCGAGCAGGCTCTCCGGGTCGGTGTCGTCGGCGGCCGCTTCGATGCCGACTTCGCTTCGCTGCGGTTCGACGATGTCGCCGATCGCCAGCATCGCTGCCGCCAGCGCGCTGGTGACGACGCCGCCCTTCTTACGCGCTGTTGGCGGCAATGGTGGGGCGGCACTGTCAACGATGAGGCCGACTTCTTCAGCCAGCGCTCCGCTCGTCGAAGCGACTGCCGCTATCGGCAGCGGAGAATCTGACGCGGGGTCCCTGCTCGTCATGGTGTCAGTCTGCCCGGAATCCGGGCGATACCGGGGGCGCTCCCTGTTCCAATGGCGCCGTCGGCGACCTCGACACCAAACCGGGCATCAAGCCGTAGAGGCCCGGGCCAGTGATCGACAACGAGTCAACAACCGTTTGGGCCAGTCGCCGACCGTCGCTGATGAGATCGGAGGCCTGCGAGAAGTTCAACGGCTGGACTCCGGTTGGTGGCGTTTCGACGACGACGACGGGCATTTCGGCCGCAGCAGCCTGCAACGCATCGACCCGTTGCTGACGGAAGAGCACCCCGGCCGCAAAGAGCGCGGAATCGATGATGGAGGTTGGGGCGTCGGGCAGTTGCAGCGACCGCTCATCTATTGGCGCCCCGACTGCAGGGCGTGACGCCACGTCGAGGGCGATGATCGAAGCTGCGCCCCAGGCGTGGGCGGCAGCGACCGGCAGGTTCTGGCTGACACCGCCATCGAGATAGGGACGTCCGTCGATCTCGACTGCGGCGAAAACGCCAGGAATCGCCGCGCTCGCGGTGATGGCCCGGACGAGATCGCCGTGGGCAAATGACTGCGACTCGCCAGTCGCGGCATCGGTGGCGACAACGACGAGCGGATGGTCGAGTGCCTCAAAAGTCGTGGCGGACAGATGGGTCCGCACCAGACGTTCGATGCCTGAACCGTCGAATACTGGATTCCGGCCCACGATGCGGCGGAGCGCTGCAAATCGAACCGGAAACACAGCGTGTCGACGCGTCGATCGCCACACCTGCTCGAGGTGCGGCACCGCACCCGTCAACCCCCGTTCGGCGATGACGGCACCGTTGAGCGCGCCGACCGAGGTGCCGACCACGACATCGGGTTTCACGCCCGCGGTGTTGAGCACCTGCAGCATGCCGACCTGCAGCGCTCCGAGGCTTCCGCCGCCACCCAGCACCAGTGCGACTGGGCTCGGTAACTCGCGCAACGAGATCATGCCGCAGCTCCAGCCGCAATATCGCTATCGCTATCGCTATCGCTATCGCTATCGCTATCGCGGGAGCAGACCCGGAATCCGATGTTGCCCGTCGCGGAGTCTGGGGTGTTGCAGCTTCGGGCGGCGGCTCGGAACCGGAAACAATACGACTCGTGGCAAAGGTACGAACCGCCGCGCATCACCCGATGGGTTCCCATCGGTGGTCCGGCCGGGTTGACCAACGGCTCATTCGACCACTGCGTTCCAAACCAGTCGGCACACCACTCCCACACGTTGCCGCCCGTGTCGAACAGCCCGAAACCGTTGGCCGGAAACGAACCGACCGGCGCGGGCCCGAGCCAACCATCGTCGAGCGAATTCGCGGCCGGAAAGGCCCCTTGCCACACGTTCGCCTGGTGAACACCGTTCGGCGTCAGCTCATCGCCCCACGGAAACCGGGCCTGATCGAGACCGCCGCGGGCCGCGTATTCCCATTCGGCTTCCGTCGGCAGCCGACAGTCACGCCACTGGCAAAAGGCCACCGCGTCGAACCACGACACGTGGACAACAGGGTGGTCGAGCCGGTCGTCGATCGTGGTGGCCGGACCTTCGGGATGTTGCCAGCTCGCCCCGTCGACCTCGCGCCACCACGGTGCGGATGCAACTCCGCGTGTCGGTTCGAAATCGTCAGGAAGCAAGCCGCCGAACACAAACGAAACGCCTTGGCTCTCGGCCGTCGTTTGATACTGCGTTGCAGTCACGAACGCGCAAAAGTCAGCATTCGTCACGGTCGTCGCGCCGATAGTGACCGGCCCGGTGGTGACGTCGCGGGCCGGCCCCTCACCATCGCCTGCGTACCCGATCGGATCATTAGACCCCATGCGAAAGGTTACGCCCGGTAGCGACACGAAAGTTGGCGCCGAATTCATCGGATGATCTTTCGACAGTTCTTCCTGGCGCATTCCGCCATCCTCTCGCACTTTGCTCCCAGAGGCGTACATTGCGGTTTGGTTTCGGCTAAACATGGGTGACACGAAAGGCAGGCATGGGACTTCCCGCTGAAGACTTCAACGCGACATCTGCCGCGATCAGCACGATCGCAGCCGGACTCAACCGAGACGAGACGACCCTTGTCATTGGTGAACTGCGTCGAGCGGGCATTCACGCGCAGATTGTGGCCGAGCCGCAGAATCGCACCCATGGTCCATTCGAAATCGTGGTCTACGAACACGATGCCTACGACGCCTACGACGTCATCCAGAACATCGAGATTATCGAAGAGGCCGACGACTGGTTCTCAGAACGTCCCGCGTGGCAGAGCGCTCTGTTCGTTCTCGTCGGTGTCATCGGCGTACTGATTCCGCTGTTCTTCGCCTTGGTCGCGATCTTCTCGGGTTGATCGCCGACCACCACCAACTCATACTCGCCGAGATGGGCAGTGGTCCGCCCCTTGGTTTTGTGGTGCCGACGGCAGCGGTTGCGCTGCTGTTCGTCGTCATGATGACCGTGGGCGCACTTTTGCTGTTTCTCGGCCGACGGGGAAAGGCGGGAACGACCGGCTACTCGTACGGCCGGTTTACCCGGGCTTCCGTCGGTGACGCCACCATCGATGCCGCCGACGCGCTCGTGGCGCCACGGCTCATCCTCGTGGGGCTCGTCTACCTGCTCGGCGGCGCGCTCATGCTCATCGACCAAGACAGCATTTGGATCGCCGCGCTGATCATCGCCTCGGCGCTGATCTCACTCGGGCTCCTACTGCTCACAGCGGTCGCCGCATTAAAGGTGCTGAACGCCGGCGAGGAATAACTCGGTGGCTTGTCGATGCCTCAGCTGTCAGCCAACTATGCACTGAGGTCGACGATTGCAGCATCGGTAACGGCAACGAGGTCGGTTGGTGCCAGCGAGAGGTCGAGACCTCGGCGCCCGCCGCTCACGTAGATTTCTTCGAACCCGAGCGCCGACACATCGATGAATGTCCGCCGGGTGGCCCGCTGGCCGAAGGGGCTGATGCCACCGGCGACGTAACCCGACGACCGTTCGGCCCGAGCAACGTCGGCCATCGCCGCCTTCTTTGCGCCCGCGGCCGCAGCGAGCGCTTTCAGCCCGAGCCGTTTGTCGGCGGGCACGATCGCGACGACAAGCTCGCCGGTGCCGGCGAGCTCGGCCATCAGCGTCTTAAAAACGCCTGCCGGGTCCACCCCGAGCGCTTCGGCGGCTTCGAGTCCGAATGACACAGCCGCTTCATCGTGCTCGTAGGGATGGACCCCATAGCGCACACCGGCGCGGTCCAGAGATTTGGTAGCTGGCGTCACCGCTGCAGTCGTTGCGCGAGTTGTTACTTCAGGAGTTGACCAAGAATCGCTCGGCCCGCGGGGCCGGTGAGGAGATCGCCAGCGGCGCCAAGCAGGCCGCCACCGTCGTTGTCGTTGTCGCCGTCGAGCATGTCGAGCAGACCACCGAGCGCACTGTCGTTCTTCTGCACAACTTCGCGTTCGCCGCCGAGGGTCGAAGCAAGATTGCTGGAGAACTTGCGACCGAGGTAACCCATGACGATCGGCGCCAACATTGGGAGGAGCCGGCGGACAAGTTCGCCGCTGAGGCCCGAGCTGGCCGCAACCTGCTGCTCGACGCGAGGCCGTCCGTTGCCGAACACGTGGCCGAGAATCTTCTCGCCATCGGACTGATCGTTGCCGCCGAACAGGCCGCCAAGGTTGTCGAGAATCGAACCGTCGTGGTCGTTACCGAGCACGCTGAGTAGCGAAAGCGCTCCGGCTGGTTCGCGAGTGTTGCGAGCGAGACCGCCCAAGATTGCGGGAAGCGCTGCGGCGACCGCCCGACCGGTGGTGTCGTTGTCGGCGCCCAGAGCGCCAGCCAGCTGACCGAGTGTGTCGCCTCCGAGTGCTCCTGCTAGTTCTTCGAGCATCGATGCCATGTCATTCCTTCCTTGGCCATTCTGATAGCCGTTGATCGGGCGCTCAGAACGGGCCGCGTACCCAATCCGTTCCGACCAGACTGGATTCCACGGTGCCGAGGCGCCAGTTTGGAGGGTAGCCGGACGGCACTGACGACGGGCGAAAGGCCCACCCTGGCGGGACAAACCCCCGTGAAGGGCACGTTCGACGGTCGAGCGAACGCTCAGCGCGAGGGCGCATCGGCCGATGGAGAGGCGCCTTCGTGGCAATTGTGAACGGTGATCCGGGCACAACCGGCGTTTCTCGTCACCACGCCGCGTGAGGGCCTTGTAAGTTGCCCGCCTACCCATGAACCCGCTCCTAGACGACGCCAGCGTTGCCGAAGGTATTTTGGCGATAACTCGCCGCGACGGCCTCCGTGCAGTTACCGCTCGATCCCTCGCGTCCGAACTGCATGTCTCGCTCGGAGCGTTGTACAACTACACGACATCGATGCTCGACGCTATGCACAACGCCGATCGACACGTGAACGCCGCTATTCGCGACGTGATCGACGGCGCTGGCGACGCCGCGCAGTCGGCCGTCTGTGCCTGGGCCGAAACCGAACAGCCACTTCTCAATCTGCTCACCGACCTCAACCGGTCGCATGCACCGTTGCCGCTCGAGTTCCTCGACCTAGTGCCCGTGACCGAGTTCGAGATCCCAAAGACCGCCCAGACAGCCGAGATCCTTCGTTCCTTCATCGGGTTGTGGCAGGCGGGCTCGCCGCCGCTCGACAAGTCAGACGTCGAGACGATAGCGGAACTGCTGACGACCAGCCTCGGCTCGTACGACCCGGGCGCCGACTACAGCAACGTCGTCATTCCGATCGACTCACTGCGCCAGCTCGCACTCGACCTCATCGCGGTGAGACCTCATGAGCGCATCGATAGCGATGTGCGGGCTGCCTCGGTCGATGTCCTGCTCGACGGCGAGTGGAGCTTCCGCAAGCTGCAGAACAAAACCGGGTTCCCGCTCGCTCGACTCAACCGCATGTCGCCGCGTGACGATCACGTGATGACGGCCGTCGGCGACATCGTCGGCGGCATCGTGCTGAAGTACGTCACCGACGGGCGTACGGCAATCGAATCGATGCGCGGCCTCGTCAGTACGGTCGCCGCAAATGCGCCACTGCTCATTGGGGCCCAGGTGTCGTTTCTCTCGCTGTCGCTTGTCGACTCGATGACGGCGGACTCGGGTCTGTGGTCGACGACTCCTATGGATGCTCGACAGGTGATGCTCGCGTGCGGACTGGCAACTGCGGTCTTGCACGCCGGCTACACGAACCGCGAAACGGATCCTGCGGCGGCAGCTGCCTCCGTTCCGCTGACGATCGAAATCGCCGAGCGAAGCTACAACAGGCTCACGGCAAGCTAACGCCGCTCGACGCCGAACGGCGTTCGCTGGGCCGGTACGATTCGGCCATGAGCATTCCCGTCGAGATCGAGAACCTTGCTACCGAAGTCGATAATCGCGGTCCCGGTTACCTGCTGACGTCGGGCGCCGACGGGCGACCACACACCATCGAACTGACCTTCACAGTCGGTGGCGCCGTGCTCCGAGCGCGCAGCGGGAAATCATCGGCGCGCAACATCGACGACCGACCGCTCGTTGCGCTTCTCTGGCCACCGATGGAACCGGGCGGCTACAGCCTGATCGTCGACGGCGAGGCCCTCATCGAAGGCGATGGCGACAACCGCACCGTCGTCATCACGGCAACCCACGCCATCCTGCATCGCCCGGCCGCAAGCGGCGGCAACGACTGCAAGACGGTCTAACGACCGCACTGGGCAACACCGACGGCAACGGGGCGGCCGCTGACCCCGCCTACAGCAAGGCTTGATAGACGGCGGCTCGCAGCTGACCCCCGCCTACAGCAAGGCTTGATAGACGGCGGCTCGCAGCTGACCCCCGCCTACAGCAAGGCTTGATAGACGGCGGCTCGCAGCTGACCCCGCCTACAGCAAGGCTTGATA
>Ga0114956_1001203_pt1 | contig 20145 bp, 11 predicted proteins | sample MaitaG_FD_87304 | JGI IMG/M metagenome (GOLD analysis project Ga0114956, IMG submission 87304) | Marine algal microbial communities from Maine, USA - Maine_Asex2 metaG | ecosystem: Host-associated > Algae > Red algae > Unclassified | place: Maine, USA | collected 2015-01-05
CACGCCCAAGTCGCCATCACCGACTGGAAACACAGCTACAACCAGCACCACCGACATTCATCACTCGACTACCAAACACCAAACGAGTACGCTCACGCCTGCTCGCACACCCACCAGACTCCAGAACCGTCTGGCACCTAAAACCGGGGCATCCCACAAGCAGGCGCGGACATCGCGATGATCAACGGCATCAACGATGTCACGCCAGTCCTCGATCATCTGGAGCAAGCGGTCGAAACTGGCGAACTGTCGAACGACGTGCTGGACGCGGCGGTACTGCGCATCCTGGAATCAAAAGACGAACCGGATCACTGCAGCCGATGAAGCGAACCTCTTGGCCTACCAGTTCTTGGTGGGGTTGTTGATCTGGCCAAACGACTCGATCTCTGAACGGTCCTCCAGCGGCAGTTCGTTTGTCGCGATGACCTGAGCATCCTCAAGAACTGTTTCAGCCTTGTTGTCGTCGAAGGCCACTCGGCGGACCTCGGGGTCAGGATCCAAGACGTTGTACATCACATCGTCTTCGGAGAGATAAACACCTCTTCTGCCGGACAAGTTGTCAAATTCGTCAAGAATATCCACGCTGCCACCATCCAGGTTGACCAGCCCAAGAGCATCGGGATCGCCACTCTCTTCTTTCAGGTGCGCCAGCACGTTGGATCCATCTGATCCAATGACCCGAAACTCAGCCCAGTCCTCGGGGTCGAACTCAGCCACAATGTCGCCGTCCGGTTCGACGAAATAGGCGCCCGCCCCAGAGCGCTCACCGAGATTGGCTGAGGTTTCGAGTATGTACAAGCCCCGGCTTGGTAGCCAACTGATATTGGTCAGGGTTTCGCCAGTGCTCAGAACAGCAAGCTCAGCGACGGGTGCGTTATCGAAAGCGCCGATATAGACAACGGATTCATCTCCGTCATTCTCTACGATGGCGTAGCGGTCAGCCTGGTCTTCAATCACCAGGATGCTTCGGATGTCTCCCTCAAAGACAACAGCGGTAGCGCCTGTCTCCGCGTCAACAATCTCGATGAACTGGTCTTCTTCATCGGCGCCGTCATCCCCGGTCTCATCGTTCCAGATGAGAACTGATCCTCCGTTCTCAACCACAGCCAGAGAGATAGCAGCACGTCGTGACCCCAACTCAGTGATCGCGCTGTTGCCGAACAGGACTACCTCCCAACGGTCATCACCGAGGTCGAATCCGAAAACGATGGAGCGGGGCTGGGTTCCGACGCCGAAGTCGTCAGACGTTTGGGCCTCGACCGACCGCTCATCGATCACTTCTCCCGTCACTCTGTCGATAGCGATGATGACGGTGTCACTGTCGTCCTGACCGATCGCGATCAGCATCCGGGCTGTTAGGGAAACAAAAGCGTTGGTGATGTCCAGTTCGACTTCGAATTGGGTCTCGCCGTCAAAGTCAACGACGCTGAGGTCGGTGCTCGACGATCGGTCACTCACCAGCAAGACCAGCTGTTCGCCGGGGATAAGTTGGCACCTGTCTGCCCGAGCGATGCGTTCAAAGGATCCGTCAACCTGCACGTAACACCGTCGACTCTCGTCTCGGTACTCCTGGATGAAAACCTGACCATCTTCGAGCGGAGCAGCTAAGAAGTCGAAGTCGCTCTCGAACAGGGTCGTCGGCTCGCCGTCTGATCCGATCTCTATCAGAGCATGCTCACCGTTATTGTCGGGCACAACCAGGTAGGCGTCTTCCATCGCAATTCCTGAACTGGCGATCACGTCGCTCTCGCGGTTGAAGTAGATGTCGCGATCTGGGAAGCCCCAATCGCGAACGACGCGGTTGTCTCGGTTGACGGTTTGCCCGTCATCGACCAGGTGGAGGTCATCGCCACTCAAAACGAGCAGAGCGTCAGTGCTCCCGCCACCAAGGACCCGGCCCAGGACAAACACAGCTCCGATCACAAGAACGGCAATCGCTGCGACGCCGCCGAGAATCTTGGGAAGGTTCCGCTGAGCCGTTTCTTCCGATTCAGGGGATGCTGCTGTGTTCGGCCCAACGGCTGGAGCCCCTGCGCTGTCGACTGGGACCTGCGGCTCGGACTGCGTTGGAACGGCTTCGAGGGTATCAACCGGTTGCGCTGCGACAGGTGTCGCGACTCGCGAAGGCGGTGCAGCGCCGGACCATGCCTGCACTTCGGCGACGATGCGCGATGCATCGGCTTCGTTGCCCTTCGCATACCTCGGAACGTGATCGACGTTGACCGCATCGACCTGCATCATGCCCAGAGGTGACCTCGACAGCTGCGCAGCGACGGCCTTCGTGGTCTCAGCTTCGTTCGGCGTCATCGCTGCGAGGCTGAACTCCATCCAGTTGGTAAGAGCAGATTTCAAATTCATGGCACTAACACTCCCTGCAGGTGTGATTTATTCATCACTGCTCGGCGACGAGCAGATCGATCTGTGAGCGAGCGCCGAGCAATGTCGGCTCGGCCCAGGCTGGTCTCAACGAGCCCGACTCGCTGCGGTTGGTGAAGCGTTCGACTTCGAGTCGGAGACGCAGCCCACCGGAAACATCGGCTTCGATCAGCTCGGAACGTCCATAGGCGATCTCGCGAGAGGTCCGAAGTTCCCCGTCAACGTAGACCCGGAAAGAAACGATGCCGTCACTGTCGCCGCGGTCGTCGTGCCCGACGGTTGCTGAGAACGAGGCGACGCGACGGTTGAGGAGATACTCGGTCGCGAGAACTTCGGTTCGATCAGGATCACATACCCAGGCCATGCCCGCGACCGTGCCTGAGATCTGCGCCGTCGAGGTGGAGCAGTTCGAGCTGAGCGCATTCAGATCGAACACCGAAATGCTCGACGCAGCGTCAGCCACAACAAGCTCAACAGATTCATCAAGCGGTTCCCCTACTTGCGGGGTTACGCGTAGGACCGTACCTTCAGGTGTGCCAGCCTCGAACTCCTGGACAATCTCGACGCGTGCTCCCAAGTCGCCAATCAGTTGGCGAGCGTCTTCAACTGTGAGGCCGGCGACCTCGGGCACGACCGCTGCTTGACTGACGAGCAATGTGGCTGACACCGCGCCGACCTCACCAGGCTCTGGCGACTGGCCCACCACCACCCCATCTCGTCCCGCCCAAGGAATTCCCTTGACGTCGACAACGTCCTGGTTAAGGCCAGCACTGGCAAGAGCACGGCGAGCCTGATCTTCAGACAGTCCAACGACGTTTGGCATCACACCTCGCGCACCAGATGCCTCCTGGATTACAAAGGGCCGACTGATCGTCGTCTCGACAAAGACTTCCGTCGGCATTGCTGTCCGGTCGCGAACGAGATATCCGCCGACAGCTCCAAGGCCAAGCAGCGTCAAGCCAGAGACGAACAGGAACAGGGTGCGTGCCTTGCGATAGTCGCGACGTTGCTTTGTTCCTGCTGGCAGACTTGGCGGAGCTCCGGTCGTCCCTGGCGAAGAGGTCGGCAATGCGGGTGAAGCGGCCTGGGTGGGTCCTGTGAGATTCTGCGGTGGGGTCTGGGCCGGTACACCGGGAGAGGCTGACTGCGGTGAAGGGGTCTGCGCAGGTGCGATTGGAGGTGGGGACTGCGGTGGAGGAGCGGGTTCGACTGGATTAGACGTCGGCGACGTCGGGCGTTCGAATGCAGGCGGTTGCCTCTTGGGATCAGCCATCACGAAACTCCATTCTCTGGGTCGAGGCACGATGCGTATCTGAAGAAGTTCGGATTTGTTTTCACGGGGCCACCATCAGCGTTTTGGCTTTGGCTCGCCGCTGCCAAACAAACGTGAACGCCAGCGCGCACAGCCAAAGAGCAGCTCCAACCGCTGCTGGTATCGCCCAGCCTGGGAAGCGCTCGGGTGCCACGTCAAACTGCTTCGAGAACGGGAGCGGATTCGCGTTACCGGCGACCATCACCACGAGTTCATGATTGCCATTCGCAACGTCGGGCGGGACAACAAACACCGCTTCCAGACGTCCAGTGGGATCGGTTGACCCTGCCCACAACACCTGTTTTGAGTCAAGGATCAGCTGCGCTGACTCGTTTTCAGCAAGACCTTCCAGCGCCAGTTCATGCCACGACCCCGGCGTGACCGCGGCGCTCGCCGATGCTGCCTGAACTGCTATCACCGTGTCCACTGTTTCTTGCAGAATCGAGGCTTCGATCGATGGCTGGTCTCGGGAAAGGAGCGACGCGCCGTCAGTGGCTTCGCTGGAGTTCGACCAGCGCAGCAGGGCTTGGCCCAAAGCGACCGCACCGTTTTCATTGGGGCCCAGGATTCCGCTCGAAAAATCGGCGTAGGGCTGGGAGGAACACAGTGTGTGGTCAGGGAGGAAGGCCTGCTCAGTATCAGGGACGAAGGCGACAGCGACGCCCAGCTCAAGTGCAGCGGCGACGGCACCTTCCAAGATCCCGTTGAAGTCAGCGACCATTTGATTCGCCGCCCGCAGCTCGGCCGAACCAACGCTGAAACCACCGACAGTGCAAGCGGTGCCGGGTGAGGTAAACAGGGCCGGAAAGGCGAGCACCAGGGTCGGTCGCGTCGACGTCACAGTCAAGTCTGCCGAATTCAGTTCTGCATCGATGCCCACGAGGAGATCAACGACGCGGTCGGTCAGAGCGGGCGAGAGTCTCTGGCTCAAAAATTGCTCGGTTGGTTCACCAAACACATCCCCCGTGCACGAAGCCTGCGCATCAAGACAAGCCGCGATGAACTCAGCGATGCCAGCATCAGCTGCACCAAGAGAAAGTACGACTGCATCGATTTGATTTTCCTCAGCACGGGTCGAGAGTTGTTGCAGCTGGCTTGGAACAGCTTGCGATTCGCCATAGGTGAAACCCGAAATCGTGGTGTTTGCGCACGCCATTACATTTTGTGGATTTACTCGCAGCAGAGCCGATAGGTAGGTGCTGTCGGTGCCACATTGCCCGGTCCCCAACCCCGAAACGAATGCGTCGCCAGCGAGAACGAGTTTGCGCGAATCAATCAGTTCCCCCGGCTTGACGGCCTCGGCAGCATCGACCACCGTGAACCGGCCCTCCTGGGTTGTGAAGTCCTCGGAGTTATCTGCCTGCGCGGTCAGGAGGTAGGCGACGTCAGTATCGACGAGGCCAAGCTCGGGATCGAGCGTCCAGATGACAGTTCGAGTTTCACCCGGTCCAAGATTGCCAATGTGTTGGACCGGTGCCACGACCCCGGCACCGACTTCGCTCATCTCAGCTCTCAGGACGACGTTGCGAGCCGCTACCTCACTGTCATTGAACACGGACGCAACAATGTCTCGGTTGCCAGCTCGTTCGAGTCCAGAATCTGCGAGCACCACATCCGGAGCCGTAGCTGTGATCTGAACCTGAGGCACACTGACGCGTTCGATCACATCGTTGATCGTGACTGTGTCGGTGACTTCGAGGTAGGTCCCGTCGACCTCCTGCGCGATGCATTCGAGCTCTGAGCGGCCACCGTCCGAGATATCAAAACCGACGCCAACAAAATTCAGACTGAAACCGCTCGCGGCGATCGCTTCGGCTGCCTCACACGGATCGAGGCACGTCGACTCGCCGTCTGAGACCAAAATAATCGTCCCTCGATCGAAACCAGCTTCGAGCATCGAATCCGCAGTCGCCAGGAGAGCCTCTGCAGTTGGGGTGTCCCCTGCTGCCCTGAGCGACCGGATCGTTGGCGCGAGTTCAGATGGTGCCCGGGGGCCGATCGGAAAGCGCGCCACACCGTGGTTGCATTCAGTCCCGCTCTGATCCGGATAGGTACGGAGCCCGAGAGGCGTGCCGGTTTCGACGTTGTCGAGCCAGTCGAGTAGAGCTGTCTTCGCTCCGGCGATTTTTTGCACACCGGTGGAGTCGGCGTCATCCATCGAGCCGGAAATATCCATCACGATGGCGACGGGCGCCACTCCAGCCTGCTCGTCAGGCACGAAAAAGGCTTCCTCTTCGTCGCTTCCCGGTTCGCTCGGGTCGGAGACCCCGGATGGTGCATCGGTTCCATCCATGTCGCAGTCTTCCAGCAGCGCGCGCAGATCGAGGATGCCGATGCGTGTCCAATCGTCCGACTCCCTCGGGTCTTCGCCTTCGACAAAGGCTGCATAGTCCGCCGGGGCATCAGCTCGCCGCTTTTCTGCGGTTGTGACGATGCAGTTCGCGGTCTGCACTGCGGACGCTTCGGGGAACTCCGCCCGAAAGAGTGATGCTGCCCCGGTGACTGCTGGAGCCGCCATGGAAGTGCCCTGGGCGTACCACCCATCGCGATGTTCACAACTCGATTGCCAAAACTTGATCTCCTGCCACAAGGACAAGTCGCACCCATCAGCAGACCAGACCCCTGGAGAACCGCCACCAGCGGCGACCTCAACTGATTCCCCGTATCCGGAAAAGAATGACAGTTCCCCGCCGCTATCCACCGAAGCGACCACCAATACGTTTGAAAATTCGAGACCTAAAGACTTCGGAGAACCGGACTTGATGTGTGCGCACTCGTTTCCGGCTGTAGTGACCCACAAAATGTTCGATCCGAGTTCTACGGGTCGACGGACCAGCGCATTCATTTCAGCAGCACGTTCAATTAGCACAGCTGTTTCTGGTACAACTCCCTTGGTCCCATCTTGCCTGGTGTATTGGTCCCCTTCGTCTCGCCTGCACCAGTTACCGCTGTCCTGAGGCCAACCGAGGGACATGTTCACGACGTGGGCCTGAGCTTCCACCGCATCCAGCATGCCCAGCACGAATTGCATAGCAAATCCGCTATCACGCTCATCGGTCGAGCCTTCAACTTTCTGCAGACCGCTAATGTCGTATGTCCGGAGGTCACAGTCCCACGCCACGCCTACCATTCCAGCGCTGTCGCCAACTGTGTCGTTTGCTGTGCCGCACGCTGTAGTCGCGACATGGGTTCCGTGCGCATCTCGTCCCGGACGCAGATTCTCTTCGGGCCAAGCGTGGGCCACGTTCAAATCCAAGTGATCCGTGTTGACTCCAAGATCAATGATCATGGTGGTGACGTCGCTCGCGTCGGTCCGAGTATCCCATCCAGCCGGAGCGTTGATTAGTTCGAGGTGCCAGTTGTTGCCGCTGGGACTTGAGGATGTCTCCCAGTCCTCGTCGCCATAGTCCGTCGGAGTGACTGCGCTATCCCCGATGCCAGCTGGATGAAGCAGCGCCTCTTCTACGAACGGGTGATTGTCGAGCACTTCCTCGGCGGCTTCAGCGGCCTCGAGACTGGGATACACAAATTGATATGTGCGGATCTCAGGAATCCCACCGATGACGGTCGCATCGGTCAACTCGGCGAGTTCCTTCACCGCGTCACCCACATCCTCAACATCCCACGTAAGAACAACGAGCAGTTCGTCAACCACCACGGTGAGACCCTCAGAGTCCTCACCGACGCGGTCGATGCTCGGAATGGCTGGCTCTGTCGGAAGCCGATCGCCTCCCAGCACATCCGGAGGCTCCTTGACCTCAAATGACTCGCTAACCGTCCACTCCTCGATGTCGTCGCAATCGCTATCTCGGCAAGCGGTCAGGCGAACCGACACCTCAAAGGCCCCAACCTCGTCGAGAACCAGAGGAACGCGGAATCCGCGTGTTTCAACTGCACCCGAACCAAACGACGCGTATTCGCCGTCACGAACAAGGTCACTCTCCACATCCAAACCCAGAGCCTCGAAGGTCTCCGAGGACTCCAACCGGACGACAAGCACCCCAGCGGTTCCGACAACCGGAGATTCCATCGTGACCGTCAGATCCCCACTGCGATAGCCCTGGGTGTCGATGCCGCGAATGGGCACAGGGTCAGCCACATCCTCGGTATCCCCCGCGAAGAACGAGCAGCTGGTCAAGGTGACCAGGCAGAAAAGAAGAGCAAAAAGGAAAGTTGACGGCCCAATATGAGGCCGCTCAATGGACGGATACATCAGCGTTTAGCCCGCGCTTCGGCTGGAATTCGACAATCTGATCCCCTGCCCCTAGACCCAAACAAAGTCTTCACTACGTGATGGTGGTTCTGCACTTTGGGCCGCCACACTTGCTCATTCCATCTTAAACGATATCACCAAGCCACACCAATTGTGGGAGCCTGCGTCTGCGATTTCGGGTTCGGTCTGTTGTATATGATTGGTTCGCAAATCATTGCCGATGATCACGCCAAAGTACCAGCACTGGTATTGAGCGAGTCTGCACTCCACTGCCACCGGTGGAAGGGTCTAGACGGCCCAAGGGAAAGGATCTTCCATGACCGAAGTCCCACGTTTCGAAAGAACTCAGCCACCGCCATCGCAAGCATCTCAACCAGCAGAGCAAGGCAACAGGCCCAGTATGTTGGTGCGGAGCGGAGGCGACAGCGTCACACTCGGAATCACGGCTGGCCTGTTGGCTGCCCTGATCGGCGTTTCGCTCACGTGGCTGGTTTCAGACGGTTCGTCGCTCACATTCCGTCAGATAGTCCTCGCCGGCGTTGTACCCGCCGTGCTTGGTTTCCTGCTCGCCGGTTGGCCAGATATTTCCGCTGGTGCGTTCGGCCGCGGACTCTTGTTCGGTGCTCGCGGACTGGCCGCGGGGGCAGCCTCAGGACTCATCGGATTCGCGTTGGCCGACCAAATATTTTGGGCTGTGTCCGATGCCGGCGGCAACACCCAACTCGGCCTCGTCCTTGGATGGGTCATCGTTGCGGCGTTTATTGGGACCGCGGTCGGCGCACTGTTTGCGGCGAAGAAAGCTCTGACCGGACTGGTTGGGGGAATTCTCGGCGGCTTGTGTGGCGGGAGCGTGCTGTGGCTCTTTGATATCGGACGAGACGCCCCATTCGGCGAAATGCTGCTCGCCATCGCGGCTGCCGCTTCCATCGTCGGAATCGGAATCGGCGGGATAGAGCGGTTCACGCGATCCGCCTGGATCGATGTGGTCGACGGCCCACTGGCCGGAAAGCAATACGTGCTTTACGGACCCGAAACGGTGGCCGGCTCAGGCCGCAGCTGTGAAATCTCTCTCGCAGCTGACCAACGCGCCGAAGAACGACATGCCATGTTCCGATGCGACTCAGGCGCAATATTCGTGCGTCCCCTCGACGGCGCAGTCCTCGTCAACGGACAGCCAATCAGCGGCGAGGTCGAGGTTACCGGCGCCCAGGTGACCGTGGGGTCTTCGCACCTACGCCCGCACACTCAGGGGTAGCGCCCGACGCTGTCAGACGAGGTCGACTGGGATCTCGTTCATTCCCTCAATCTGTGCAGGCATCGTGAGAACACCTTGACCGTTCGCCGCTCGTTGGGACGAAGCCATGATCGATTTGGTCAGTTCTTTGGCAATGGTGCGCAGCACCTTCGTCGGCTGCTGACCCTCAATGGCCAGGTAAGCCTTGAACGTTGCGACCTGCGAAAGCACCGAAGCCTCAGCCTGACCGAAACCAAACGTCACGATGTTCGGCCGGTACTGCGAACCCGGAGCGATAAGCGCTTCATACTCATGCTCCCAGCCTTCATAGCTGGGTATTCCATCGGTAATGAAGAATACTGCGGGGCGATACATCTTGTACCCCTCGCTCTTGAACCACTCCATGTCGTGCGGAATGCATCCGGACAAAAAGTTGAATACGTCTTCGTAGTTGGTGGGTCCAGAGGCAGTCAGGTGGGGCATCGATTGCACTTCGAGCATGTCCGAGAGTGGCAATTCGAGCCGGGCCTCGTCGTTAAAGGTGACCACGGCAAAGCGAGCGATATCACCGACGATTGGATCGCTCGCTATCTCGTCACGAAGTGCAGGGAGCTCAGCATTGATTGCTTCGATGCATTCCTCCATTGAACCCGATACGTCAATCACCAGGTAGAACGGGAAGATCGGGTATGCGTCTTTCATTCGAGTAGTCCTCTATTCGCTATGGAAGGCATGTCACTGTGTCATGAAGACTTAGAGTGCGAGCTAACACTATGGGAACGAAACACACACCGCCAACCAGACGCTGCAACCGCACATGTCCGCGGCTATTGCTGACAAGTATCGGGGCAGCGATCGCCGCCATCACGCTGACCGGGGCCGGTCTGCCCCACGCTCAGGGAACCGACGAGAACCCGCCGACGGTGCAAGACACTGAAAAAGCTACGTGCGAGGTCACTGTGGGTGCGGCCGAAGGAACGGACAATCTGGGTGGAATTGCCAGCGCTTACGGCAAAGACATCACCGTGGAGACCCTGATTGCCTCGAATGAAGACATTGACGATGCCGAGAGTTTTCTCACGTCAGGTCAGATTGTGATCGTCCCTGCCGATTGCTCCCCACGAGACCGACCCAAGTCTGCCGGACCCGGTGACTTGGTGCTCGGCTCCTCAGGGACAGGCACATTGGCTGAAGATGAAAGCGAAGATGCTGAGCTCAACGTCGACGAAGTGAATGGGAAACCGACCTCCGTGGAGACCCCTCCGCCAGGTGAACAGCTGATCGCTACCGCTACGGCGGTGCCACCATCGGCGACTGCGGTGCCCGCGACTGCGACAGCAGTGCCCGCTTCCGCTATCCCAACCGCGCTCCCAACGACCCCAGAACCAGCGGCCGAAGCGGCAACGGAAGACGAAGGGACGTTCAATTCGATACCTCTGGACGCCCCCGAACTTGATGAAAGCGATTCTGGACGCGGCGGTTGGTACCGGTGGTTTGTGATCCCGGCTGTTCTGGCGGCCTTACTTGTCGCTGCTTTCTCGATGAGGAAAAGGCCCGAACCGATGACCCAGACAACCCAACCGCTTGGCGCCCCGGACGTACCAGTAGCGCACGACACCATCGATGCGACACACCCAGTTTCAGTCGGTGCTGCGTCGACGTCGGCTACTCCTCCGGCCGCTGGTGAGGTCGTGGCGCCGCCACCTGCTGTGTCACCAGCCCAAGCATCTGATCCGACACCCAGTCCATCGGCGCCCGCCGCCGCTCCGCGAGCCGCGGCGAGGCCAGATCTGTTGGTTCTGGGAGAACCCTCGCGTTCTGCTGGCGGCTCGGCCCAGTACGCCCCGAAGGTCGGAATGTTTGTGCCGGCGCTCATGGCCGACGAAGGCGAACTCGGAGCGGTCACTTTCCGAGCCGGCTCAGTTCAGGGCGATAGTCACCGTCACGGCGGCGAACCACGCCAGGACAGCTACGCGGTTGCGGCTTCCACCGACGCCGACTGGTTCGTGGCCGCAGTGGCCGACGGTCTGGGCAGCTTGGCACTTTCACACTTTGCATCTGCTGAAGCCGCTACTTTTGTGTGCGACTTTCTGTGCAGTGCACTAGCCGACGAGGAGATCTCGGCCGGCAACGCGATGCACGAGGTCGATCGGAGACTGCGTGAGCGGTTCGCGGACCACTTGGACCAGATGGCGACCACCCTGGTCGCTCTGGTTGTCCATATTGAGACCGGTGAAAGTCACGCGATACGGGTTGGTGATTCAAAGATTCTTCGTCGCGTGTCAGCGCAATGGGATGAGGTTTTCAAGGCCGACGAAGACGGATCAGATCTCGGGGCGTCAACCGCGGTGCTGCCCGGCAATCCCGAAAGTTCCGAAACCCGCGCCTTCACGATGACAGCGGGAGATCTGATCCTGTTGGCAACTGACGGCATCGCCGATCCGATCCTCGCATCGCCAAGCGTCGTAGGTGAAGGGTTTCTTGACCAGCTCAGTGAGCCTCCCAGCCTGTCCGATTTCGTGCGTCTGGTCCGTTTCGATCGGCGTGGGGCATTCGATGACCGGACCGCAGTCGCGCTTTGGTGGACTGGGCCAGGAACCGACGTCGGTTAGAAGGTGCAGCCCGGGGTCGGCGATCCCGCCGAACTACACAGCAAGCTGGTGTAGAGGTCGATCGTGTCGGAGACGCTGAAGCCGGACCCGAAGTAGGCGCCTCCAACAAAGATCTCCCAATGGAGATGAATCGAACGCAGATCGCTTTGTGTGGTGCCCGCCGCCGATGCAGCGGTACCCCGGTTGCCGATTTCGCCCAGTGGTTGTCCGGCGACAACCTGGTCGCCGGCTTCCACATCGACGCTTTCCAGGTGTGCGTAGATCGATGCGACTTCCAAACCATCCACGGGTTCATGTTCGATTATCACGTAGTTGCCGAAGAGGGCGTTGAGCGTCCAACGCGGGGTAAACCCGGCCGCGCCCGCGTTGGCGAGGAGTTGACTGCGGTCCCCGGGGTTCGCATCTGCGTAGTCACGAACCGACGTGATGACAGTCCCTTCCATTGCAGCGAAAGCGGTCTGGTCCCGCTGGGCACAGATGAAGTCGATGCCGCGGTGAGTCCCGTTTCGATAGCTGCGGTCCGCGTTCGGAATCTCACCTGTGGAGTTGAGATTCAGCGGGCATGTCGGGTCAACCGGTGTCACGATGCGTTCTGAAAGCAAATCGGCGACAGCCAATGCATCTTCGACGCTCAGCTCAGCTGCAGCCCCACTAGCCGCGACGCCGAACGGCCGGTCCTCGATCAGGACGGTCCATCCGGTTCCATCAGCGACGCGACCCAGCTCGGATGCTTCTTTCACGGCCGCGCCAAGTGTGAGCGTTGGATTCATGTCAACGACATTCGTAAATACTGACATGACACTGCTGTAGGACCCGACCGGTCCATGGTCGAGAACGACAATTGGAGCGCCGGTGCTTGGCAGCGACCACGACACGTTCTCGTCGTGGACCGGAACTGGTGAGAAGACGGCACCGCCTGGTTGCTCCCTCGTGAGGAACACGACTCGGGCCGGGGCCGGGGCGAGCAGCTGCGCCGGTTCGGCGCATCGCAGCGTGATTGTTGTCGCCTCTCGTTCTTTGAAGCAGCTGCTTTCTGGGAGCGGGTCCGTAAGGGTAAGATCGAACTCGGCCATGAGGGCCGCCATCAGGTCCACGTCCGCAGTGGGTTCCGGCACCTGCGTTGGGGTCGCAACGATCGTTGCGGTCGGGAACGGGGCGGCTTCGGTGGGTTCTTGATTCGGCGCCGCTGTTGGGGTTGAAGTCGGTTGAAGCGCGGGAAGGCTGGTTAGGGTCGGCGGCACTGGCGGTGTCGTTTCAGTCAGCGGCGACGGGGACACATCGACGGTGGGTGACGCGACACTGACCGGTTCTTCAATGCGCCCAGTGACCGTTTCGTTTCCATCCCGGCCTGCACATCCGATGAGGAGAAACGCCGCCAGCAGTGACATCAATGGCCTGCTCGCCTTGCGAGCAGAAGTCTGGCTCATCCGAGTACCACGACATCGTCTGGGTCGAGGTATGCGATGGTTCCGTCGGGTTGTTGGGTCTCCCACAACGATCCTGAGTTGTCCGTCACCAACGCGACTCCAGCGGTCATGTTGGCTACGCCGAGCGATCTGCCAGCTTCGCTATAAAGCGGTAGTGAAGTCCCGGCGCCGGATCGGCTTTGTACGACGGTCCAACCGTCGGCGCTGGGTAGGACAAACGCGGCGAATACCCATGCCGTTTTGGTTCCGCTTGGAGTCCTCATTTGTATGAGGGACCAGCCAGATCCGGTGGGGCCGGCAAGAACAGTCAGGGCATCGCCGCGCTGACCCTCGACTTTGTGGACTGCGACACCGTCGAGTGACGGTTCGTTTCGCAAATTTACGCCCTCACCGTTGAAGGTGCCTGCGCGTTGCTGAGCGTAGGTTTCAGCGACGCCAGCGCAGGTGAACTCGACATAGGGCGAAAAGATCCATCCGGCTCCGGGCGAGGACACTCGAACCCAGTCCCCCTGTTTCTCGACCGGCGTCACTGATGTCCCATTCGGAACAGTTGAGACCGTGGTTGCATCGAAGGAGCCGGAGGTTCTTACTGCGATATTGCTGGCGATAGGGCTGGCAGCGACATGGCTGCACCCGGGGACGTTTCCGAGCAGGTTTGCCGCGACCCACCCCGGGGTTGAGTCCGCCATCTCGATTTCTTGCCAGTAGCGGCCAGAGCGTTCGGTCGGGTCACCAACCAGCCGGATTTCGTCGCCGGGCTCGGCGGCGGTGACAACCTCTGCCCCAGTCGACGGAGCAGCGCGAACATTGAGTTTTCCTGACACAAGCGGCGATGTCGTTGGCTGGGCTGGCGCACTCGTTGGCGTTCCGACAGCCGATGGTGTTGCGCTCGGTTGTGGCGAAGGAGTCGGCTTCGCCGGTGTGATTGTCGGCGCGGCGGCAGGCGCCGCGGTCGGCGTCGGGTCTGGGCGAGCTGTAGCCACATTCGATGACGAAACCGCTATTGGTTCGGTTGCAGTGTTCCCTTCTGAGGAAGAACCAAATTGGGTTGCGGCACCGGCAACGCCGAGGACCGCGGCGGCGAGGACCGCTACCAGCGCGGCCCTGGACTTGCCGGGTTTTGGGGGTGTGGTTGTCGTTTGCGCTGGCGTGCCCGGTGTTGGGACTCCCTGAGGTCCAGAAGGTACGCCAGAGATAGCGGCGGGTTGGGCCGGAGGTGTCTGGAGCGGTTTGACCGATTTCGCGCCATTGGTTCCGGGCTCTTTCTGGCCCGCTCCTCGCGCGAACTTGGGTGGCCGTCCGCTGAAGTCGCCAGTTCGGAGTCGTTGCAGCGCCTGGGCCCATTGCTGCGCGTTGGGGCGCCCGGTCCTCGAGGTGAACGCGTAGCTGAAGAGCGTGCGGACTTCTTCCGAGCTCGGCGGCGTTTCGGGGAGTTCTTCGAAGTCTATGGATTCGAGATCGCTGCCTGGTCTTTGGAAGTAGGCGCGGTAGACGCCCGCGGCCAGAGCGAAACGGTCGCTGTCAACATCGGGGTGGGCGATTTCATCGGAGATAAGGCGAGGGTCAGTCCAGCCGGGGGTGGTTACTACAGGAAACCCCGTGTCGCGAGAACGAAGCGCGGCGGAATCGCAATCGAGGACAAAGCACTCTGAGCGAGGCGACGCCGACCAGAGAATGTTGCGCATCGAGATGTCGCCGTGGACGATCTCGTGTCTTTCAAAAAGGTCGAGAACTTCAGACAGATGTTCGAGAATTTGGAGTGTGCGGTCCGGCGGCGGGAGCTCAAGTCCCAATTTTCGGCTGCGCTCACCAAGGATGAGGTATTGAAGTTCGCGCAGTCGGCCGTCTTGATCTGCGGCGACGGCGCCGTGGGCACGGATGTAGAACTGGGGAGGAGCTTGGCGCATGATGACGCCGACAATCGTTCCCGAGTCATCTATGACTGTGCTCAGGGGCCACGAGCAAGACCGGTCGAGGAGTTCTGCGTCTGGTGAGCTGAGCGAGTCGGGCCATGCGACCAGAGCGGTGATCGCACTGAGTTCCGGGCGGACCGCTTTGTGGTAGTGCTTGAAGAGCAGCGACCGGTCCGCGACGCTATCGATCGAACATTCGAAGACGGCCGCCTGGCCGCCGGCTCCCAGCTCGTGCCCAATCCGGATATCCGAAAGCGATGTTTGATCAGCGATCTCGGTCACAAGCTCCCTCGGTCGCACGATCTTGCGGTGTCGACAGTACTACCCGGGCCCCATTCAACCGCTCCTGGTCTCCCTAAACAACTGACGGCCGAAGCCGAAACACGAATCGCGACGCTCATGTTCCGGTCATCTCCCTTTCCATTTGTTTACTCCCAAATTGTCTCAACGACCCAGCTCGGGTCAGCTTGACCGATGCGGCTGCTTCGCGCCAATTCCGTTGCCATTTCTGGGGCCGATGCTCCACGGAGATGCACTTGGCAACTCAAGAGTATGGTCGATAGGGTTATTCCGAATGGGGTCGGTTGTTGGGTTGGGTGCGGTGCAGGTCGGTGGGTCTGTTGGCGCGGGCGGTGAGGCAGAGGTGTTTGCGTGCACTGTTGCTGGCATGGCGAAAGACACTGACTGGTTGTTTAAGCGCTACACCACGCCAACACGTCCTGATCTTGACGCCATGCGTGAACTGGTCCAATGGCCCTCAACTCTCGCGACCAAAGACCAACAAATCATCGCCGAATCGTGCGCCTGGCCCGCAGCAGTCGTAACTGAAACCACAGACCCGACCGTTGTTGGCGGGGTCATAATCGCCAAAGCACCCGACGCGTTCTACCTCAACACCCCCACCCCAAACAGCGATAACCGTCTCAAAGAGATCCAATACCTCATTCTCGCGAACCGCAGCCAAAAACTCGGTGTCACTCTCCCTGATCACACCGAAACCCTCGCGATCCTCGAACACCTCACCCGAGCCCTCACCGTGTTCGACACCCACAACATCGTCCACGGCGACATCTCCATGCGCAACATCTTGTTCGCCACCAACCCGCCACGCTGCTTCGTTCTTGATTGCGACTCAGCCACCCTCAACAACAACCCGGCCGGTTTCGCCGCCGTCACCACGCCTGGTTGGACCGACCCACGCATCCTCAACAACGAGATCAGCCGCCCCGACCTCCAAAGCGACCGATACGCGCTCGCGGCCGCCATCTACCGCACCTACTACCGCGCCGCGGGCAGCGACCTCGAACACATCGACTACACCAACCTCAACACCATCGCCCCCACCTCCAAACCACTCACCAGTCTGCTCACACAAGCCTTCACCACCAACGAACGACCCCCACCCCAACACTGGCAAACACCCCTCCAACACCTCCGCACCGGCGACACCACCCCACAAACGCCCGCATTCACCCGCACCCCAGCCAAACCAACCAACCGAAACGCTTCAGACGCCACCCCCACCTACCACCACAACGACACACTCGAAGTCGACCTCGTCACCCAACCCACCCAACCGACCTCAACAAAACCGGCGCCGACCACTCAACCACCCCCAACCCCCACTAACCGAACCCGCTACCTCGTCGCTGGCCTGGCCGCTCTGTTGGTGGGTGTGGTGGCCCTGTTTGCAGTGTTGAATCGTGACGCCACCACAACGGCGACGGCAACGCTTGGCGACCAGGACACCGACCAAGCGGTGGTGGTGAGAGATTCACCGGAGCCGGCCTCGGCTGACGAAGACGGCCAAAGCGAATCTGTGCCACCAGCAACGGAGGTGCCATCGACTGCGGTGCAGCCAACTGCAGTGCCAGCGACTGCAACACCGGCACCAACTGCCGCACCGGTGTTAGTCAACCCTGCGATCGCAGAAGGAAGCGCCGGCTTTCGGCGTGTGAACGTCGACATGTTCGCGTGTCGCCATGTTGTTGCCACCGAGGCAACGCGCGTCGGCGACGGGGTTCTGTTGTTCCACGACACACCGGATGTGCCGCCGTGGTGGATCGAGTTGTCCCAATCAGACAGGGGTCGCTGGTCGCATCGCCGTGTTCTCGGCGTGGATCTGGCCGTGCTCAACACAGTCGGTCAGGTTGAACTAAGCGAGGCGCTGGTAGCCATCGGTGACGAAGTCGTTGTCGTCTCACCGAACGGGGCGTCCTCGATCGCATTGGTCATTGCGTTCACCTCAGACGGAATACAGCTCACACAGCCGACGGCACCGCCACCAGGTTCAATCGCATTGACTGAGTCGGGTGGCCTCATTGGGCCAGTCGGATTCGCAAAGGGTGCTGCGGTGATCATCGATCGGGTCGGACCGCAATCGGGAACCGCCGTCGTAACTGAATGCGGCGCACCTCCGGTTGGATCCACTACATCTGCGGGCTGGCAGGGCGTCAAAGCCGCCAGCACCAAGGGTTTGCTCACAATGCAGCGACTTTCAGACGCGTTCTCCAGCAGCGACTGGGTGACCGCGCGCTCGATTGATCGCGCCCGGGCCGGGTATAGCGACTCGCAAATGTTTGAGGGGTGGGGCGCACTCAACGAAAGTGTCATCCTCCCGTTTGAATTATTGAGGGAAACCGGAAACGTACAGCGATGGCGTTTGGGGCTGTTGGGCCATGAAACGTGGCGCGGTTCGCGCGTATCGACGCTGTTTTGTGTGACCTGGGAGGTGAATGTGGCAACCGGCAACGTGGTTCAGCTTCCGAGTGAATCAGAAGCGATACGGACCCTCGACAATCCAATCCCCGGTTGGAGTCCGTTCTCCGAACTCGCTGATCAGCTCAGATTTGTGTGCTGACTCGAACCGGGCGCCGTTGCCGCGCCCGCAGTCATCGCAGCGAAACCGATGGTCACGTGTAGTCACTTTCATCCGGGCATGTCTAAGGACTGATGGGCGGCCCGATCGTGATCGTCGCGGCATCGACCCATCCGTTGTATTCAGGGCTGTGGCCGTGAACGACTCTGTACCAGTCTCGGCCTGCATGCGTTGTTCGCGTCGGCACCTCCTGGGCTCGGAGGAGGCAGTCAACTTCGGGGGTCTTCACTGGCTCAGCGAGCGACGGATCCGGCTCACTCCAGAATTCCAACGTGGGGGACTTCGCACACCAATAGTGGAACGGCCCATCACCTCTAACGACGGTCGGGGACCTGTGTTCTATGAGATAGCGGGCGTTCACCCAGTAGACGTGAGCGGGGCTAGCGAGACTCCACCAGATGCCTCCGTCTGAGGTGACCTCACAACTTCCCGCGACTGTGAGCCATCGTCGGCCCCAGGCCAGGACACCAATCTCGGCTGTGTCTGCTCCTGGGGCTGGATGTTTGTTCCCCGTGTGGGGCTGACAAACGGCTCGCAGGGCGGCGCCGGGAGCGATTGCAAGGGTCAAGCCGAGGCGAGGCAAACAAGTTCTGTGGACCTCGGACAAGCCGAACGCAGTGAGGGCACCCGTAGGGGTTGGAGAATGCTGGAGCAGAAGTTTTTGTTGCCTTTGCAATCGGGATCAAGTTGCCCAAAGTGGAGTTGGCAGCTGACCCACCCGAAGGAACAAACACGGGGCAGCGAGCGTGTTCACTGCAGGCCGGTGGGCGTCGGACAGAGGTCAGATCATGTGCTCGGGCATGGGTGCCGGTCTATGTGGTTCGGGTTGCGGCAGGCCATCGATGAGGCTGCAGGGTTCCGACGGTGAGGTGGTGGTTCCGGATGAGCTGGTGTCTTCTGGCATCGGGTTTGTAGCGGGTCCCTTCGCCTGACCTGGACCGCCGTAGGACCGAGCGCGTCGGCAGCTGGAGTGGCAGGAGTTGTTCGGCGAGTCGGCCTAGACCCAACCATAGGAGTGACCGACTTTGTCTACGGTGGGTCGCACTGGTCCGTGCACCGACCGTCTTCACTGAAGTTCGTCGCAGGCCGAGACATCCAGCACCCTTCGCATAGCCGGTGAGTCGATGATCGGCGACAGCTGCATGCTCCGCACTCGCTGCACTGTCTCCGCGAACACGTGTCACACCAACCGGTCGTGAACTCCTCACCACACTGCTCACATACTTCCTGATTCGTCTTCCACGCTGGCTCCGGTTCGTCAAGGTTGAACATCGTGTCGAGACGCTTGACGCTCGGCAGCGGAGTGAGCACGCCGATGGCCATGCGTTCCCCCACCCGTGTTGTGTTAGCAAAACAGGCAGAGGCGTAGCTCTCACCGAACCGATACGTGTCCTTCTGTGCGGTCTGCGTTTCCATTGAGAGAGCCCGTGACAACCCTCCGGTCGGGTCGACCTTGCTACCCCTGTACCAGCCCGCCGGGCGTGGAGACGTCGAGTGCGCGCAGAAGGCGATCTCGCCTGGCGTGCGGAGCAGCACAATCTGAGATTGACTCGGTAGTTTCTCGGCCAACCGAAGTGCGCTGGACTCCCAGCTGGCTCCGCCTCTATTCACCAGCTCTTGGACCATGCTGGGAACGACTGGATCGTTTCCAGCGACTTCATCGAGGAGGTCATCGGGTATCAGGATCCGTGCCGCAAACCGGTGACAGAGACGTTCTTCCCAGTCATTCGGATCGCCACTATCGCCGGCTAGGAGATCAAGCCCATCCAAGACCGTGCAGCAGTCGCTTTGACACAGATGGTGGCCTAGTTCGTGAAGAACGGTGTGTGCTCGGCGCCGCGGTGTCACCGTGCCATCGAAGATGATCCATGGACGGTCTGGGTCGACTGTCGTGTCGTAGTAGCCGTCGCACGAACAGGCGTCTGACGACCACCCAGACCTTGGTAGCGCCATGGTTCGGAGCGGCGAGAACCATTCCTCGATGGTCCTAATCGGTTCGCTTGCGAGTTCATCGTGAATCGGCTCGGTGTGCGCGAGCAATAGATCCACAAGTTGGTCTAGGCCACCGTCACGAGTCATCGAGGATCAGCTGATATGCATCGAGAAGGCGCTTCCAGTCCTCGTCTGTCGGTTCTCCGGTTGACCGTCGAGGGGATGCTGCCATGCCGCGGAGAATTCTG
>Ga0114956_1001205_pt1 | contig 20121 bp, 11 predicted proteins | sample MaitaG_FD_87304 | JGI IMG/M metagenome (GOLD analysis project Ga0114956, IMG submission 87304) | Marine algal microbial communities from Maine, USA - Maine_Asex2 metaG | ecosystem: Host-associated > Algae > Red algae > Unclassified | place: Maine, USA | collected 2015-01-05
GCATGTCCTTGGAATGCTTCAGAAAGTGTATGGTATGCTCAACCCCTTGGTCCGGAATTGGCCAATCGAATGCGCCCTTGGCAGAAGTCCGCTGGGTATGTTCGCTGACGTAGCAAACAGGAAAATCAAGCGACTGGAAGCATTGCGTCCATTGTTCGTTCGACAATCCTGAATCACCAAAGGAAAGCAAAACCGGGTCGTTGACAAACTTGGCGTAGAAATTCTTGTTAAACCAATGATCTGCCATCCAACGAATTTCCGTCGCAACGTGCGGCACCTTTTCAGAAGCATCTAAAAGATTTGCTTTGACTAATGCAGTTACAGTATGGTCTTCATAGCAAATGATCAGTTTCATACCGAAGCGATCCAACTGAGACACAAGCCGTTGGGTGTTTTGGTGCAGCATGGCGTAATCAGAATGGTCCGACAGACCGTACCAATCAACAATAATGCCATCGATTCCAGCCAGCTTCATCGTTAGCAGGTGACATTCGATCACCGCCGCATCGCCAGAATCGTACGCGCCCAACAGGGGGTGGAACTTCGAAGCCAACTGAGGCAGACCATCGAGCTGCTTTGTCGGATCAAAATGATTCATTGTCCAGTGCCATTGGTAACGACCCTTTGCCGGATCACTGGAATACCAAGGCATGTAGTGCGCCATCACAAGTGGTCGTGTCGCCGCTTCGGTTGGTTCAATAGAATCTTGCTGGGCGAAACTGAGGGTTAGAAAGCAGTTCGCGACAGTGAGAACAGCTGCAAGAATTTTAAGGGTCCAGTGCATCGCTTCCTAAAGTATCGGTTAATGAGTGATTAATTCGATTGTTCTTCAAATTTAGCCATGGTTTAGGCGTGTAATTTCCTAGCATAATTATAGCTGATCTGGATCAACTGGAACTTCTTTCACGGCCTTATCGTTGCAGCGTCGCAGCGTCGGCCATTGGTGAATTTCGAATCTTCTGCCTGTTATCTAAGCAATAGTCGATAATTTTTCGTACGATACTCGTTGCAAATATCTTGCTCACACTCCAAAAATTTTACTTGGATTTGGCCAGTCGCCCCACTATCAATACTCCGAAATAATGAATCAGAAAAAATTCACAATCGCCGTCTTAGGCGGCGACGGAATCGGTCCCGAAGTCACTTCAGCTACCGTCCAAGTACTCAAGCAGATCGAAGCCGGTCTCGATGGCGTCAGCTTTCAATTCAACGAACACCTCGTCGGCGTCGGCGAGTACCTGCGTAGCGGAATCGCGCTGCCAGATTCTACCTTCGACGCCTGCAAGAACTCTGATGCCGTGTTGCTGGGCGCGATGGGCATTCCCTCGGTACGATACCCCGACGGCACCGAGATCGCGCCGCAACTTGAATTGAGGGAACGATTGCAACTGTACGGGGGCGTGCGGCCGATCGAACTATTTCACGCCGACGACTCGCCATTGAAGAATTACGAAGCTGGCGAAATTGATTTTGTGTTGGTCAGAGAAAGCACCGAAGGTCTTTTTTCGGGTCGCGATGCAACGTTTTCACCCGACGCCACCGAAGCCACCAATGTCATGCGTATCACGCGTCATGGAGCCGAGCGCGTCAGTCGTCTGGCTTTCGAAGTCGCCAGGAAACGAAACAAAAGGAAGCACGTCACGTTGATCGACAAAGCCAACGTGCTTTCGGCGATGGTCTTCATGCGCGAGGTGTTTGATGAGGTCGCCAAAGAGTTTCCCGATTGCACTTCGGATCATTGCTACGTCGATGCGGCCGCGTTGTTCATGGTGCGCGACCCGCGACGATTTGATGTGATGGTCACCGAGAACATGTTCGGCGACATTCTCTCGGATCTGGCCGCCGGATTGGTCGGCGGCATGGGCATGGCACCCTCGGGAGACATTGGCGTCGATGCGGCCGTGTTTCAGCCATCGCATGGATCGGCACCTGACATCGCCGGCCAAGGAATCGCCAATCCGATCGCGACTATGTTGTCAGCGGCGATGATGCTGCAATGGTTCGAACATGAACAAACGATCCGCGGTGCCAAAATCCTCCGCGCCGCGATCAGCGCAGTGTTGGCCGATTCCAATAATCGTACGCCCGACATGGGCGGTACGATGCAGACACAGCAAATGACCGACCGCGTAATCGAAGCGCTTTAGTCGTCCTTACGTAAAGTCGCCGTTCGCTCCGGACGAAGACGCTTCATTCGGGGTGCCGAAGAGGACGATCGCTTAACTCGTAGGATTGACTTCCAGCAGATCAATGTCAAAGATCAGATTCGAGTAAGTTGGAATTCCATCTAGAGCGTTGCCACCGTAGGCGAGATCTGATGGAATCAATAACGTTCCAGAACTTCCCTCAGAGAAGAATTGGAAACCTTCTGTCCAACCGGCGATCACGCCTTGAAGATCGAATGTTATATTATTATTTGCATCGAATTCGTCTCCATTGAGCAACGTTCCCCGATAGTTGACACGCACGCTATCTGTTGCCGTAGGAAACACATCGTTGCCCGTTGTTGCGACAATGTAGCGCAACCCAGTATCGGTGGTTTGAACGTCGGTCAGATTGTTTTGGGAAATATACTGATCCAGCAATGCACTATCGCGGGCTGCTCTGTTAAATGAGCCTTGAGTAATCTCCCGCGTGTCAGTCATGGCGGTGTCCGAGGTAACCGTAAATAGGACGCTACGATCTTCACCAATGCTTCCGCTGGCTGTATTGTTAAAGAACACATTGCGAAGAGCTGCTTGGTAATTTGCAGCCGTATCGTCACCAGAGAGCGTCAAGGTTCCTGTCGAGGAATCAAATTCTCCAATGATGTCTGATCCAGCAACGGAAACGAAACCTAAAGTATCCTCGCCCGATTGGTATCCCGATGAAAGCTGCACCGTTGCTCCCGTTACGTTTGTACTCTCGCTGCCGACAACCAACGCTGCAGGATCAACCGTAGCCCGTGTCTCACCGGCACCAAGCACTAAATCACTAACCGATGTCGTCAGTCGAGCCGTCTGCGAAGTCACTACGTCGATTCGAATTTCAGCTACCGCGGTCTCGGCCGCTGCTGAACTTCCAGAGACATCGGTGATCTCAATCGAAACCGTCCGTTGACCAATGTTCGCTGCATCGCTGATTTCAAAATTGATACTGCGGAGGGCTGTCTGATAATCAGCAACACTAGCGTTGCCGGTAAAAGTCAGCACACCGGTTGCGGGAACAAATTCTCCTGTGATGCCCGCCTGTTGAGTGAAGGTTAGGACATCGCCATCGACGCGGCCTTCGTCAATTGTCACGATCGCTTGACTAAGTTGAGTGCTGTCAGAATCCGTGATTGAAATTTGATTGGTCGACGAGCTAATCGAAACAGGTAAGACGTCTCCATTTCCATCAACCGACGCCACATTCATTACCACCGGCGATGACGGAACCGAAAGTACAGGGGCATCGTTACGTTGCTGCAAGTTGATCGTTCGTGATCCCGTCAAATCCCCATCGTTGGTATTGACCGTAAAATCGACTGTGCGTGTTGATGAGGTCACAAGATCATCAGTATTTTCGAACGTTACTGACCGAAGCGCCGCTTGGTACTCAGCAACGGTGCCTTGACCGGTCAGCGTCAACGTTGCTGTATTTTCAGAGCCATCAATTGACAGGCTGCCTGTGATCGTACCGATGTTGGCAAACACCAACTGATCGCTGTCGTCCTCAAAATCGGAAAGCACAATCGTCGCTCCGGAAACTTCGGTCGCCGAATTGCCCGCCAACCGCAAGCCATCGTCTATTGATGTGGCAGCGTCACCCTCGGTGAAGGTAAGCGCTGTATCCGAAACTGCCAACAGATTCGCGGCAACAACATTCACCGAGCGGTTGCCAGTAAGGGCAGCCTCATCAGTATCAGCAAAATTCACGGTCAAATTCAGCGCACGATCAGCGGTTGAAGGGATATCGCTGGTGATCGCGTAAGTCACTGAACGAAGGGCGGCTTGGTAATCAGCAAGGCTGGCGTTTCCCGTCAAAGTCAAAGCACCATCGACAAAAGCCCCTGTAATATCATCGGTGTCGGTGAACGCCAGTGCTTCTTCGTCAGTTTGAAACCCGTCGATGGCGACCGTTGCGCTAGAAACGACTTCATCATCGTCTCCGGTCAGCGTCAAAGCATCGTCGATGGACTGAGGATCTCCGTCACGTGTCTGGCTGAGCGGTGTAGAACTGACCGTTAATATTGGCGTGGTGGAATCAACCGATCCGCCGAACCGAGTCACGTCAATGCTGCTGGCAGCAAGGGACGTATAGAAAGCATCGAGCCGACCGTTTAAATCAGCGACTTCTCCGCTTTCGAAATTACGAATCTTTGTTCGGCGTAAATTTGCGTCGCCCTGTTGAATCGAATCGTTGTCGGCACCACCGTCGATTCGTGCTCGTTTAAGCGCGTTGACGCTGGCGTCCAACGCAATTGTATCGTCACCGCCATTACCAAAAATATTTAGATTGCGTCGGAACCGCGCGGCCGCTTCGTTAGTGGCAGGCAGGATGGATAGACTATCATCTCCCTCTCCCAACACGATGTTACCTCGATAGCCATAAGTCTCACCAGCGATCAGCGCTTGATCATCACCTGCGCCAAACAGTAGGCTCATATTTTCTTTGATACCCAAATTATCGACTGCCAAACTATCATCACCGTCGCCGGTATAAATCACGCCGTTACGATGAGCGGCCATCGCTCCGATCGCTACGGTGTCGTTGCCGTCACCGCCTCGAATCACGATCGAGCGGCGACTGAACACGTTGTCGAATTCCATCACATCGTTTCCGTCTTCACCCGAAACTTCGATGCCGCGCACGTTGATGTGCTGGATGTCTGTAGAATCATCACCGTTACCGGTACGAACGGTCAATGCATTTTGAAGCACCAATCCGCGAATCTCCACTTCGTCGTTACCATCCCCCATTTGAACTTGAGCAGTCCGAAGATCCGCATCTGCTGAAAATGCTGCGGTGCCGCCATTAATTGTCGTGCCATCCAAACCCGACACGATCGCAGAACCGTCTGCGCGACCGATGATCTGAATTTGATTGTCATCGGCGTCGCCAGAAATTCTCAGCGCCGAACCGTCGACGGAAACTGTCACATCGCCGGCCAGAAGTTTTCGGGGCTCAAGAATTTGATAGGTCGGTGACGTGGTCGATTTGCGGAAATTATTCATGGTGTGAAATCAATGATGGTGAGGATGAACTGCTGGATTTGATCGCTTCGACTGCGGTGTAAAAATGCTACGTTTCAGAGACCTGCCATATTAGTCTCGGAGATGGTTTTAGTCAAAGAATCGCTATACCAATGCAGGAAGACTGCAAAGTCTTATTTTAGCGGAGAGGCGCCAGCCTCCCGGTCCGTCAAAAACCGTACGGCTTGCGCCGTGACGCTACCATTGAAATGAACTTTGCAGTTCTCCTGTATACCAATGCAGGAGAACTGCAAACTCAAGTGTCAGGGTTAAGGCGCTAGGCTTCCGGTTCGTGAAAAACCGTACAGCATGCGCCGTGACGCTAACATTGAGATGAAATTTGCCATTCTCTTGGACACCCACGAAACCGTAGAAACCGAGCTTTAGACATGCATAAAGAGGGAATTTAGCGATAAAGATCTCGCACGATCTCCGCATGATCAGCAATGTTCCCCTCAGCGCCTCCAAGAATGCGACCTGAGATGGGTAAAATCTAAAACAGGTCAACCAAGGGCTATCTGCGATAGGTTACTGCCATTGAATACAGCAACAGTCCGACATCGTCGTTGACGAACTGAGCCGTCCATGTGATGCCGCCGGTAAAACGATCGTTTCCCGACAAAACATTGTACATCATCGGCACCATCTGCTCCATCGTTGCGTGGGTCGCATCAAACAACTGCACGAAACGACCTCGCCACCAACGGTGGTAATCTTTCATGACCGAATTGCGGACCATTTTGTTGAAAGCAGGTTCAATAAAACGAGGATAAACCCAAACCGAAAATACGACCAACATGGCAATCGATAACACGAGGTTGACTACCATGAGATAGGGAATCTCTACCAAAGATGAAAAAATTGGCATCACGATGAAGGGCAAAATGCAAAACGCGACGAGTGCTCCCACGCGGTACAAGAACCACTTAAACAAGTAAACACCATCGAACGACTCTGATGAATCCAGATCGGACAAGAATTTTCTGATCTTAACCCCAAGATTGCTTCGTTTCTTATTGGTTGAAACATCAGCGCCTAAATCAAATTCATGCCGATCAATGACATCGTGATTGATGTATATCCACAGCAACAACATGGGTGTCATGCCTTCGGTTGGTCGAGCAAAGGCGTCCAGCAAAGACTGCGCATTTTCGGCAAAGTGAGTTTGGCAATCAATCACCGCCGCGTCTCCCTGCCGTTCATCGAGCATGAAATAGCCACCGATTGCCTTATAGATGCGATCACATACGGGACAACCGCGTTGCGTTTCGTATTGTTCTCGATAGGCTCTCAACGCGTCGAGTATTTGAAGTTCATGATCCAGAGAGGATTGGCCATTTTCAGCGGATTGAAGCAGGTGAAATTTTTCGGCCACCCAAGATTCGTCAGCCACCAAAACACTCGATTTGAGCAACTCGCAGTAAAACACCAATTGCGCGTAGTTGCGATGAATATTTAAATTCGATTCACACCGCGCTAACAACGTTCTAAATTTTGGAAATTCGATCCGGTTAAGTAATTTCAGCCAGGCTTTCTCCGTCAGGTAGTAGAAACGATCGTTGCTGACGACCTTGGAGGTTGTCGCCAACAACGAGATCAAGACCTTATCGGAGTGGGATCTCAGTAGAAATTCGCGTACCAACTCAATCAGCCCAGGGTCGTTGGGATGCGCCTTGAGACCGGTCAGCAACCACTGGAAGTACAGTGTCGGGTCGTTTTTTACCACATCGGACAATGCCGCCAAAGCAAAGTAATCGTAAGCAGTTTTACTTTCAACGGACCGCAGCCATTTGAAAACCTCTACTGGATTCTGTGTTTCTAAACGCTGTTGAAGGGTCAGTTCCGTTGGCTTGTTGGCTGCCAGTTTGGTTAGCGCTGTTTCGGTTTCAGAATTTTTAGAAGTATCCCATTGGTAGGCTTCGAACTTAGACGCTGATCGCGTTGCGGTGGAATGACCGTAGCGAATCTGATTATCCAGTTGCTCGAACGCTGCGCGGATTTTCTGAAACTTCTCGGGAAATTTTTCCGGTTTGAATATTCGGATCTTCGCATTGTAGGCGCGTTTAAGTTGCTTTCTATCAAAACCCGTTTCTAACTCAAAAAACGCCTCAGCGTTTCCAGGTAGTAACGACCAATCAGCTTTGGAGGAATCATGCAATGGATTAACTACCGAAAGAACACAATGGCAATTTTAAAAATCATCCAAGCAATAAAGCAAATCGCAAACGGGCTGAGGCCCAACCAACTGCCTCCCCCACCACCTCCATCTTCATAACTGTAATCGCGTTTGGAAGTATCTTCCTTAACAGCTCCCTTCAGTTTGGACCGTGAAATCTGTTCGAACCAATCCGACTCGATTTCAAACACCGTTGGAAAGTCTGTCCGCATCATTGCGACCATCTTTCGAACCTTCCGCTGAGCAGAAGATCCCGCCAAAGAACGAAGGTACTTTTCCTTCAATCGCCCCGCTGGTTTGGACGGCATCATAATGATTCGGCGGAACGTATTATAAAGATTGACCTCGGTTTTCTCGTGGGCACCAAGCGCCTGAATGATACCAATTTGACTTAGGATTCTCTGCAGTCGTCGAGCCCCGGCTTTGAGTTCAGGAAACTTCGAAACGTCCAATCCATCTAGAGCGCTTTTCAGTTCGACAGGATCGGCAGTCCAAAAGTTTGCTCGAATGTTCTCCAAACGATTTTCCGCCGCCGCCCGTTGATCACGTAAATGATTGGTATCGTCAGCTTTCGCGGCGACAGACTTCGGTGGCGCGAATCCGCAATAGTTCCATCGCAGTTCAACCATGTCGGCTGATCTATACATGGGATCCATCGACAGCACCGTGCTTAAATATTGCCGCGCTTGCTTAAGCGTTCTTTTGGGACGAACGGGATCCGCCGCGCGGCTTTTAGGAGGAGGCGTCGGAGTGCCTCGTTTCTGTTTTAGTGGTCGAGGGCGCGGCGGCGGAGGGATATCAGTCATTGGCACCTCCTGCGTCTTGTTCACCCTGTTCATTAAATTCAATGTCCAGGCGTGAAAGTGTCATCAACAGTCCTTCGCGCGCGATCTCAAACGTCTCCTTCTCACCTGAGGACATGCCGCGTTCAAACATATCAATCGCCGATTCAAGATCCTCTCGATGAAATGGGCTGACCTCTCCTACCATTCGTTCGCAGAAAAGCACCAACCTTTGATTGTGCAGATCGTCGCGCGGATAAAACTTGAGCTTACTTAGACGCTTGGTAGCACTACGAATTTCATCCGCCGAAAGCGTGCTGCAATGGTTTGTCAGTACCAGATTGAAACGCTTTTTGGTCTCAGGGATAATCGCTTCCACTTCTAAAAGTCCGTTGATGTCGTAAGTGAATCGAACCAAGAACATTTGGCCCGCAGGTCCCGGTGGGATACCATCGACACGCAATTCACCCAGCAGCAGGTTGTCCTTCACGCGGCGACCTTCGCCCTGAAAGACCTTGATCAGAACCTCCGTTTGGTTAGGGCTCATTGTTAAAAACGGTTCTTCGCGCGAAACAGGAATAGTAGTATTTCGATTAATCACCGGCTGAAAATATCCGTCGGCCACTTGATGTCCAAACGACTTGGCCACCTCTACACCCAACGTAAAAGGGCAGATATCGGTCATCACCATATCGTCGACCGCCGCATTGTCCTCGATCAACGCCGCTTGAACCGCCGCGCCCAACGCAACCACTTCATCGGGATTATGCTCAATTAGAGGCGGCTTACCAAAAAACTCCTGCACAAGATCCGTCATCAACGTCATCCGAGTCGATCCACCTACCAGAATCACTTCGTCGATGCTCTCTGGGTCCTGATCAGCATCGCGTAGCACTTTGCCGATCGGTAGTTTGATCCGGCTGATGAGGTTTTTACATAGCTTGGTAAACGAGCCGCGATTGATCTTCAACGATTTAGGCTGATCAAATTTTCCTACGTTGTCTGGAATCCGAATCTTCGTTTCCGACTCTGTCGCCAGCTTCCGTTTGGCGATTTCACATTCCTGACGTAGTCGAGCCGTCCTCAATGGAAAACGAGCCTCCGCCGATTCCAGTTGCAACGACTCTTGTTTATAAACCGCCGCGACTAAACGGTCAGTGAAATCTTCACCACCCAACTGACTTTCACCGGCGGTCGCCATGATTTCGAGCGTACCCTCAAAGATCTCCATCAGCGTCACGTCAAAGGTTCCGCCTCCCAGATCAATCACGATGATCTGTTTGTCCGAGCCGCGGTCATGGAATCCGTAGGTCAGTGCCGCAGCGGTAGGTTCGTTGACGATGCGGCGAACCTTGAGACCCACCATCTCGCCAGCCTGTTTGGTTGCCTTGCGTTGATTCTCGTTGAAGTAGGCCGGCACCGTAATGACCGCTTCGGTCACCTGTTGCTGCAAGAATTCCTCAGCGTCTTGCTTTAATGCGTGAAGCACAAAACTTGATAGTTCCGTCGCCGACCATGACTTGCCGCCCAACTGTGCTGCGCGTTCGGTCCCCATCCAGCGTTTGAAGCACGAAACGCACTGATCCGGTTTGGTAACGCGAAGGTCTTTGGCCGATTCGCCAATGATGATTTGACCATCGCCCAACATGCCGACAATCGACGGTGTGAGGTGCGAACCGTGAGCGTTGGGGATGAGGACCGGCTTGCCATCCTGAAAGACCGCGCACAAGGAGTTCGTGGTGCCCAAATCAATTCCAATCACAACGCTCATCACGGCCTCTTGCTTCATTTCGCCAGTTTACCAACTAAAGAATATAGTCGCCGGCAGGATGAAATGAAAGCAAACTACTAAGCGTTGGGCAGATCTCGACTTGCGGGAAATAGAAGACGACACAACGCCCCCTTTTTTACTGTCGTGTTTTTCGTTTCATGAATCTTCCTTTGCTCATACAATGTTGACATACGGAGACTGACAGTCTACCCATCCGGGGAACTTAAAACTTTCACAAAAAACGGTCCGAGTTGATTCGGAGAGGGCATCTCTATTTCTTTTCCTAGATTGGGATATCCATGTTGCTACTAATTTCTAACGGAGATGGAGCTTTGCCAGCGGTGCTTTCACGCTTAGTTTTATCGATCATTATCGTTCCGCTTTGCGCCGTTGCCAACGGACAAATTGCAACGGAGGTTGCGTCATTGAGAACCCTAACTCCGCCCAACTTTTTCGTGGGTGGAGTGCTACATCATGATGACAGCTTCACCAGTTTGGGCTGTCGAAAAGTGGCTCAACGAGAATTCAACGCGATTACCGCGACGGCCTATCTGCCCTACAACGTGTGGCCTGATCCTGCGCAGGGGATCAACACCAACGGATTCACCCAAGTCGCCGATTGGGGAATCAACAGAGCGATGAAGATTCATGGACATGTTCTGGTCTACCCTCACATCAACAAAGATGCGCAATGGTGGCGACGCCTGCCCAATTCTGAAGTTGAACGAACGTTATTTCACTACGTCGACACCTTTGCCAGAGCTCGGGCAGGAAACGTTTGGTGCTGGGACGTGGTCAACGAAGTGATCGCCGAAGACAATCAACCGATGGACCAGTTAGGCTTAAGGACCGACTTTAAAGAGTACCAAGCGATGGGAAAAAGCTACGTCGAAAAAGCGTTTCACTGGGCCAAGGCCGCTGATCCCAATGCGCTGCTGATTCTTAATGAAGCCGGATGTGATGTGTGGAATAGCAAATCAACACGCATGTTTGAATATGTAAAGTTTCTACGTCGCCGGGGAGTTCCAATTGATGGCGTTGGGTTTCAGTATCATTTCGTTGACGTTACCCAACCCAATCCAGACATTGACAGTTTGAGAAGAAACTTGAAAAGGTTTGCTGATGCGGGTTTCAAGATTTTCATCACCGAAGCCGACGTTGCTTCGATTCGGACAAAAGCGCCCGGCCCGCATCATCCAGGCATATCAACACCAAACGACCAGCAGCGGCAGAGACAAAAACGGTTCTTTGAACAAACTCTTAGAATCGCGCTCGAACAACCGGCGGTCAAAGCTTACATGTTTTGGGACTTCGTGGATGACTACTCGTGGCTGCATAAAACGGACCGGAAAATTTACAACATCCAGCCCGGAACATACACACATCCGACTCCATTCTGGTGCGGCAAAGAGTGTCCAATTTCTCCCAAGATGTCCTATTTCGGCATGCTGGAAACATTGAAAACGACACCCCAAGTCTATCGCGCTGACTGATAGGTTGGACAGCGTCACTTGACAGCGTCACTTTTGTGAGCGGCAAGGCGCTCCTAGTTTCGCTGCCGCGATAAAAACCAATATTATGATTTAAAAGTGCCGGTGTCCAATTAGTATTTAAGTTTCTATCTCTCTGTCTGCGACTTCGGTGAATCATCGTTGTCGTTTTGGGGAACTGTTTGAGGCAGCTGAAAGGAAATTCGTCTAAAGTGCATAGAGGCGTTTCTGAGGGCCGGTCAAGAACCACCTTCTAAAAATTTGAAGACATTGTTTTCAAACGCGAAAGATCGAAACGCGAAAGCCGAAATATATATTTCTTGACTACGTCTCTGTTTCAAATTCCACATCGCGATAAACTTCGGATAGCGATAGTTTCATCGCTGGATCGCGCAACTCGATGATTGCGTTTGGATCATCAAAGACCCGTCGTTCAAATCCAGTTTCTATAACGGTTTTATTGAGGAATAGTTGCATGTGGCGAACAGCATGTGGGGAATGTGTGATGACTGGCGCGGAAGCTGAGCTGCTCCGCTCGCTAATTGACGGCATGGTCGATAGCATCGAAATGGCATTAAAGGATGGCATGTCTCACATAACTGGCGTGGTTCTGTTTGACCAACTTCAGCCGACACAGCAGATGGCGATGCTTTGCCGGGTTGCGCATGCACTGCTTGACAACGATATTCCCGAACCCGAACTGACTGCCGTCAATGAAGCGACAGTCTACGCAATTTTCCGTGAACTTTATATCTGGATTCAGATGGAAATTGACGGCGAGCGAATGGATAACGAATCGCCGCCGTTGGAAGATGAAATAAGCCATTTCAATGCGCGAGCGATCACTTTAGCAGCCTACCAGCACAGAATGCCAAAAGAAGAAATCCAAGAGTTCGAGCGTGCGGGCTACATTCCAGATGTTGGTTGCAGAGACATGTCAGAATGGGATTCGATCATCGAAGGATTGGCTGATCGGATCCTTTGGGATCGCGATTTCGATATGGAGTATTTGATGGCTGACGAAGGCCCAGGCAAGGCCGAGGTATTGAAATCACATTTGGGAATTGATGAAGGATACTACACAGCTATTGCCCCAGAAATTTCCGACAATGGCTTAATGCAGATGAGAGATTTGATCCGCAATCTCGTGCGCGTTTAGCATTCCAAGCGGAGCAACAACTCGGTCGCCCGAAAGAACTGAACATTCTAACGTTTCCTAGAAACGAATCTTTCCGCAAATTCCGTCACCAACCGACTACTGAGACTGTTTTATACCGCAGCAATTTTAATCTCAAAGCGTATCGGAAATTAAAAAAAGCATTTGATTTTCTCTACCAAAGGTTTTAAATCATCGCGCGACTTTGTCATTAGTTACTACCGCGCGATTAGTCTTAGCTCGACTACCTCCAAAACCTCCACCGGTTGGCGTCACTATTTCAATCGCTTCGCCCACATCCACAGACCGTTGAGCATTTCCGCCGATGTTCTCCACAGTGCCGTCGGTTCGAATAATTGTGTTCACACCGATTTGACCGGGTTCTCCTCCGCCGATGCCGAAAGGTCTGACAACGCGATGGCCCGAGAGAATCGAACACTCCATCGAATCTAAAAACCGTATTCGTCGTTTGATCCCGTCTCCGGCAGACCACTTTCCTCGACCACCAGATCCGCGCCGGATTGAAAATTCATCCAGCACCACGGGATATCGCTGCTCCAAAATTTCGGGGTCCGTCATGCGTGTGTTGGTCATGTGCGTATGAACGGCGGCTACGCCATCAAAACCACGCCCCGCCGAACTCCCCGAACATATTGTTTCGTAGTATTGGTATTCATCGTTACCAAAAGTGAGATTGTTCATAGTTCCTTGCGATGAACCTAACGCCTTTAGCGCGGCGAAAATTGCATTGGTCACCGCTTGGCTGGTCTCAACATTTCCCGCAACAACCGCAGCAGGATAAATCGGATTCAGCATCGAACCCGACGGTAGGATCAGCTTCACGGGCTTCATACATCCCGCATTAAGTGGAATATCATCGGCCACCAAACAACGCAATACATACAATACCGCCGCTCGAGTGATCGCGGCGGGAGCGTTACGATTATTGGCCAACTGATCACTGGTTCCTGTGAAATCAATGATCACCGATCGCGTCTTGAGATCCGGACGGATCGCGACGCAGATGATTTCACCTTCGTCCAACCGATACTCAAATTCTCCTTCGCTCAGCGTCGCGATTAATCGTCGCACCGACTCTTCGGCGGCGTCCTGAATGTGGCCCATGTATGCAATCACCGTGTCACGCCCGTAGTCTGCCACAAGTATTTTAAGTTCGCTGACACCGGTTTCGTTTGCGGCTGCTTGAGCCATCAGATCGGCAATGTTCTGTTGAATATTTCGTACAGGGTAGGGCGGTGCGCTCAAAAGTTCTGTGATCCGCGCGTTTGCGAAACTTCCGCCTTCAATCATCTTTACACAATCTAACGTCACCCCCTCTTCAACAATCGTCAGCGCCTTGGGTGACATGGAACCCGGCGCTATCCCACCAACATCCTCATGATGAGCTCGACTGGCAACGAAAAAAATAATTGATTCATCACTGGAAAACACGGGCGTCACTACGGTTATGTCAGGTAAATGAGAACCACCGTTGTAAGGATTGTTTTGCACAAACACGTCGCCACGATTGATCGACTGGCCATCATTGATCACGACCTTCACCGCCGCATCCATCGAACCTAAATGAACCGGCACATGCGGAGCGTTGGCGATCAAGTTCCCTTCAGCATCGAAAATTGCACAGGAGAAATCTAATCGCTCTTTCACGTTAACCGACTGAGACGTGTTTTGAAGCACGACTCCCATTTGCTGTGCGATCGACATAAACAGGTGGTTGAAAATCTCCAACTGAACAGGATCACAGGTCGTGGCAACTGCATTCGAAGTAACCTCTGAGTCACCCGTCGTAAGAATCAAGTGCCCGTACTTGTTCACCGACGCTGACCAGTGTGCTTCAACGACGATCGTGTCGTTTTCGCCAACGATGATCGCGGGACCGGCGATCTGGTGTCCGAACGTCAGTTGCTGAGACTGGTAAACGGGCGTCTGACGCCAGCTATCGTCGGTGAACATCGGAGCCAACACGACCGGTCCAATTGACTCCGTCGTCGGTTGTTCTTTGGCGGCTTCCTTCAATTGCTGAGTCACTCCGTATGATTCGACGATGACGGAATTGATCCAAATCGCTTTTTCAGAAGCCAAAAATCCGAACTTCTGGCGGTGCCTATAGTTAAAGTCAATCACCATTTGATCGATAGAAGTGACTGACACGTCGATCAAGGTATTGGTCGCCCGATAGTGTAATTGAGCGGTAGCGGTATGCTGAACGTCTCCCGCGACGATGCCTTGTTCGGCAAGATTGCTTTCGTTCTCTTCAGCCAACGTTTGAACGTAGCGTAGGATAAGGTCGTTCGAAAGAGTCGTAAGATCGCGATCGATCAATGTTTGCCGTTCGGTTTTAAGTTCAGCCAAACCCATCCCGTAGGCCGACAACACCCCTGCCAGCGGATGCAGAAAGATCTTTTTTATCCCCAAACGGTCCGCGACGCGACACGCATGTTGACCCGCCGCCCCGCCGAAGCAATTCAGCACATAATCCTGCACATCGAAACCACGTTGTATCGTAATCTTCTTTATCGCTTGAGCCATGTGCTCCACAGCGATGGCAAGAAACCCTTCGGCGACCTGTTCCGCCGATCGACCGTCGCTGACTTCCGCAGCGATTTGATCAAATGCCGCCAACGGCGCTTTATCATCCAGGACTTGGTCTTGGTCGCTGCCGAATATTGCGGGGAAAAAATCGGGTTGAATTCTCCCCAACGCTACATTGATATCTGTAACCGACAGCTGACCGCCGTTTCGATAGCAAAGCGGCCCGGGATCTGCACTTGAGGATTCAGGACCAACACGAAATCTACCTTTGTCAAATTTCAGAATCGAACCGCCGCCGGCAGCGACGGTGTGAATGTCCAACATCGGCACACGCATCCGCACGCCAGCAATCTGCGCTTCGTAAACTTTTTCAAAATTTCCAGCGTAGTGAAAAACGTCCGTTGATGTTCCGCCCATGTCGAAACCAATGATCTTTTTAAAACCTGCCAGCCGGGCTGTTGCAACCGCGCCGACGACGCCGCCAGCGGGACCTGAGAGGATTGCATCGCGTCCGCGAAAATGAGCGGCATCCACCAATCCTCCTGAGGACTGCATAAACAACAACGTCATTGGGTCATTCAACTCAGACGCAATCAAATGGGTGTAGCGATCAAGAACGGGTGTCAGATACGCATCCACGACGGTCGTTTCGCCTCGAGAGACGATCTTTGACAATCGACTGACGTCGTGACTGGTCGAGATCTGACCGAAGCCAATCTCCTCCGCAATCTCAGCCACGATAATTTCATGTTCGGGGAATCGATGGCCATGCATCAACGCAATCGCGACGCTGCGGAGTCCTCGATCAAACGCAGATTGAAGTTTAGACCGGATTTCGTTTCGATCAGGGGCGCGCTCAACCTGTCCCGACGCCAGCATCCGTTCGCCGATCTCGATGACTGATTCATACAATACATCGGGTTTGGTTATTTTTAACGCAAAGGTCTCAGGCCGATCTTGATAGCCAATTTCGATCACATCAGCCAACCCCTCGGTAATCGCCAGCAGCGTAGGTTCGCCTTTCCTTTGCAATAACGCATTGGTGGCGACCGTGGTTCCCATTTTGATCGAGTCAATTAAGTTTGAGTCAATCGCGGCATCCACGTCGAGCTGGAGAAACTGTCTGATGCCATGCATCGCCGCGTCTGTATATACAGAAGGATTGATTGACAGCAGTTTCTTGGTCGCAATCTTGCCGTCGGGTGACCGTGCAATGACATCAGTGAAGGTGCCGCCTCGGTCAATCCAAAAATTCCATTGCGTTTGTTTCATAGTTTTCCGTAAGGCGACTGGCAGATGAGACGTCACCCTTGAAATGGACTTCCAACAGGTGCTTTGGGTTTGAATCCAAAGTTCCAATTTAATAAAAGCGCTCAAAGCAGGTTGAAAAGCTGCTCCACGCGGGACAGATTTTCAACCGGCCAAGCTCCGCGCTCACAAACAGACAATTTGCATTGACGACGGGGGGTTAGAAGTTAACTGCCAGTCGCCATAAAAACGCCTTTCGCTCCCTGAAAGAACGCTTCTTTCGTGGTGCCAGAGGCGACAATTCAATGGCGACTATACCTATTCGTAAATAGGAACGAAGGTATTGAATGCCGCTTCGCCAAAATCTCCGGGATCATTAAAACGCCGATTTTCGTTCAGTTCACTGATCGCCGACATCTGTTTCTCGGTTAGTTCAAAATCAGTTACAGAAAGATTTTCTTTTAATCTCCCTTCGTTGGAAGATTTGACCACAACCGAAGTGCCTCGTTGGATACCCCAACGAAGCAATACTTGAGCCGGTGAACGGTCAAGAGATTTTGCCACATCGCAAACCACAGCGTTATTCAGCAGCGACTCTTCTTCCTGCGCCATCCCCAAAGAAAAATAGGATTCGGCGCCCAAGGGAGAAAACGCCGTGACTGCGATGGACTGCTGATCACAAAACCTTAGCAATTTTTCTTGTGTCAGCAGAGGATGCATTTCGACTTGCAACGACGTGGGGCGGACACGCGCGTAGGACAGCAAATCTCTTAGCAACGATGTACCAAAGTTACAAACGCCAATCTGGTTTGCCTTTTTATTATCGTGCAGCGCTTCCATCGCGCCCCAAGTCTCTTGGATCGGCACGTTGGTCAGCTTCATCAGCGGCGCGGCATCATCGGGATCGTGAAACCATTCTGGCGGATATCGATGATCAAATGGCACATATTCCAGCGCGATCGGGAAGTGAATTAAATACAGATCAAGATATTCCAATTGCAAATCATCCAAAGAACGCTGACATGCCGCCTCCACATGTTCGGCCGCGTGGTAAGTGTTCCACAACTTCGAAGTCACCCACAGATCGGCGCGGCTGCAAACACCTTCGGCGATCGCCCGAGCGATGCCCTCGCCAACTTGAGGCTCGTTGCCATAATCGCAAGCACAATCCAGATGTCGATAGCCAGCCTTGATCGACGCAAAGACCACCTCCGCCGTTCGATCAAGAGGAATCTTCCATGTTCCCAAGCCCACTGAGGGAATGGGAAGTGAGTTTGATGTTGTACTGCTCATAGTTTAATTTCTGATTCTTCTATTTTGAGACGACCAAAAAATTATAGTCGCCTTTCGCTCTGCAAAAGTACGCTTCTTTCGAGGATCAAATGGCGACTGTCGGATGCTCATTGACCGCACATTACTTAGTTCTCCGGATGACTTCAATGGTTTCGCTATGGGTGGTTGATGCGTTGCCCGATGGAGATTCGGATACCCCTGATTTGGATCCTAAGTTATAGGCAAAAGAGTGGCTGAAGGACGCTCCTAAAAACAGACACAACCCGATGATATAGACCCAAATCAATAGCACTACAACCGATCCGGCAGCACCATAAACTTCACTGGTGGAAGAAAATCGTAGATAGGCCGCCACCAAAAATCGACTTCCGGCGATTAGAAACGAGGTCAATATCCCCGCCAACCAAACGTCTCGCCACTTCACCGGCGCTGCGGGAAAGAACCAGAACATGACCGAAAAAATGATCGGCATCAGCAAATACACCAGACCGCGATCGACCAAATTCAACCATTGCACCAAACCGGGATAGCTGTCGGACCACATACTTTCAAGATACGTCACGGTGGAACTGAGTGCTAACGTTCCCAGCAGCGTTACGCCAACAAACACGACCACGCCGATTCCGATCAGACGCTTCTGCACCATGAACCACCATCCGGAGCGATCCTCCGATGGCACGTCCCAGATATCGTTGAAGGTATCGTACAGTTGAGAAAAAACGCCCGACGCGCCAAAGAGACTGATCAACAAACTAATCGTTCCAGCCACCAGACCGGAGGAAGGCTGAGTCGCATTTTTTAGCAGACCTGCGAAGACTTTTCCGGTCCGTTTATCGGTCAGTTGTTCGACTTGCTGGACGATTTCTTGTTGAACCTGTGGGCCATCGTAATAGTATCCCGCAATCGCGACGGCGATCATCAACATGGGAGCCAGCGAAAGGATCGTATAGAACGTCATCGCAGCCGACATTCTGGACGCATTGGAACGGTCCCATGTCTGCAAAGTATCGACAATCAGTTTCCACAGCTTGACAAACAAAGCATCACTTGGGGGACAGCGGAGGGAGAGCACGTACCAGTAACATTGGGCGTTTTTAGCCTGTTCAGCTATCGCAATATTGTCTCTGTCACAAGTTACTTCTTAATCAACCGATAATTATCTACGATCAACTTTGTATCACCACCGATGGCGAAGCGTTCCGGAGCGTCCTCTGCAATGACGATCAGCGTAATTCCGCGCGTATTAAATTTTTGAATTTGCTCAATAGAACCTTTTTCAACGCTCATATCTGCCAATTCAACTTCGATGGTTTGAAATTCATCGTTCAATTCCATTTTTACCGGCGACTGAGAACCGGCGTAATTAAGCTGACACAGCAAATCATCATCTTTGTCGTCGTCGCCTGTAGGACCATTTCCATCGGTCGTAATAAAATGCAATTCGAAGCGACTTTGCCTCATTGGTTTTCCGTTTTCAATTTTTGCGTCGAAAACGACTCTAAAATCCTCTTCTTTGAATGACGAAAGATCGCTGTCAATTAAAGCTCCGTTGATTCCCGCTCCCAATCCCATATAGGCGTAGGATCGCTTTTCACGCGGCGGCACTTCCGCTTCGCTGTTATCCAAGGCAACCTCAAAAGCACCGCCATCTTTGCCACCGTCGGTAAGCGTTTTAGAAGTCTTTACCAGTAGACTGTTCAGAGAAGCAAATTCTTCAGACCCTATTTTTTGGTAGCCTCCATACGCCACACTGAAATCATATCCTGGCTTCTTATCGTCGTAGTTCACCTCGACCACCGCAGTTCCTTGTTGAGCCTGCACAGCAGAATCAAACAGTCCGGTCAAAGAAAATACACTCGCCGTCAACGCCAATCGTCCAACTTTTTTTGACAGTTCAATCATCGCACATCCATCCAAATTCAATTCATTAACAACGTAGAACATTTGCCGTCTGAGGTAATTCGGTAGCCGGAGTCGCCAGGCTATAAGATTTCCAACAGCTCCCGAAGTCTGGTGACTCTGGCTACGTTTTAAAAAAAACTAGGCCAGACTGATGAGATCTTCTTTAGCTTCGGAGACGGCGGTTCCCATCAACGTCAGTCCCGAGACCTCATAAATTCCGATCGGAAGCGTTTGCCCGATTAAACGTGGACTGCCATCGAAGACTACGATCCGGTCGCAATGAGTTCGACCGGTCAACTGCAAAGGTTTGCCAGAGAACTGTTGCAATTGCAGTTGGGCGTTTTCTTTGGCCGCTTCTTGGGCTGTGGTATCCAACTGCACTAAATTTGACTTTGCTCCTGCCGCAGGATCGCCAACGACGACGCGGTTGAGATCTTCTTCCTTGCCGCTTCCGGGGCCTTGGTGGCCTTTGATTTCGTTCACCGCGGCATCGTGTCGTTTACTTGGACCTTCCACCAAAACTTCGACGGTGCGTCC
>Ga0114956_1001212_pt1 | contig 20053 bp, 16 predicted proteins | sample MaitaG_FD_87304 | JGI IMG/M metagenome (GOLD analysis project Ga0114956, IMG submission 87304) | Marine algal microbial communities from Maine, USA - Maine_Asex2 metaG | ecosystem: Host-associated > Algae > Red algae > Unclassified | place: Maine, USA | collected 2015-01-05
CACACGGATCATTGTCATCGAGGTCATCATCAGCGGTGATGCCGTCATTGTCAGCATCAGCAAGAACCGTCACACCACAACCCGGCACTGGACCCGAGTTGTTTACACACGGATCACTGTCATCGAGGTCATCGTTAGCGGTGATGCCATCGCCATCAGCATCTGGCCACCAACCACCACAACCCGGAATTGGACCCGAGTTGTTTACACACGGATCGCTGTCATCGAGGTCATCATCAGCCGTGATGCCATCACCATCAGCATCTGGATACAACGTCATCCCACAACCTGGAATTGGACCCGAGTTGTTCACACACGGGTCATTGTCATCGAGGTCATCGTTAGCGGTGATGCCGTCGCCATCAGCATCTGGCCACCAACCACCACAACCCGGAATTGGACCCGAGTTGTTTACACACGGATCACTGTCATCGAGGTCATCATCAGCAGTGATGCCATCATTGTCGTTGTCTGCATAGGCCAGAGCGCTGGCCGATGGTGCGGCAAGGCCAAGAATCAGGGCGCTACACACGAGCGCCATACTGAGCAGTGCGGCAAGTGTTGGTTTGAGGCGAGCAAGTCGATGCTGCATGGGAAACACGCTTTCGAGTTGGGGTGGATGCGTGTCTTGCCATCGGCGCTCAGTGGCGCCACGTTCGCCCTCTTCCCCAAAATGGGCAAAGCTCCCCGAGTCAGTCGGCCACTAGGGCGCGCGGCCTACAGGGGTACCTCCGGCCTACGGCGGCCTGTGCTTACTGAGTGATGCTCACGGACATCAGGTTTTTGATGAGCACCCCGAACCAGCTGACGAATCGCTTCGGCTTGCGGGTGCCGTCGACGACGATCTCATACACGTCAGAAGCTGGCTCATTCACGGCAACGGCTATAGAAATCGCCGTAGTCTGGTGCCATGAAGTCCGAACTCCAGCTGCACCCCGATCCCGAGTTCACCAAGCCTGATGGACCGATCGTCGTCGTCGTCGCCGATGGTGTCGGCCATGCGCCGCACGGCCCTGCCAATGCCGTCACCGAGGCCAAGACGCCCACGATCGACCGGCTGCTCGCCAGCTCACTCGCCACCACCATCGCCGCGCATGGCACCGCCGTCGGGCTTCCGAGCGACGACGACATGGGCAACAGCGAGGTCGGCCACAATGCGATCGGCGCCGGGCGGGTGTTCGCCCAGGGCGCCAAGCTGGTCAACGCTGCGATCGCGTCGGGTTCGCTGTTCAAGTCGCCAGCCTGGCAAGCACTGATGGCGGCGGGCCGAGCGAACACCTTGCACCTGCTCGGGCTGCACAGCGACGGCAACGTGCACGCCCACACCGATCACCTCTACGCAATGTTGCGCCAGGCGGCCAGCGAAGGCATCGAACGCTGCCGCGTGCATGTGCTGCTCGACGGGCGAGACGTTGCAGCCCGCTCAGCCCAGCTCTACATCGAGACGACCGAGAAGGTCCTTGCCGAGATCAATGGCGACCACGACGTCGACTTCCGCATTGCATCGGGCGGCGGACGTATGACGATCACCCTCGATCGCTACGGCGCGGACTGGCCGATGGTCGAGCGGGGTTGGCGTTGCCACACGCTCGGCGAGGCCCGAGGGTTCGCCAGCGCGGGTGATGCCGTCGAGACGATGTACGCAGAGAGCGACAAGGGCGACCAGTACCTCGACGCGTTCGTTGTCGTCGACGAGGCCGGCGACCCGGTCGGCGCGATGGTCGACGGCGACGCCGTGTTGCTGTGGAACTTTCGTGGCGATCGGGCGATCGAGATCAGCCAGGCCTATGAGCGGGCCGACGACCTCGGGTTTGATGTCGGCGAAGGCCCGTCGGTGGTCTACGCCGGGCTGTTGCAATACGACGGCGATCTACAGGTGCCCGAGCACTACCTGGTCGAACCGCCAGCGATCGACGCGACGATGGGCGAATATCTCGCGGGCGCCGGCATGCGGTGTTTCGCGGTCAGCGAGACGCAGAAGTTCGGCCACGTCACGTATTTCTGGAATGGCAACCGGTCGGGCTACATCGACGAATCGCTCGAGACCTACATCGAGATCCCAAGCGACAATGTGCCCTTTGATCAGGCGCCGGCAATGAAGGCTGATGAGATCACCGATGCGGTGATAGAGCTGATCGAGACCGGCGACTTCGACTGGGGTCGCATCAACTACGCCAACGGCGACATGGTTGGCCACACCGGCGACCTTGCGGCGACCATCACCTCGATGGAAGTCCTCGACGCCGCACTCGCCCGGCTGGTAGCCGCAGTCGAGGCTGCGGGCGGTGTGGTGATCTTCACCGCCGATCACGGCAACGCCGACATCATGTTCACCGAAAAAGACGGTGAACGACTGCCGAAGACTTCGCACACCCTGAGCGCCGTGCCGTTCGCCGTGCACGGTGCTGCCGTCGACGGCCTCGAACTGGCCGACGTTGCCGACCCTGGCCTGGCCAACGTGGCCGCCACCGTGATCCGCCTGCTCGGCTTCGTCCCTCCCGAGGACTACCTACCCAGCTTGATCTAGTGGTGACCTCGTGGCCTGTTTGCCGCGGGCATCGGTGGCGGTAATGGTGCTTCCTCGGGCCACGATGTCGCCGCGGCTAATCGTAAGTTCGGGCCACCCGGTGACGTTCCATCCGTCATAGGGCGAGTAGCCGGCGTTTGAGTGCATCGCGGATCCGTCGACGATCCGCTGCTCTTCGCCGTTCCAGACGACGAGGTCGGCATCGGCACCTGGAGCGATCGTGCCCTTGCGGGGATACATGCCAAAGATGCGGGCGGCGTTTGTGCTCGTGACCTCGACAAAGCGGGCGACCGAGATGCGGCCCGTGACCACACCCTCGCTCCACAACACCGGCATCATCGTCTCAAGCTCAGCCATACCGTGGCGCAGCGTCGACGCCGTCAAGGTCGGGTCGAGCTTGTCTTCGAGCGTCCACGGCGCGTGGTCGGTGCACACCGTCGACACGGTGCCGTCGGTTATCCCAGCCCAGAGAGCATCGCGATCAGCGTCGAGTCGCAACGGTGGGGCGCCTGCATACTTCGCGCCGTCGACTTCGGCGAAACGTTCTTCGTTGAGGTGCAGGTAGATCGGGCGGGTCTCGACGTGCAGCGGAAGCCCCCGCGCCCGTCCAGTCCGACAGGCAGCCAACGCAGCCTGGCTCGACAGGTGCACGACGTAGGTCGTGGCGCCGGTTGTCGCGCAGTAGCCGACGGCCCGTTCGGTCGCGATGCGCTCGGCCTCGACCGGTCGAGCCTTGGGATAGTGGCTGGCATCGGTGTGGCCGGCCTCGTCGAGCGCGTGACCGCAGCAGTGCATGATCGACGGATCTTCACAGTGCACCAGCACGACACTGCCGACCTCGGCCGCAGCTTGCATGGCCTTGAGGTAACCAGTCACGTTGCGATCGAACCGGTGAAACGACATAAAGATCTTGATACTTGGGTGGCCATCGGCGGCCAGCTCGCGCACCTGGGCGATGCCATCGTCGTCGGGCGTCAACAACACCGGATGCTGAAACCAGTCGACGATTGCGTTGGCCTCGGCGTCGTCGACGTCACGGGCCACACCGTCACGCATCTGTTCGCCCTGGCGGGGGAAGCTCATGTTGCCGACCGTCGTCACGCCCCCAGCAGCCGCGGCTTTGGTGCCGACTTCGAAGTCATCGACCCAGCGCCACGAGCCCGGCTCAGTACCCGGCGGCGTCAGGTGCACATGAGCATCGATGCCCCCCGGCAACACCCACCGATCGGTTGCGTCGATCTCGTCGACCCCGGTCATGTCGCCGCCGAGCTGCATGATGGTGCCGCCACTGATGGCAATGTCGGTCACCGCTTCGCTTCCGCCCGTCACGACTCGCCCATTCCGTAGTACGCGATCAAACCGCTCGGTAGCCATCGAAAGAGAGTATTACCTCGGCCCTCGCCGGCGAGTTTTGGGTTCCCGGGTGGTGGTGCGTGACTATCACGCAGAATCTGCCCGAGAACGGCAGGTAGGCGGCAAACTGTGCGGCGATGTTTGAAGTAACGCACACGAGCACGGTTACGCCAGATCAGATCGATGAACTCGGTCATATGAATGTGCGCTGGTATGGCCACAACGCAGTCGCCGCAACCAAGGCAATGTGCGACCGGCTCGGGCTCGGCGAACCGAGGCTGCTCAGTACCTACACCCGCCATCACCACGAGCAGCTCGAAGGAAGCGAGCTCGAGGTCCGTAGCGCGCTCACTGGCGGCGGCAACAAGCTGCGCATCTACCACGAGCTGCGGAATCGGGCCGACGAAGATCTAGCGGCGACGTTCGTGCACGAGATCGACCACGCCCCTGTCGAGGCACCTGTGATTGAACTCCCCGACTACGGCCGACCCCGCAGCCTGACGCTCGATGTCGACGGGTTGGCGCAAGCTCCACCGCTTAGCGAAGTGCGCGAACTCGATCTTTCGATTCGCTTCGAGCGAGAAGTCACCACCGAAGACACGATGAATGCCGAGGTCGTGCCGTCATGGCTTGCCAACAACCTGATCTGGGGCGGTGAACGACCCGACGACGAAGACGAAAAAGACTGGATCCACACGTTGCCCTCTGGCGACCGTGCCGCGTTTGTTGTGATGGAACAGCAGCTGTGGATCGGTCAGCTACCCGCGCTCGGCACCCGCATTCAGAGCTTTGGCGCCACCGTCGCGATCGGCGACAAGATTTCGCATGGTGTGAGCTGGTGCTACGACCTCGACACCGAACAACCTCTCACCGTGCTCGAGAACATCAACCTGGCTTTCAACCTGACACAGCGCCGGTCAATGGTGATTACACCGGAGATGCGAACCGAGCGAGCAGCCCGCCTCCACCCCAACTTCGCGCTGTAACTGCGTCGCCAAACTCGCGGGTGCCGCCACCAGCTCCGTGCAACGAGTCGGTCAGCTCTGCTGACCGAAGCAACTCCGTGCAACGAGTCGGTCGCGAAGCGACCGAAGCAGCTCCGTGCAACGAGTCGGTCAGCTCTGCTGACCGAAGCAACTCAGTGATTGTTGCGGGGGGTGCCGTGGGTGCGGGCCGTGTCTTGGAACGCGACAGCGGGGCCGAGCACCATGCCTTCGTCGAACTGCTCGACCATGGCGCGCTGAATCTCTTGCCACGGCGTGTGGCTCGCCGGGTAGGCGAACCCACCCGCAGCTGCGAGTGCGGCGCCGCGCTCAGCTAGCTCTGTGTCGTCGATCACCATGTTCGCGGTGCCGGCCCGCAAATCGATGCGAATCATGTCACCGGTCTGCAGCAGCGCGAGCCCGCCACCGGCGGCTGCTTCGGGAGCGGCGTTGAGAATCGAGGGCGATCCTGATGTGCCCGACTGGCGGCCATCGCCGATGCACGGAAGCGAGTGCACGCCCCGCACCAACAGCGCGGCGGGCGGTTGCATGTTTACGACCTCCGCGCCGCCCGGGTAGCCGATCGGGCCCGTGCCCCGGATGATGAGCATGCAGTGCTCATCGATAGCCAAATCCGGATCATCGATCCGCTGGTGATAGTCCTCGGGCCCCTCAAATACGATCGCCCGGCCCTCGAACGCCTCGGGGTCGTCGGGGTTCGACAGGTATCGCTCGCGGAACTCGGCCGAGATGCCACTGCTCTTCATGATCGCGCTGTCGAAAAGGTTGCCCGACAGGTGCACGAAGCCAGCCCGCTCCATCAGTGGATCGCTCACCGAGTGAATCACTCGAGGGTCCATGTTCTCGACCTCGCGGCAGTTGTCGCCAATCGAGGCGCCATTAACCGTCAGTGCATCGGGATGCGGAAGTAGGTCAGCGGCCATCAACTCGGTCACTACGGCGGGCACGCCGCCAGCGTGGTGGTAGTCCTCGCCGAGATATTCACCCGACGGTTGCATGTTCACAATCATCGGCACATCGAGACCGATGGTCTGCCAGTCGTCGTTGGTCAACGGCACCCCAAGATGGCGCGCGATGGCGTTGAGGTGGATGGGAGCGTTCGTCGATCCACCGATCGCAGAGTTCACGACAATCGCGTTCTCGAATGCGGCGCGGGTCATGACATCGCTCGGGCGAATGTCTTCGAGCACGAGTTCGACCGCCCGTACACCGGTGCGATAGGCCATCTGGCCGCGCTCTCGATACGGCGCCGGAATCGACGCGGCCCCCGGCAACTGCATGCCGAGCGCTTCGGCCAGCGAGTTCATCGTGGTGGCGGTACCCATCGTTGAGCAGTAGCCAGTACTGGTCGCCGACGATGCCACCAGGTCCGCGAAGCCTGCGTCGTCGATCTCGCCAGCGGCGTGCAGTTCGCGGGCCTTCCACACGATCGTGCCCGAGCCGGTGCGCTCGCCACGGTGCCAGCCGTTGAGCATTGGCCCGACCGACAGTGCAATGGCAGGAATGTTCACCGTCGCAGCCGCCATGAGACAGGCCGGGGTTGTCTTGTCGCAACCCACGGTCAGCACCACCCCGTCGATCGGGTACCCCTGCAGCACCTCGACAAGCCCGAGGTAAGCAAGATTGCGGTCAAGGGCAGCCGTCGGGCGTTTGCCAGTCTCTTGGATCGGGTGGACCGGAAACTCGATGCAGATACCTCCGGCTTCTCGAATGCCTTCACGCACCCGCGCCGCCAACTCAATGTGGTGCCGGTTGCACGGCGAGAGATCGCTGCCGGTCTGCGCGAGGCCGATGATGGGTTTACCTGACTGAAGCTCTTCGCGGGTCAAGCCGTAGTTCACGTAGCGCTCGAGATACAGCGCCGTCATCAAGGGATCCGCGGGATCGTTAAACCAGTCGGCTGAACGTAGCTTGACCGGGGTCTCACTGTCACTAGGTGCCATCTCGCCATCGTCGCACAGCGCGACGACCAGCTGGCGATGGGTGCCGAAAAGACAGCCCACGCTCGTACTGCTCACCGCTCGTGTCACTCGCCGATGACGTTTGTGCACCAACCCCACGGCACTACTGCAGGTAGGCCTCGAAGTTGACCGTTGGATCGCGCACGATCTGGTCGACGAGCGCTATCTCCCAGGTCAGGTAGTCACGCATGTGCTGTTCGGCGACATCATCGCCATGGTCATAGGGCTTGTACCAGACATCGTTCGCGTCGGTGGTGGCCCGATCGAAGCCGGTCTGCATTTCGTGACCCGCATGTCGCCACGCCTTGTTGCCGCCGGCCAGCGCTACCACCTTGGCCTCGGGCCAATGCTCGCTGGCTTCGGCAACGGCGAGCTTGGCCAGTTGCCCGTCGCTCGATACGAGCACAAGCGTGGTGGCATCGCCAATCGCAGCGCGCGCCTCGTCGAGGCGACTACGCAACCCCCACCATGCACCGGGCACGTGGCCGTTTCGCCGGTACTTCAAGCTCGATCCGATGTCGAGCACTGTGACGTCGGCGTCGCCCTCGAGCGAGTCGGCCAGGTCGCTCACCGAGAGCGTTGCCGCCGAAGGCACGCTCACTCGAGGAAGCGGCCCTGTCTCGACCGTCACTCCAGCAGCGACAGCCGCTTCGATGCCGCCGGCCAGAACCACCGCGTCGCTCCAGCCCAGCTGAATCAGCCACGACGCTGTCATGGTCGCCCGCACGCCGTTGTCGTCGACCAGCACGAGGCGCGCGTTCTGCGTTGCCACGTACTCGTCGGTCGCTTGCACCAGCTGGCCACCGGGTGCGTTGCTGCTGCCCGCGATATGGCCATCACCGAACTCGTCAGGCGTACGAACGTCGAGCAGGTAGGTCGTGCGGGTCGCATCGGCTTGCCAGTCGCTCAGCTGGGTCGGGCTGATTTCTTGAACCCCGAAGCGGCGAGCAACGTCGGCCACCGCGGCAGTTGACCACGCTTGCGATGCAGGCGTCGGGTCGGGTGCATGAATGTCGAGACCGCGCTCGACCTGCAATCCGGCAAGCTCCCAGCCCATCGTTCCGTTCTCAAGAGCGATGACACGATTCTCAAGTCCCGCGTTGATCAGCGATTGGGTGCCAATGATGCTGCGAGTTCGGCCTGCGCAATTCACGACCACCAGCGTGTCGGGGTCGGGCGCCATCTCTTTGACTCGGTGCACCAGTTCGGCCCCAGGGCAGTCGACGCCGGTCGGAATGCTCATGTTGCGGAACTCTTCGATCGGGCGCGAATCGAGCACGACCAGGTCGGCATCATCTTTGAGCAGCTGGGCTAGCTCGGCGGCCGGCATGCGTGGCGTGCCATAGGTGTGCTCGACGAACTCGCCGAACGCCTTCGACGGCACGTTGACGCCCGAGTACAACTCGCCACCAGCGTTGGCCCATGCGGCGGTGCCACCGGTCAAGACGTGGCAGTTGGTGTAGCCCATCGCTTCGCCAGCCGCAGCCGCTCGCACCGCGAGATCACTAGCGTCGCCGGCATCGCACCACACGATGCGCGTGTCGAGACGCGGCACTCGCCGGGCCAACAAGAGCTCGATCTGCGAGAACGGAATGCACGCAGCATGAAACAGATGCGAGTCGAAGTAGACGCCCTGTTCACGTGCGTCAAGCAGTGCCAGCTCGTCGCCGTCGACAAGCCATTCGGTGAGTACCTGAGGGTCGATAGGGGTCGCCACCGTTAGCAGTGCTGCAGGTCGCGGGCCTCGCGGATGCTGCTGACGCTCTTGAAGATCTTCCAGCGACCTTCGGTCTCGTTCCAGTACTCGCGCTCCGCGAGGCGTTCGAGCGCGAGGCCGTAGCAGTGGAAGTTGAGCGACGTGCCATCGATGTGAATCGAGTGCACGTCTTCGGGCAGCATTGCGACGCCGGTCCCGGCCTGCACCAGGTGCTCATGGCTGTTGGTGACACCGTCGTCGGCTCGGTCATAGAAGCGGTTCAGCTCTTGGCCATCGAAGCCAACAACGCACGCCCAGGTGGTGTGGTTGTGCGGCGGTGTCTCGACATGGCCAGCGCTCGACTGGGCATACAGCGCGAAACGATCGTCGGCGTCTTGGGCCAGCCGGTACATGAAGCTGGTGCGCTTCTCATCGTCGCCCGGTGGCGGGAAATCATCGAGCGCGAACAGTTCGCGGTGACTGGCAAGCTCGACCAGTCGGTCACGAATTGCTTCGACCCCAGCTCGGGTCACGCCGAGGTCAGCCTCGATCTTGCGAATGTCATCCATGGCCGCAGCTACGGCTTCGGTGCGCGTCGTCATATGGCCATCGTGCCATACGTCGCCAATAGACGCCTGCTCAGAAACCGCGGATCACCGCCACGTTGGCTGAGCTCGCTGCGAACCGGTGTTGGGCTAGCGCCTGGTACTCGTCGGATTCGTACCACGCCAGTGCCTGTTCGCGCGACGCGAAGCGCAACAGCACAGTGCGGGTCCACGGCCATTCGCCCTCGAGCACGGTCGGCGCTTCGTCGACGCTTAATGCGGTGCCGCCGTAGGCGTCAAAGATCTCGACAAACCCAGCTTCGTACATGGCGTACTCCGCGCGGTCTTCGATCTTGATCTGGGCAACGATGTAACAAGCGGCCATTAGTAAGAACCCCGAAACTAGTAAGAACCCCGAAACAGCTCGACCGCGCCATTGACCATCGGCATGGTCACGTGGATGCCGCTGAGCCTTACGTCGACGATCGTGCGCTCGGGCGCATGCACATCCCACAGCCGCGGTTCGGCGCCCACGATGCGGAAGCTGGTGCGGCGCTCCGGGTCTTCGTGGCGCACTGCGACCTGTAGATAGAGGTTGCCGTCGATCCACTCGGCGCGGGTCATCGCAACGTCGGGGAAGTCGACCTCGACAACCTGAGGGCACGGTTCGATCGGCGCCTGCGATAGCGCCGTCCAGCGACCTGGGCCAGCAGCCTCAGCCGCCGCCTGAAACGCGTTGAACTGCCCACGCGGGTGCGGCTCGTCGAGGCCCATGCCCCACGTGAACTCGCCAGAGTCGTTGTTCCATGTGGGCTCATATGAGGCCTCGATGGCTGCGACGAGCGACGATTCGAGCTCAGGCATCTGCCACTCGCGAGCCAAGATCAGCGCCGATCCCAATCCGCGCCCGGCCGGCACAGGCAGCGCCAGCGTGGTCTCTTCGCGCGTGCTGAGTCCGTAAGCGGCACAGGCCCCCTCGAACAGCAACTGGGCATCATCAGGTTTTTGCGAAGCGGCGTAGAACGCGGTGGTCAAGTTGGCTACTGCCCCAAGCCGATGGTGAACATCGACGATCGGGTCGTAGTACAGCGTCGTCGTGGTCGGCGGCGTGCCGTCTGCCAGCGATAGGTAGTGCTCTCGGGCGTGCTTCCACCACGGATCGAACGCGGCACGGTGGTGGTCAGTGCCATATCGATTGTCGTGAAGTCTCAGACCGAGACCTGCGCCGGCCAGTCAAAATGGCCAGATCTTCGTGTTCTCTCAATGACAGCCAATTGGCGCAGCCAGCCATTGCTTGCGCAAGTGCTCGGCGATCGAGCTGTGGGTCCACGAAAAGGTGTTCACCGGGCCGTCACTGATCATGTCGAATGGTTCGTTCCATCGATCGCTTGCTGACGCATTGGCGCCTGCCACCATCGACCGAATGCCGAGCAGCACCAAGAAGAAGCCTTTGTAGAACAACATGCCGTCGGCCGCCACCGGATCCATTTGTTTGCCCCAGGGCTCGGTGCCGTTGGCCGTCCAGCCCGGCACGTCATAGTCGCCCCAGAGCTGTTCTGGAATCAGGGCTCGGTAGGCGTCGGGGTACTTCGCCCGGTCGGGGTCGGGCCCGAACTGGGTCAGCCAGTCGGCGGCCGACCACCACTTCGTGTGGCGCTCGATCAGTTGATCGAGGATCGCTATGTAGCGTTCGGTCCACGCTGGCGTGCGCTGGGCCATGAGCCCCATCGCATACGACGAATCGACCAAGTCGAATCGGTGCCAGCTGGCCATCGGCGGATCCGACCGGTCATCCCAGTGGGGGTGGGGTTGGCCAGCACGGCCCCAATCGTCGGCCGTCTGGGCCTTGCGATGCAGGTACCGAAGCCAGCCCAACGACCGCTGCGACAAGCCGTCCACGGAGGCCTACAGTAGTTGGGCAATTGTGCCCAATGCCAGTCCCATGACCTCACGCCCGTGTTGGTCCGATAGAACGACAAGTGATGTCTCGACGAAGTGGCCTAATCGGCCTGGCAACGTTTACTACCTCGCTACTGGTCTCGCTGTTGGTGTTCATGAGCGCGCTTGTGCTCACCGCTCCGGCTGAAGCTCAGGGCTTCTTCGACACCCTGGCTCCCGGAAGCGATCTGCCGACCGGCGAAGAGTGTGCGCAGCAAGTGACCGGCCTGTCGCGCATCGAGCAACGACCCTCTAATGCTGGGCTCAACCAGACAATTGGTGGGCCCACCGTCAACATCGACGGCGCCGACCCGATCTACAACGCCGCGTTTCGCCAACGCATCTCGGGAGACTTCGCCGGCACTACCGAGCAGATCCTGCGCTGGGGAGCCTGCAAGTGGGGCTTCAACGAAGGCACGCTGCGGGCCCGCGCCTGGGTCGAGAGCAGTTGGTTGATGACCACCGCTGGCGACATCACCGATGACATCGACACCTGTGCGTTCATCGGCCAAGTACCTCCGTGCGCACAAAGCCATGGACTGTTGCAAGTCAAGGCCGGGGTCCATCTTGGCACCTATCCCCGCAGTACCGAATCGACCGCTTGGGGTGTCGACTACGCACTGGCGTGGACCCGAGCATGCTTCGAAGGCTCGTTCGTGTGGCTGGGGCCCGACTATGGCCCCGGCGACGAGCGCGGCTGTCTAGGCGCATGGTTCTCGGGCGAGTGGTACGACGCCGCTGCCCTCGCCTATCTCGATGTGCTCGACGCTCGCCTCGTCGAACGGCCGTGGTACAAAACCGACATCGGCGATGTCAACTGCGACAACCAGGTGAACATCATCGACGCATTGTTCGTGGTGCAGTTTGACGTACTCGTGCGAACCGGTGTGGCCGGATGCCCGCTCGCGTCACCCGCTGGCAACTTGAACCAGCTGGCCGGTGACGTCAACCGCGATCTCAGGGTCAACATCATCGACGCCCTGATCATCGCCCAATGCGATGCCTTCCTGCCCAACATCTTCTGTCCTAATCCCTGAGCTCAGGGCAGGAGCTCGAGCAGACGTTCAAGGTGGTGGCGTTCGGTTGCTTCGACGCCGACCGAGACCCGGGCCATCCATTGACCGTCAAGCATCGCTGGCGACAAGAACGCCTGACCGCTGGCGTTGAGCTCGCCGACCCATGTGTGGTTGTGTTCGCTCACTTCGGCGTCGGTGAAGTCGGCGGGAACATGGCGTACGCACACGGTTTGCAGTCGAACCGGGGCGACGACTCGCCAGGCCTCTCGGGCTTCAAGCTGTTCGGCGAACCACTCGGCGTTTTCGAGGTCGCGTCGTAGCCGGCTCTGGATGGCATCGATGCCATCGATGCGCAACTGATACCAGAGCTTGAGGGCACGAAATCGGCGACCAAGTGGAATGCCCCAATCGCGAAACTGAGTCGGCTCTTTGGCATCAGTGCCGAGCCCGGTAGTGGTCTGGAGATAGCTGGGGTTGGTCGACATGACCCGCACGAGATGCTCAGGATCACGCAGGTACATCAACGAACAGTCGAGGATCGTGCCCATCCACTTGTGGGGGTTCCACGCAATCGAGTCGGCGCTTTCGATGCCATGGAACAGGTGACGCATCTCGGGCAACAACATTGCGCTGCCCGCCATTGCCGCATCGACATGCACCCAAATATCGTGGCGTCGAGCAGCGGCCACGATCTCGGTCAACGGGTCGAACGCCATCACGCCGGTTGACCCCGTCGAAGCAACCACCGCAGCAGGCACCGCCCCAGCGAACACATCGGCCTCGATGGCCGCGGCCAAAGCTGCGGCGTTCATATCTCGTGAAAACGGGTCAGTCGCCACGAGTCGGATGTCGTCAGCACCGAAGCCCGCGAGCAAGGCGGCCTTGCGCACCGACGAATGAGCCTGGTCGGTCGTATAGACACAGAGCGGTCGGCCAAACCCCACTAGGCCGCCCCGCAGCTGGTTGTGGTTGGTAGCCCGCTCACGAGCCGCAAGCAGCGCAACCAGACACGACGTCGACGCCGTGTCTTGAATCACGCCGCGCCAGTCGGGCGAAAGCCCGCACAGCTGCCGTAACCAGTCGACGGTGACTTCCTCGACCTCGGTCAAGCTGGGTGACGACTCCCAGGAGATGCCCAACGAGCCCAGACCCGACGACGCAAAGTCACCAAGAATCGACGACAGGCTCGCGTTCGACGGGAACCAGCCGAAGTGCATCGGGTGCTGCACTTCGGTGATGCCGGGCGCAACGATCGCGTCGAGATCTGCGAGCACGTCGGCTGCCGATTCGGGGGTGCTCGGAGGCTCGCTTCCGAGCTGGTTCGCAATGTCTCGGGGCGCAACCGCCGGGCGCACCGGTCGGCCCTCGACGCTGGCTCGGCGGTCAGCGATCCAGTCGACAAGCTCATGAGCTGCAGCACGGAACTCTTCGATCTCCATAGGACCCAGTCTGGCGCGAACAACCCCGGCACTGGGTGCCGGGCCAGGCAGCTGTGAAATACTCACCCCATGCTGAGCCGGTTCGATGACTACCCCATCCACCAGACACCTGACCCGATCGCCATGCCGGCGTCGAGCGACCGCGATGTCTATGAGCGGTACTGGTTCAACGGCTATACGACCAACGAGTCTGACCCAGCCAACAACGTGTTCTTCGCAGCCGCGACCGCCGTCTACCCCCACCTTGGCCTGCGCGACTGCTCACTGAGCGTCGTCGTCGACGGGACCCAGCACAGCTTCCACGCCTCACAACACATCGGCGCCGATCCCCATGCACTGTCGATCGGCCCCTACCAGCTCGATCTCGTCGAGCCCATGCGATCAGCACACATCACGATCGGCCCAAACGACACCGGCATGACCGCCGACCTGGTCTACGAAGCCCGCTCAGGCAATGTCGAAGAGCCTCGCCACCATTTCGTCTCGGGCATTCGCCGAGGCATGGACACGACCCGCTTCACCCAGCTCGGCCGCTGGAGCGGATGGATCGATATCGCCGGTCGACGCATCGAGCTCGACGCCGCGACAACCAAGGGCACAAAAGACCGTTCGTGGGGGTTGCGGCCCTTGGCCGGAGGCGACACCCGCGGCGCTCCCCGCCCGCGCGGCGGGCTGTTTTTCTTGTGGGCGCCGCTGCACTTTGACGACTTCGGCATTCACTACCAGCTGTTCGAAGACCATCTGGGCCGCACCCTGTTCAGCGTCGGGGCGCAACTGCCCCTGTACCCGACAGCCGATGCGGTGCCGGGCATTGAAGACCCCGCCGTGCAGCACATGCGCCACAACGAACACGCGCTCACCTTCGAACGAGGCAGCCGCCAAATCGAAACCGTCACCCTCGCGATGACCTCGCTTCCTGGGTCCCGACTGCCAGCCGCGACATCAGTCGGCGACACCGGCGACACCGCCCGCCACGAGATTGAGCTCGACAAGATCTACACCTTTCGTATGAAGGGGCTTGGGTATGGCCACCCCGAATGGGGCCACGGGGTGCACCACGGCGAACTCGCCGTTGGCTTGGAGCAGTGGGATATGGCAACGATCGACGAGTCAGACCCGACGTTTCATCATGTGCAGCACTTCGTGCAGGCCCGCATGGGTGATCACAGCGGCATCGGCGCACTCGAGCAACTAATCGCTGGGCCCTACGCGCCGTACGGACTGACCGGCGCCTTTGACCCTCTCGAAACATGATGGGTTCCATAACGTGATCGTCACCGAGCCCGAGCAGGCCACACCCGAGTGGCTGAGCGATGTACTCCACCAACCCGTCGAGGCCGTCACCGCGATCGACCGCATCGGCACAGGTCAAATGTCGCGCAACTATCGACTCTCGCTCACGGGGGGTCCCGACCTTGCTGCGACGATCGTGATCAAGGTGCCCAGCGACGATGCCGCGACGCGCGAGCTCGGCGCAGGCGCCTATAGCAAAGAGGTCATCTTTTACCGCGACGTCGCCCAACGCATCAGCACTGGTGTTGCACGATGTCATCACCACGAGATGTCAGAGAGCGGCAGCGAGTTCACACTGGTGCTCGACGACATGGCTCCCGCAGAGCAAGGTGACCAGATTGCGGGCTGCACCATCGACGAGGCGCGACGTGCAATCACCAACCTTGCGGGCATTCACGCCGCCACGTGGAACGACGATGCGTTGGCCGCTTCAATTGGACTGCTCGACGCCGACGCATCCGGGTTAGGCGACCTGTACGCCATGGCCTATGACCAGTTCGTCGCCCACTACGACGGTCGCCTCGACCCCGCGACTCGGCCGGTGCTCGACCCGTTTCGGGACCTCGCATCGAAATGGACCGAACTCGGCGGTCGACCCTCGACTATCACCCATGGCGACTACCGGCTCGACAACCTTTTGTTTACCGACACGACCATCGTTGCCGTCGATTGGCAGACCTTGAGCTACGGTCCGCCTGCTCGTGATCTGGCGTACTTCCTTGGCAACAGTGTGCGCATTGATGACCGCCGCAAACACGAACGTGAGCTGCTCACCCACTACCTCGACACCTTGGCGGGTCACGGCATTGATTACTCGCTCGCTGATCTGCAGGCTGACTACGCCCTCGGTGCGTGGCTCGGCCCGATCGTGACCGTTGTCGGTGCGTTCGTGGCAACGCGCACCGACCGAGGTGACGAGATGTTCATCGCCATGGCCGATCGAGCCGCGGCTCAACTAGCCGACCACGACAGTCTGTCGGTGCTTACCACCTAGAACGCCCCAACCTAGAGCCCGCGCACCAGCGCTCTTGCGTTGAAAGCCGACCCACCCATGACCTAGATCTTGATGGATCTGAAGCGAGCAACACCCAGTCGGTGTGAACCCGGTTGTGCAGTCCAGCTAACGTACCGATGGTTTGTGAAATCACCACAGATCGCATGACCACAGTCTGAGGCGGCGCAGTTGTTTCTTCTGATCCTTCGAGATCTGCAGTTTCGCAAGTGGCGCGTGCTGCTGACGATGCTGCTCATGGCGATCGTCATGACGCTGCTGTTCATCATGGCCGGTGTTGTCGGGCAGATGAGCGGCGAACCTGCTCGCGCCGTCAACCAGATAAGTGGCGATCGCACCTGGGTGATAGCCGACGGAAGCAGCGGCCCCCTGACCACCCCGCAGGCGGTTCCCGCATCGAGGTTCGCGAACACTAAGGCCACCGCTGGCGACGCACAACTCGTGTTGACCTCGCCGGTCGCGATCAACGGTGTACGGGGATTTCTGATCGCCCGCGAGGGCCAATTCGACGAACCGACACTGACCAACGGCAGAGCTGTCGCCAGCGCTGGCGAGGTTGTCGTAGACATCACGACCGAACTATCGGTCGGTGATCGCGTCGATCTCAACGGAACGTCGGTCGAAGTTGTCGGCACCTCGGCCGACACCACGATCATCGCCGGGCTCCCACTGGTGTTCACGACCCTGGCCTATGGCCAGAGCGTCGCGACAGCAGGCCAAGATCTGGTTACCGCCGCAGTAACGACGAGCCAGCCAGACGTTGATGCCGGGCTCAAGGTGCTGTCCAATGACATGGTCGCCGCTGACGCCCGCATCCCTGTCGAAGAAGCACTGAGCTCGATAACGTTGATCAATGGCCTGCTGTGGCTTGTGACGATCATCATCATCACGGCCGTCATTTACGTCGCTGCGCTCGAGCGAACCCGAGACTTCGCCGTGCTCAAAGCCGTTGGAGCGCGGACCCGTGACCTCGGCGCGTCATTGCTGGTGCAGGGCGTTGTTATGACCATCGGTGCATTTGCGATCGCGGCGATCTTGCAGCGCTTTATTGGACCCGCGTTCCCGATGGCACTGCGCATGCAAGGATCGTCGTGGATTCAAATCTTCGTGACCGCGCTGATCGCTGCAGCACTGGCCGCACTCGCCGGCATTCAGCGCATGCGATCGATCTCACCCGCCGAGGCGTTCTCATGAGCCCTGTCGTAGAGATCGAGAACCTCGTAGTCGAATTTGCGACCGACGGCTACGCCGTTCGGCCCCTCGACGGGCTCAACATGGTCGCCGAGCGCGGTGAACTCGTCGGGCTGCTCGGCCCATCTGGCTCGGGTAAGACGACACTGCTGTCGACGTTGTCGGGCATGGTCAAGGCCCATAGCGGCTCGGTCACTGTTGCCGGGATCGACGTGCTCGCCCTGTCAGCCTCAGCACTTGAGCACTACCGCCGCTCAACGATCGGCATCGTGTTTCAAGGTTTCAACCTCATTGCGTCGCTCAATGCCCGTGAGAACGTGGCCGCCCCCCTGCTCGTCGCCGGCACGCCACGCGCAGAAGCACTCGCCCGCGCTGACGAGATGCTCGACGCCGTCGACATGTCTGACCGCGGTAACCACCGGCCCTCCGAACTCAGCGGTGGCCAGCAGCAGCGAGTGGCGGTCGCCCGCGGGCTGATCGGCGACCCCGAGGTACTGCTCGCCGATGAGCCGACGGCCAACCTCGACCACATCAGTGCCGAAGCGGTCGTCGAATTGCTACGAGGCCTGCGGGCACGGGGCCGCACCATCATCATCTCGACCCACGACGACCGACTCTTGCCAGCGATCGACACCATCGTTCACATGACGCCCGACGCCGCCGAGGCCACCGCTGGTGTTCGGTCGGTACACCTCGACCCCGGTGAGGTGTTGTTCACGCAGTCAAGTCGCAGCGACTACATCTACGAGATCGTCGAGGGCACCGTTGACATCGTGCGAGAACTCGTCGATGGTCGAGACATCGTGATCGCCCAACGCTCGGCCCCCGCCTATGTAGGCGAACTCGGACCGCTGCTTGGCTACCCCCGCTCGGCGCAGGTACGGGCCCATGACCGGGTCATTGTGCAGCCCATGACAATCGCCGAGTACAACGCCCGCCATCACGGCGACGGACCCGAACGTTTCTGAGCCGCGACCGCTTCTGAAAGTAGTGCGGAGAGCCTGACTGCGCGATGCTGGAAACGTGGCGCTACCGCAGGTGAACGAAGACTTCGATCCGCTCGCTACGTCTCTGCCTGAGCTAATTCGCTGGGCGACCACCACGTGGGGCCAACGCATCGCGATCAAAGACGGCGACACGACCCTGACCTATGACGAACTCGGCGCGGCCGTCGACCGTTGCGCACGGGCACTGGTTGCTTCAGGCGTCAAGGCTGACGAAGCCGTTGCAGTGTGGGCCCCGAACTGTTGGCAATGGGTGGTCGCAGCCCTTTCGGTGTCGAGGGCCGGAGCCCGGTTGGTCCCCGTGAACACGCGCTTCAAAGGCAACGAAGCCGCGTACGTACTTGACCAAGCCAAGGTCGGGGTGCTGTTCGTCGTTGACGGCTTTCTCGACACTGACTACAGCGGCTCGCTCGTCGACGAGTACCTACCCACTCTGCGAGAGATCGTCGATCTCGGTTCCACCAGCTTCGATGACTTCTTGGTGCGCGGCGACGACACGAGCCTTCAAACCACTATCGACGCACGGTCAGACGCGGTCACAACCGCCGACATCGGCGTCGTCATGTTCACCTCGGGAACCACTGGTCACCCCAAGGGTGTGATGATCCGTGGTGGTGCAATCATGCGAGCGTTCTACAGCTACGGCGAGGCGCTCGGTGTGCAACCAAGCGATCCGTACCTGCTGGTCAATCCGTACTTCCATGCGTTTGGCTACAACAGCGGCATCATCGTGTGCTTGCTGTTCGGCGCGACCAATCTGCCGGTTGCCATCTACGACCCCGAAGACGTTCTGCGAACGATCGAACGCGAACGCGTCGCAGTGTTCCCGGGCCCGCCGGCGCTGTTCCAGGGTCTGCTCAACCACCGCGATCTTGGCGAGTACGACATTTCGTCGCTTCGTTCGTGCGTGACTGGGGCCGCAACCATTCCCGTCGAAATGATCAACGACATGCGCGATCGTCTCGGATTCAAGACGATCGTTACCGCCTATGGCATGACCGAAACCTCAGGGATCGCCGCCTACACCCGACCCGGCGACCCGCCTGAACTCATCGCCTCGACGTCAGGATGCGCGCCGCCGGGCGTTGAGCTGCGCATCATCGACGCGGCTGGCCACGACGTCGCTACGGGCGCAGAAGGCGAACTTCTGGTTCGCGGGTTTCAGGTCACACCCGGCTACCTCGACGCCCCCGAACAAACCGCTGAGGCAATCGATGGTGACGGGTGGTTGCACACCGGCGACATCGCCGTGATGAACGCGCTGGGCTACATCGACATCACCGACCGCAAGAAAGACATGTTCATCATGGGTGGGTTCAACGCGTACCCAGCCGAGATCGAACGCATGCTGATCGAACATGACCAGGTCGGTATCGCCGCCGTCATCGGGGTGCCCGACGAGCGCATGGGCGAAGTCGGCGCGGCGTTCATCGTGGCGTCACCCGCTGGTGCCCCCGACCGCGACGAGTTGATCGAGTGGTGTCGAGCGCACATGGCAAACTACAAAGTGCCGCGACACGTCTTCATCGTCGATGATCTGCCCATGACGGCCTCGAACAAGGTCCGCAAGCCCGAGCTGCGCGATCTTGCCGCCGAGCTCCTTGGCTAACGGGCGCGAGCCCGACTAATCAGGGCGGCTCCGAGCAGGATCAGCCCAGTGCCGGCGAGCTCGAGCGCACCAACCGATTCGCCGCGAACTGCCACACCGAGCACGACGGCCACGACGGGCACCAAATAGCCGACGAGTGAGCTGCGCGGCGCCCCGACTCGACCGACGAGCGTCGCGAAGGTGGTGCGCGCAAAGCCGGTACCGACGATGCCCAGCACGACAAGCGCACCAAATGACGCCCAGCTGAACGATGAGCTGCTCAGCCCCCACAGACCCCACGGCACCAACAAGATCGCGCTGGCCAACATCGCCCGGGCGATCACCGCTGGGCCGCCATAGGCCTGGGCGAGAGGTGGCAAGAAGTTGTTCGATACCGAGTACCCAAGCACGGCGAGCAATGCGAGCAGCACCCCGATCGGTTCGGCGTCGGCACCGACGATGTTGGGTAGTGCCAACACAATTGCG
>Ga0114956_1001213_pt1 | contig 20038 bp, 18 predicted proteins | sample MaitaG_FD_87304 | JGI IMG/M metagenome (GOLD analysis project Ga0114956, IMG submission 87304) | Marine algal microbial communities from Maine, USA - Maine_Asex2 metaG | ecosystem: Host-associated > Algae > Red algae > Unclassified | place: Maine, USA | collected 2015-01-05
ATCTTGTAACCAACGATGCCGTGTTCGCCGGGCGGAGAGCCCGTCGAAATCGAGGTAAGCGCGGCCGCGGTTGTTGAGGGCGCAACCGTCGTGATCGGCCCACCGGTGGCAGCGCTTAGAGTCGGCGCAAGTTCAGATCGAGCTTGCAGCTGGTTCCAGCCCAGCCCATCAATGACAAGCAGAACGACTTGGCGGGCCTCAAGTGCTGGTTCGGGCACCCACCCCTCGCCGAGGGCGCGGTGCTCGAGTAGCGCTGGCACAACGTTGACTACGTTGGGCCCGCGATAGTCGGGCATTACGAGATCACCTGCGCCGTTTGAACCGGGTGCCGAAGTTTGCATTCGTTCCTAGTCAAGCACCAACACACCCCGCCGCCGTGGCAAGCGCGCCGCTCATGTCACTCAACCGCGCCGCTCATACAAGTCAACACCGTCTTCGATGCTCGGGTAGAATCTCCGGGTGCGCGTTTCTACTCGTGGTGACTACGCCTGCCGGGCGTTGCTGGCCATGACCTTGCGCGGCGATCACTCAACACCGATCTCGGTGCGTGATATCGCTGAACGCACCGCTCTGCCCCAGCCCTACCTCGAACAGATCCTTCTCTCGTTGAAGGGCGCAGGCATCGTGCGGTCGAAGCGAGGCGTTGGCGGCGGGTACATGCTGAGTAGAGCACCCGAAGAGGTCACGTTGAGCTCGATCATTCGAGCGGTCGATGGCCCGATTACGGCCGGCGACTTTGGCGAACCCCACACCGACGGCGCCTGCGACCACCAAGGCCAATGTGTGTTGCTCGCCGTTTGGGGCCACGTCGGCGACCACATGCGCAAGCTGCTCGACTCATTCACGCTGGCCGACATCGCGTCGATGTCTGAGGGCCAGATGCCTTGGCCCGACGATCAGCTGCTCAGTCCCTAGACAACCTGCTCGGTCCCTAGACAACCTGCTCAGTCCCTAGACAATGCAGCTGAGCCAAGCAGCTAAGCCAAGCAGCCTGTCACTTCGATTCCGGGACGTCCTTGGATTCGACGGACTCAAGCACCGCCGTGAAGTCGGCAGGCAACTCCGAGTCGAACACCAGCCGCTCACCACTTGTCGGGTGCGAGAACTCCAATCGCCGAGCATGCAGTGCGACACGGTCGATGAGCGGGCTGCCGGCCCGTGCTCCGTAAATGCGGTCACCGAGAAGCGGGTGTCCAATCGCCGCGAGGTGGACACGGATCTGGTGGGTTCTTCCGGTCTCGAGGTCGCACTGCACATGGGTCAGACGCCGGTCAGGAAACCGTTCGATGACTTCGTATCGAGTGCGGGCCTCGCGACCGTCTGCTTGAATTGCCATGCGGGTGCGATGACGGGCCGAGCGACCAATCGGCGCATCGACGATGCCACGATCGTCGGCGATCACCGCGCTGACGATCGCTGAATAGCTGCGACCCACGACGCGATTCGACAGCGCCTCGACCAGCGTCGCGTATGCCTCTTGGCACCGCGCGACTACGAGCAGGCCGGTGGTGTCAGCATCGAGGCGGTGCACGATGCCCGGGCGTTGGGGCTCGCCGACCGTCGCGATCTCAGGAAATCTCGCAAGCAGCCCGTTTACCATTGTCGCATCAGGGCGACCGGCGCCCGGATGCACCACGAGCCCGGCCGCCTTGTTGACGACGATTACGTCGTCGTCGCTGTAGACGACTGTGATCGGCACCTCGGCATCGGCTTGGGGAAGCGCATCGACGACTGGCTCGTGTGGGCGAAAACTAATGCGCATGCCGGCTTCAACTCGGAACGATCTGGCCGTCTTGACAGCTCCATCGATCGCGACCTCGCCGGCGCTAATCAGCTTTGAGGCTGCGGCCCGCGAACAGCCATCGAGCATCGAGACGACTCGGTCGAGGCGTTCGCCGGCGAGCGCCTCGGGCAGCACCTCGTCGACGGTGTCACTCACGATGACGGTGCGTCTTCAGCATCGTCGACTTCTTCGACCTCAAACCGATCCTGATCGACCAAAGTCTCAGCTGGCGTCGGGTCCTCGGCTGCCGGCATCCACAGCGAGAACACCATGAGCCCGATCGCCCCGCACACGACCCCCATATCGGCAATATTGAAAACCGGCCACCACTGGAAGTCGATGAAGTCGACCACTGCTCCGCTGAGCAAGCCGTCATCAGCGCGAAAGACACGATCGACCAGGTTGCCAATAGCGCCGCCGACAATCAGACCGAGCAACATGCGACCTCGCCGATCGGCAATCTGGCGGGCGTACAGAATCACGCCAATCGTGATTGCGAGCACAAGGATCGCGAGCCATCGACCGAATCCAGCGCCAATGCTAAACGCCGAACCGGTATTGAAGTGCAGACGGAAACGTAGGGTCCAGAACAGGTCGATGACGCGGTCATCGAGCGCGGCAACCGCCCAGATCTTGGTGGCCTGATCGAGCACCAACACGATCGCCGCAACCGCGGCAACGAGTCGAAGCCGACCGGTCCTTGGTTCGCTCGCGACGCCCGAGTCAGCGCTCACCGATGCTCAGGTACGGCGGAAGCCAGCGACTTTGACCTCGACCCGCTCTGCGGCCCACGGAATCGCTTCAAGCCGTTCTTTCGGTATCGGCTTGCCCGACGTCACACACACGCCATAGACGCCGGCTTTGAGTCGAGCCAACGCTTCGTCGATCTCTTCGACCGCAGCCCGAGCATGATTGCTCAGTGCCAGGTCGCGCTCTCGCTCGATGGCCAACGTGTCGCCATCGCCGCTCTCTTCGTCAAACTGCACGTCGCCAGGCTCACGGCCTTCGAGCAAGCTGTCTGCTTCGGCTTTCCATGTCTGGGCAGAGTTGACATAGCGGGCCCGCTCTTTGAGCAAATGGGCCTCTTGGGCGTCAATGAACTTCTTACCAAATGGTGACTTCACAGGCTTCTTGGGTGCTGCTTTCTTGCTTTTTGCTTTGCTCGCTGCCTTCTTGGTGGCAGCACTTGTCGTAGCGGTCTTGTTTGCAGACGCCTTCGTCGAGGCTGCCTTTTTTGTTGCACTTTTGGCAGCTGCCTTCTTGGCAGGTGCTTTGGCAGTGGCCTTCTTGGCCCCTGTTTTCTTGGCGGCTGCCTTCTTGGCAGGCGCTTTCTTCTTGGCTGCAGCCTTAGTGGTAGATGCCGCCTTTTTGGCGGTCCCCTTCTTGGCTGGCTTCTTTTTTGTTGCCATAGCCACCCTTCCATGTTGGGCGGGCGGAGTATACCGCTGTTATTGCCCCGTCGTCACGCTAGATCTAGCGATAGCCTGAGCGCTGCCCTCCAGAGTTCTACAGAGTTCAGCGCATCTCGCGCAACTCCACGCCTTGCCAAGGTACTTGGCAACCCACCCGCGAAGCCCAAGGACCGACTTCCTCTATGAGCGACCAGTCCCCCTACCCCACTGTCGATGCAAAGCTCGACCTCCCAGCGCTTGAGCAGCAAGTTCTGCAACGGTGGGAGGACGAAAACGCCTTTGAGACATCGGTTTCAAGCCGTCCCGCCGACGCCGAGTACGTCTTCTACGACGGCCCGCCATTCGCCAACGGGCTGCCGCACTACGGGCATCTGTTGACGGGCTACGTCAAAGACGTCGTGCCGCGCTACCAAACGATGCGCGGCCACCGAGTCGAGCGCCGTTTTGGGTGGGATTGTCATGGCCTGCCAGCCGAGATGGGTTCCGAGCAAGAACTTGGCGTTTCAGGCCGCCGAGCCATCACCGAGTTTGGCATCGCCGAGTTCAACGAACATTGCCGCACTTCGGTCCTGCGCTACACCAGCGAGTGGCAGCGCTATGTGACCCGCCAGGCCCGCTGGGTCGACTTCGACAACGATTACAAGACGATGGACCTCCCGTACATGGAGAGCGTCATCTGGGCCTTCAAGCAGCTCTACGACAAGGGTCTCGTCTATCGGGCCAACCGGGTCGGGCCGTACTCGTGGGGTGCCGAGACACCCTTGTCGAACTTCGAGATTCGACTCGACGATTCGACCCGACCTCGCCAAGACCCGGCGCTCACGGTCGGCTTCGATCTGGCGCCCGTCGATGGCGATCCTGGGCCACTGCGTTTGTTCGCCTGGACCACAACGCCATGGACACTTCCGTCGAATCAAGCACTTGCGGTCGGCCCCGATGTCGAATACACCGCGGTGCGACTGCCAGACACCGAGACCCTGCACGTGCTTGGCTCAGCGACCCTGTCCAAGTACGAACGAGAGCTTGACGGCCACGAGGTCGTTGCGACCTTTGCCGGAAGCACCCTGGTGGGCCGCACCTACTCGCCGCTGTTCGACTACTTCGCCGACCACGAAGACTCGTTCCGGATTCTGGCAGCAGACTTCATCGACACCGAAGAAGGCACCGGCGTCGTGCATATGGCCCCCGGCTTTGGCGAAGACGACCAGACCGTGTGTGAAGCCAACGGGATAACGATGGTCGTTCCGGTCGACGACGAGGGCAAGTTCACAGAGCCGGTCAGCGACTGGGCTGGCACCAACGTGTTCGACGCCAACCCGCTGATCATCACACACCTCAAAGACGCTGGCGTGGTCCTGCGCCACGAGACCTATGACCACAACTACCCGCACTGCTGGCGCACCGACACGCCAATCATCTATCGCGCACTTCCCTCGTGGTACATAGAAGTCACCGCGTTCCGAGACCGCATGGTCGAGCTGAATCAGCAGATCAACTGGGTACCTGACAACATTCGCGATGGCCGCTTTGGCAAATGGCTTGAGAGCGCACGTGACTGGTCGGTCAGCCGAAATCGTTTCTGGGGCTCGCCAATCCCGATCTGGGAGTCCGACGATCCGGCGTATCCGCGCATCGACGTCTACGGCAGCATCGACGAGCTCGAAGCCGACTTCGGTGTTCGTCCCGAAAATCTGCACCGCCCCTACATCGATGAGCTCGTACGCCCGAACCCCGATGATCCAACGGGCAAATCGATGATGCGTCGGGTCCCTGAGGTCTTCGACTGCTGGTTCGAGAGCGGATCGATGCCCTATGCCCAGGTGCACTACCCGTTCGAGAACAAAGAGTGGTTCGAGAACCACTTCCCCGCTGACTTCATCGTCGAATACATCAACCAGACCCGCGGCTGGTTCTACACACTGCACGTCTTGTCGACCGCCTTGTTTGATCGACCACCGTTTCGCAATGCGATCGCCCACGGCGTCGTGCTGGCCGAAGACGGCGCGAAGCTCTCAAAGCGTCTCAAGAACTACCCAGACCCCGAAGAGATGTTTGCGACGGTCGGATCTGACGCACTGCGCTGGTACCTCATGGCCTCGCCCATCGTTCGCGGCGGTGACTTGCGTATCAGCGAGCGCGAGATCCGCGATGTCACCCGGCTCATCATCAACCCCGTGTGGAACGCCTATTCGTTTTTCACTCTCTACGCGAACGCAGATGGACTCCGCGCCACGTTCGATACATCGAGCACCGACCTGCTCGACCAATACATACTCGCCAAGACCCGAGATCTCGTCGAAACCGTTACTACTTCGATGGAGGCCTACGACTTACCGGGCGCAACCGCGTCGGCTCAGGCCTTCTCTGACGCCCTCAACAACTGGTACATCCGCCGCAGTCGCAGCCGCTTCTGGGCACCGACCAGCGACGCTGACCCGGCCGACAAGGCCGCGGCGTACAACACCCTCTACACGGTGCTGCTCACCCTCACCCGAACCCTCGCTCCCCTGCTGCCGATGGTCACCGATGAGATCCACCGTGGTCTCACGGGTGGCGACTCGGTGCACCTTGCCGACTGGCCTGACGCTTCGCAGTTGCCGAACGACCCTGAGCTCGTGCACGCTATGGACCAAGCCCGAGACGTGAGCTCCGCCTCGCTCAACCTTCGTGAAGAGCATGGCATCGGCGTGCGCATCCCCTTGGCCGAGCTCACGATCGCCGGCCACAACACCACCGCTCTCGCACAACTTACCGAGCTGGTCCAAGACGAGGTCAACGTCAAGAACGTCACGTTGTCTGATGAACTCGACGCCTATGCCAGCCGAGTCCTCAAGCCCAATGGCCGCGTCCTTGGCCCTCGACTGGGCAAGCAGATGAAGACCGTCTTAGCGGCTGCACGCGAGGGCGACTGGTCAGAGACCGCCGACGGCAGCGTGTCTGTCGCAGGTGAGACCTTGACCGCCGACGAGTACGAGATTGCTCTCGAGCCGCTCGGCGACGGTGCGGTCGGAGGCCTGCCCAGCGGCGATGCGGTCGTGGTGCTCGACATCAACCTGACCGATGCCCTCGTGAACGAAGGGCACGCTCGCCAACTCTCGCGGCACATCCAAGACGCTCGCAAGCAATCAGGTCTCGAGGTCACCGACCGCATCACGTTGCATCTCGACACCGACGCCGTCGTACAAGGGTGGTTGCACGACCACATCGATCACATGGCGTCGCAGGTACTCGCGACCGCAGTGAGTTTCGAGCCGGTCGACGATTCTGCATTCACGTGCGAACTCGACGACCGAACGGTGCGCTTCAGCATCGAGCGCAGCTAGCTCCGCAACAGCGAAGCTCAGTCGTTGTCGAAGAAGATATCGCCATCGGCATCGTCGGGGACCTCAGTAGCCCCGCGTAGCTCAGACAAGAAGCGATCTGACTCGCCGCCGCCCTCGGCATCGAGATCGATGACATCGTCGTCGGCTGCAGCTTGCACCTCGGACAAGAAGGTTCCCGATCCGGCGGCACTAGCGGCTGACTCGACCGATGCGCTAGCAGCGACATCGCCGTCGATTGCGATGACGTCGGCCAAACCGTCGCTCTCTGGTTCGCTCGACCATGCCGGCTCGGCCGTCTCAGCGGCCGGGCTCCAGTCAGCGGGCGGGGGTGGCGGCGCGCTGGCCGCAGGAACTGCTGCTGGCGCAGGAGCAGCCACCGGGGCTACGTCTTGGACTGCTGGTGGAGCCGCCGCCCCCAACTCGTCTGCTTCGACGACGCCAGCGAGCGCTACATCGTCTGCGACGAAGTCAGGCAGATCGAACGTCAACAGGGCACCTGATGCGGTCGCGGCGAGCGCGTCAGACGCATCGCGTGCCTGGATTGCATAGCGCTCAAGTACTGACTTGAGCTCGACGGCCTCGTTGCGTATGTCATCTCGAACTCGTCGGATCTGACCGAGCTCGGCAATGGCTTGGTCGCGCTCGACTTGAATGGCGCTGCGGGCGGCTGCGATTCCTTGCGCTCGCACCTCGGCGGTCTGCACCTCGGTATCAGACATCATTTTGGCGGCACGATCGTTGGCATCTGCAATGGTGGCACCGGCCTGCTCATCAGCAGCAGATCGACGACGGTCGGCCTCGATCTGGGCATCGTGCAAGACACGATCCGCGGTCTCTTGCGCAATCGCAAGGGTGCGGGTCACTGCGCCTTCGGGGTCGTGGAGCCGAGCATCAGCGCTCGTTGGGTCGGCCAGCGTTGCGGCATCGAGGGCTCGACGCAGCTCAGACACCTCGCTACGCAGCTCGGTCAGGTAGCCGTCGACCTCAGTTCGGTCATAACCCTCAGAGCGCATCGTGAAGGTGCGGAATGGAAATTCGCCGTCGGTCATGTTCTGATCCTTCAACACCTGGGGCTAGTGAGACGATTCGGCGGCTACTTCAGTGCCGATAGAGCGCGATGCACGGAGAATAGTCATCGTGGAACCGCGATGCTGGAATGCCGGAGCAATTCCGTCGACAGTCGACGCGACCTCAACCACAAATCACCCGTTGCAAAATCGTCGCTCCCAGAATCACAACGATCGGCGACAAGTCTAGGGCGACCGTTCCGAGACGCACCGATGGAAGCACCCGGCGCAACGGGCCAAGCAGCGGCTCGGTCAACAGGTGCAACAGGCCGTGAATCGTCGCAATCGGTCCATTGGGATCGATCGGAAACCAGCTCAGCACGATTCGAACAAAAATAACCAGTACGTAAGCACCAATGAGCCAACACAACACGTCTTGCATGGTCCTAGCAACCGATCAGTTCAGGAGTCCGCTGTCACGCATCAGCCGGTGATCGTCGGGGCTGAGGTGCACATCGGCGGGTGTGAGCAAAAACACTCGATCACCTACACGTTGCATTTGACCGCGCAATCCGTAGCAAAGACCTGAGCAGAAGTCGATGAGTCGACGGCCAAGCGCAGCGTCGGTCTCTTGCAGATTCAGGATCACGGCCGCGCCGCCGCGAAATCGGTCGGCGATCTCTTGCGCATCGTTGAAGCTGCGCGGCGCCACGAGCTGGGGTTTGCTGGCGGGGCTGGCGGGAACGGCTTGGACCGTTCCAATCGCCACATCATTTCGCTCAGGCACATCGACCGGGCGCAGGGCCTGATTCGACATTGGAAGCGCATCGGCCGCGATATACCCGTCGTCGGGATCGCGTTCGGTCATTGGCCCAAGCGACCGAACCGCACTGAAATCAGCGGGTTCAGAATCGCCGGCATGGCGACCGACTGGGCCCGCCGCTACCGGCACCGGTGTTACACCCTCGGAGCCCTCACCACCGAGCGCAGGATCGGTGAAACCCACCCCGTGCGGGTCATGGGCGTTGTCGTAGTCCGCGTCGGGGTCAAGCCCCAGCCAGGTCATCGTCTTTTTCCACATGGACATATGCATCGCTCCAGACAGAGTTCGAGCAGTTTCGATAGTAGTTAGCGTCATCGCCCAACTGGCGGAGGGTCAACGGTCAGCGGGTGCGAGCCCCGAATAGGGCGGATCCAATGCGAACCATGGTGGACCCCTCATCGATCGCGATCGCCATGTCAGCGCTCATTCCCATCGAGCAATGGGCCAAGCCAGCACGATCCGCGTGCTGGCGAAGTGCGCGAAAACCGGCACGAGTGGCAATGTCGTCGTCGACAGCCCCGACGCCCATTACGCCCTGCACGTTCAGGCCGAGCTCGCGCAACGATTCGATAAGCGGCGCCAACTCAGACAACGGGCACCCAGCCTTGCCTGGATCCCCAGAAAGATTCGCCTGGGCGAACACCGTGGCCCCCGGCGCTCGCTTGGCAATCTCGGCGCCAACTCGCAAACGATCGACCGATTGCCACACCGTGACAACCTCGCGTATCGATCGCACCTTGTTGCGCTGCAACACCCCAACAAAGTGCCAGACCGCTCGGTCACCTTCGTCACCGAGCGCTGCGACCTTTGCGATGAGTTCCTGGGCGTAGTTCTCGGCGAAGCGCTCAAGGCCGAGGCGCTGCGCTGCGACGATGGCTTCGACCGGTTGACCTTTTGATACCGGAAGCAGCGCAACATCCGCGGGGATCTGATTCCGCAAGATATCGAGGCGAGTCGCCATGGTCTCACCAAGCTCATCGACCAACGCTGCATCGACGCTCGGGGAATCTTGGCTTCTCGCGCGATCTTGACTGCTCGTCATCGTGCCTCGAGCCAGGCCACAAGGGCGATACGCCCAGGCTCGCTGCGAGCCCGATGCGACCAGTAGCCGGCGTCGTCGGCCGCAGTGCAGTCTGGCGAAACCGCGCCAATCGCGATTTCAAGCCGATCGAGTTCGGTCGCCGTCGCCGAGGTTAAGTCCAGGGCAGGGGTGCCCCACGCCGTCGTTGCGGCAACCGCATCTCCGAACTGAGCGACCATCGCCTCAAGGTCGCGTGAACCAAACTCGTACTGAAACGCGCGGATGTGTGGGCCCACACCCGCAGTGATCTCACCAGCGCCGCACGCAGCGCGCAACGCTGTTGCTGCGGCTTCGAGCACACCGCACTGCAAGCCCTTCCAACCGGCATGGACGGCCGCTACTGCCCCGCCATGATGGATGAGCCCGATCGGAACGCAATCACCAGAGTGCACTGCAAGGACCTGGCGATTGCTGGTGGTGATGAGCGCATCGGCTTGCGGACGGGGGCTCGCTGGGGTCGCGCCGTCAACCACCACGGTGGCGCAGCCGTGTACCTGATGCACTGCGTGCCAGGGGCCTGCGTCGACAGCTGCCGAGCGTCGCTCGGCCAACGTGACGCCGTCGACGGTCGACGGTGATAGGTCACCGTTGGCTCTCGTCGAATGACAGATTCGAGCGCTGCGACCATCGGCCACATCGATCGTCAAGAGATCTTGCATCCGCGGGAGAATAACGCAGCACTCGGCCCCGAACCGAGCGGTTCGACCGTGCCGTTCGCAGGCTCTACTTGAGGAACGACGGAACGTCGAGATCGTCGAACTCGCTCAGCGCTGGAACCGGCGCTTCGAGCTCTTCAAAGGGATCGGACAGTTCATCGAACACATCGGCGTCTTCGTCGAAGACGGGCATGGCCGGTGCAGCCGCAGGGGCCGACACTGTGGGTGAGGTGACGACGGCCGCAGGAGTGTCAGTTCCTTGGCCCTCGCCCCAACGGTCGAAGCCCGCTGCGATCACGGTGACACGCACTGCATCGCCCATGTTCTCATCGATCACGGTGCCGAAGATGATGTTCGCGTCGGGGTGGGCAACACCCTGAATGATCTCGGCAGCCTCGTTCACCTCAAGAATGCCGAGCGAGGACCCGCCGGTGATGTTGAGCAGGATTCCACGTGCGCCCTCGATCGACGATTCGAGCAACGGGCTGCTGATGGCCTTGCGAGCCGCGCCGACGCCGCGCTCTTCACCCGACGCCTGGCCGACACCCATAAGAGCTGAACCAGCATCTTGGAGAATCATCTTGACGTCGGCGAAGTCGGTATTGACCAGGCCGGGAGTGGTGATCAGGGTCGTGATGCCCTGGACACCGGCGTGCAGAACATCGTCGGCGATTCGGAACGCTTCGAGAATCGAAGTGTCGGCGTTCGCGATCGACAGCAGTCGATCGTTCGGGATCACGATCTGGGTGTCGACCTTTTCTTTCAGTCGATTGATGCCCTGTTCAGCTTGGACCGATCGGCGACGACCTTCGAACGCGAATGGGCGGGTCACGACGCCGATGGTGAGCGCTCCGAGTGACTTGGCGATGTCGGCAACCACCGGCGCTGCGCCGGTTCCGGTGCCGCCACCTTCGCCGGCGGTGATGAACACCATGTCGCTGCCTTCGAGTGCAGTGCGAATTTCATCTTCGTGAGCTTCAGCGGCGGCGGCTCCAACCTCGGGGTCGCTGCCTGCGCCGAGACCTCGGGTGAGCTCTCGGCCGATATCGATCTTGATCTCAGCGTCGCTCATAAGCAGGGCTTGAGCGTCGGTGTTGATGGCAACAAACTCGACGCCGCGCAGACCGGCATCGATCATGCGATTCACGGCGTTGACACCGCCGCCGCCGACGCCAACGACTTTGATCACGGCGAGGTAATTGATTGGTGTAGTCACTGGGGGTGCTCCATTCGCACGGACGATCCGCAAACTGTAGCGGGTCAAAGCTCAAGTCGAGGTTTCGAGTCGGCAACCCTCAACCAATGGTCAAGGGTGCCAAGCTCACTATCTACTCAAGGTTTCGGATTCTGGGTGGTGAGGACAGTGTGGCCAGAGTTAAAGCTGAGGTCAAGGGAAAGTAGCAATGCCCCTGTCTCCGAACCACTGTCGCCGGCTAACAGGCGGCCCGGCGTACGACGGGTACCAGCGGCGATTGCAGATCGATCTCGTCGAGGCAGCGCAAGTCGACCTGCGACAAGAACGCTCGCAGTGCATCGAACTTTGTTTCCAGCTGACGGCCATCACCAACGTAGGCAGTTGCACCCCCGGTGAGCAGCAGCGACACCCCGCGCTCGGACACAGCAATGCGGTCGACCGTCGAAGCGAGATCGCTCGGCAGACCCGCAGCGACCGCAACCGCTTCGGTCATCTCATCGGGCACCGAGGCGCCTTCGATCGGCGAGAACACGATGCCGGTCACCTGTGGCAACGGGTCAGAGATCGCTCCCCCTGAGATCGCTCCCCTTGAGAGTGCCCCGGCCTCGTTCACCGAGATGACGATGCCGTCGTCGCCGACCCGCGCAACTCCCTGCGCGGTCTGCACGTGAGCGACGGCGAACCGCTGCACAACATCAACCGTGACGACACCGGTCCAGGACCGCGACAACGTCGCATCGACCACCCCGGGCAGCGCCATCAAGGCAGCCTCGGCCTCGGCTAGGTCAAGTTGAAACAGGGCGTCACCGGTCCCGATCCCCGACGCCTCTCTGATATCGACGGCCAACTCTGGTGATGTTCCGATGACCCGGACTTCATCGACATCGAGAAGCGCGCTGTGCAGCGCAGACCAGATCATTGCGGCGAACATTATGAGCGCGAGCAGACCGGCGAGACGCCGATTGCGCGATTGCAGGTATTCGTCCTCGACGGCCTCGCGTCGCTCAAGGATCTTTGGATGCACCGGCATGACGGTTGCAGCTGTCACTAGAGGCCACCTTTCGGGGTTGGTAAAGCAGTTTCGGACGACGAAGAAACATTGAAGGCGGCAAAGCCAATGAGGCGAGTTTCGGGATGCAATGCGATGCCGCTATCGGCGAGCACCCGATCAACCATGAGATGCATGAGTTCGAAGACGTCGTCGGCCGAACCGTCCGCGTCGACCTGGATAAAGTTCGCGTGCTTCGTGCTGACCTCAGCCGAACCCACCCGCAGCCCTTTGGCCCCGGCCTGATCGAGCAGCCGCCCTGCGCTGTCGCCGTCGGGGTTGGTAAACACCGATCCCGCATTCTGACCGCCCGGCTGATGCTCACGCCGCCAGCGCACGATCTCAGAGATGGCCGCCTCGCTCTGAGCGCGGTCGCCAGCGTCGAGCCGCAAGGTGGCATCGAGCACGACCTCGTGAGCCGCTATCGACGAGGTCCGATAGCCAAACCCAAGTTCGTCGAGCGAGTGCGTCGTGATCTGGCCGGTGTGCATATCGAATATGCGGGCCGAAACAAGTGAGGCGGCCATATCCGAACCATGGCCTCCAGCGTTCATCGCTACCGCTCCGCCTACCGAACCCGGAACGCCAACCGCCCATTCGAAGCCCGAGAGTGAGGCCGCCGCAGCTTTGCGGGCCAGCGTCGGCAACAACACGGCGCCGCCCGCTGTTACGCGATCCCCGATGATCGAAACTTTGTCGAACTCACCATCGAGAACGATCGCGACGCCGTCAAAGCCCGCGTCGGCGACCAACATGTTTGAGCCGCGCCCGACCAGCAGTACTGCCACATCTCGATCATGTAGCGCCTCAGCGGTTGCTCGGAGCTCTGCGACCGACTGAACGGTCACAACGGCCCGCGCTGAACCCCCGGCGCGATAGGTCGTTCGTGATCCGACCGAACCTGCTGGCTCGACGTGCCCGTTGGCGAGTCGAGCCGACAGTCGTGCGGCCCAGCGGTTCCACAATCGTGCGATCACAATGTCGGGCACGCTGGTCAGGTCACCGGCACCCAGTGTCAGGCAGAGATCGCCGCTCGTGAGCACAGAAGCGAGATGAGCGACGACGTCGTCAAGCGTTTCGGCGTAGACCACGTCGAGCGCTGGCGTTGCCGCGACGACCGCGTCGTAAACAATGCGGCCCGTTACCCCCTCACGAGGGGCCTCACCTGACGGGTAGATGCCACTCAGGATCAACTGATCGACCCCGTCGAAGGAGCCGGCGAACGTGTGACCCAATGCCTCGGTGCGCGAGAACCGGTGAGGTTGATACGTCGCAATCACGCGACCCCAGTTGCCATTGCGCGCGGTCGACACTGCGGCCACCACCTCGGCGGGGAGATGCGCGTAGTCGTCGACGAAGCTCACGCCGTCGGCACTCCCCCGAAATTCGAACCGCCGAGCGACGCCGCCAAAATGCGCAAGTGCGGTGGTCGCTCGATCGAGATCGACGTCAAGTGAGAGCGCGAGTGCGAGCGCCCCAGCCGCGTTGAGTGCGTTATGGCGACCGGGCAAACCCACGATGATCTTGCCGAGAGCAGTTCCGCGCCACACACCATCGAATCGGCAACCGTGGCGCTCAACCTGCAGGTTGTCGATGCGCAGCATTGCGTCGCGATGCTGGCCATAGGTCACGACCGAAGCTGGCGATGTTGCTGCGTCGAGCAGCACTTCGATGTCAGGGTCGTCGAGGCAGATCACGGTTGTGCCCTCGACCGCTCCGACGAACTCGACGAAGGCTGCGTCGAGCCGTTCACGGGATCCATAGAACTCGAGATGGTCTGGATCAAGTGATGTGACGATTGCGTGCGCTCCAGCTAGCGCCAGGAAGGTGCCGTCGCTCTCATCGGCTTCGATGATGTTCCATGGCCCAGTCGACCAGGCAGCGCCTGTGCCGAATCGAGCCACATCAGACCCGATGATAAACGATGGCGCGAGCTCAGCTTCGTCGAGGATCACGGCCAGCATCGACGATGTCGTGGTCTTGCCGTGGGTTCCGGCGACCAACAACGCGGGCCGCACCTTGCTAATCGCCGCCAGCACCTCGGCGCGCGAAAGTACCGACAGTTCGAGTGAAAACGCCATCGCAACATCTGCATCGTCATCGCCGACAGCTGTTGAGCGAGTGACCACCTGCGCGGCCTGAACCAGCTCGGGTGCATGGCCGACTGCGACGTCGGCGCCAAGCGCTGACAGTCTGTCGAGGTGCGGCGATGCGGCTCGGTCCGAGCCCGTAACGGTATGGCCCATTGCGAGTAGGACCTGGGCAATGGCCCGCATGCCGGCGCCGCCGATTCCGACGATGTGCACCTTCGTTGGGGTCGACAGGTCGAAGACTCGGACCACTGGCCGAAGGTCTGACACGTCGGGATGCGAGATCACGGGCGCGCAGTACTATTCGCGCACCTGGCGCGCGATATTGAGAACGATGCCCATCGCCGCCATGTTGACAACCAGCGACGAACCGCCCATCGATACAAATGGCAACGGGACTCCGCTGATCGGCAAGACATTGATCGCAGCGCCGATATTGATGAACGCCTGCATGACGATGGCGGTAGGCAGACCGGCTGCGAGCAGCATGCCGAGACGGTCGGGGGCCCGCATCGAAACATGCAGCCCGAAGAAGAGCAACCCGACGAAGAGCGCTACCAGCGCAACCGCCCCAATGAAGCCCAGTTCCTCGGCGACCACGGTGAAGATGAAGTCGGTATGGGCGAATGGCAAGAATCCCCACTTGGCACGACCTGCGCCGAGGCCCACCCCATCGACGCCCCCGCTGGCGACCCCGACGAGCGACTGCACGGCTTGATAACCAGCTCCGTCAGGGTCGAGGAACGGATCACCCCATGCGCCGAGTCGAGCACGCCGATACGGGGTCAGCACTGCGAACCCGACGAACGCGGCGGCGAGACCGATCGTGACAGTTCCGAGCGACCAGACCGAGACGCCGCCGACGAACAGCAAGACCATTGCTATCGCAACAAGGATCGAGGCAGTGCCCTGGTTCGGCTGAATAAGCACCATGGCAGCTAGTCCGAGCGAAAGACCAAGCACCGGCAGAAGTACCTGGCGGTTGTCGTGGACCACATTGGACCGCCGCGCGATGAGGTCAGAGGCGAACAACGCGAGTGCGAGTTTGGCGAATTCTGACGGCTGCACAGTGATCGGCCCAAACGACAACCAGCGGCGTGCACCGTTGACGCGCACGCCAACCGAGGGAATCAGTACCAGCACCAGCAGGGCAAAGGCGACAGCGAGGATGACCGGCGATATTCGTGCGAGATCGCGGTAGTCGATGCGCATCGCTATCAGCATCGCAACAAAGCCAATTGCGGCCCACATGCCCTGTCGTTGCAGGTAGAACCACGGCGTACCGGTTTCTTCAAGGCCAACGACTGCCGAGGCCGAAAGCACCATCATCAGCCCAATGAATGTGAGGGCCATCGTCGTCATCATCAGCACGGTGAAGTCGAGCGTGCGTCGACCGGGGACGACGGCGGGGTGTCGCAGCGGCTGCCACCAGCGATCAACGGTCGCGGCCGAACGGGTTGCAGTCTTCGGCAAGCGTGATCCGGCACGGGTCTGTGCTCGACGGCCTGAACGGGTGGCGGTCATTGGTGTCCTCCCAAGGTGGTGCGAGCGCGAACGAGTGCAACAAAGTCGTCGCCTCGTTCGCCGTAGTTGCGGTATGCGTCGAACGAGGCGCAGGCCGGAGACAACAGAACGACATCACCATCGCTGGCGAGATCGGCCGCGATCGTCACGGCGTCAGCCATCGCTGCGGCCCGAGTAGTGGGCACGATGCCTGAGAAGACAGCTTCGATCTCGTCGGCCGCGGTGCCGATCGCGATGACGTGTACAAGGTGGTCCTTTAGCTGGGTCAGCGCCTCGAACGACAGCCCCTTGTTCTGACCACCAGCAATAAGCACGACACGGTCAAAGCTTGCAATCGCCGCACAAGCAGCATGAGGGGTCGTGGCTTTCGAGTCATTGACCCACTGAACTCCGTGTTGGTTTGCGATTGTTTCGACACGGTGGCGAAGGCCTGAGAACTCTCGCAACGTTGTTGCGCATGCATCGCGGTCCGCGCCCATTCGCAGCGCAGCTACTGACGCCGCAAGTCCGTTGGTCAGATCATGAGGCAGACGACGAGTTAGCTCGCCAATGGCGACAAGGTCGACTCCCCCGACGACAATTGCCGCGTCACTCACTCGGTGCTCGCCATCGCCACCGAGCCCAAAGGTCTCAAACGCGGCCGGCGAGGTGGCAGCGAACCGGGCCGCGCATTCTGCGACGACGGTGTCATCGCGATTGGCGAGTGCCAAGCCGCTCGAATCGAGATGGGCCCAGATCGATGCCTTTGCGTCGCGATAGCTGGCAAGGCTGTCGTGAGCATCGAGGTGGTCTTGGCCAAAGTTGAGCCAGACTCCGACGTCGGGGGCGAAGCGCTGGCTGTGGCCGAGTCGAAACGACGACGCTTCGACGACGAACACTTTCGTTGCTGACTCGTCGATTGCTGAGACCCAGGGTTCATCGGTGTTGCCGACCGCCGCTGCGGACACGCCACTTCGGTTGAGCATCTCGGTGATCAACGTCACGACAGTTGTCTTGCCGTCGGTACCCGTCACTGCCACAACTGGGCGCGAATCCCACGCCGCTGCCAGGTCGAACTCGCTAAGTATCGGGACATTTGCCGATCGGGCAGCTTCGAAAATCGGATGCGCTTCGGGAAGCCCTGGCGCTGGAAGAACGGCGTCGGCGTTCGCCAGTTCAGCAAAGTTATGACCCGGTGCGGTGACCGTGAGTTGGCGCTCATCGGCCCACGCGGTGAGGGCACTGTCAACTCGATCATCGAGCGCAACCACGTTCGTACCGCGACGCAAGAGTGCCTCGGCCACCGATCGCCCGGTGACGCCCAAGCCCATTACAACGACCCGTCGTAGATCGATCGCAGCGCCTGTCTCTGTCATAGGTCGGTTCCCGGAATCGAGAGGAAGTCGGCATAGAAGAGTCCCAGCGCCATCGCTGAAGCGAAGCCCGCGAGCAACCAGAAGCGGATCAAAATGCGAGTCTCGGGCCAGCCTGCCAATTCGAAATGATGGTGAATCGGCGCCATACGAAACACTCGGCGTTTTGTTCGCTTGAAGACCGCGACCTGGATGATGACCGACAAGGTCTCGGCGACGAACAGCGCACCCAGAATCGGCAACAGCAGGTGGGTGTTGGTGGCCAGCGCGAGCGTGGCGAGACCCGTGCCGAGGGCCAGGCTGCCGGTATCACCCATGAAGATCTGGGCGGGCGCTGCGTTCCACCACAAGAATCCTGCGCACGCACCTACAGCTGCTGCCGCGATGACCGCTAGGTCAAGTGCGTGCTCAACGTCGTAGATGTCTGGATTGCCGAACATCCAGAAACACATCGCAGTGAACGAAGCAAAGGCAAACAATGAGCTTCCACCCGCGAGGCCGTCGAGACCATCGGTCAGATTCACGGCGTTACTGCAGCCAAGAATCAGCAGCACCGCCCACACGCACCAGCCAACCGGGCCAAGATCGATACCGATCGAGTCCCACCGGGTAAACGAGAGTTCAGTGTGCACATCAGTCAACGTGACCATCAGCACTGCGAATACGACCGCAACGAAAAGTTGGCCGAGCAGCTTGACCCGCGCCGTCAGACCGAGGTTGCGGGCCTGGTTCACCTTGATCCAGTCGTCAGCGAAGCCGACCAGCCCCGAGCCCACGATGGCCGATACAACAATCAGACCGCTGCGCGTGTAAATGCCGTTGTAGAAGTCGCTAATGACGTACGCGATCGCGATGCCGACCACGATTGCTAGCCCGCCCATGGTCGGTGTGCCCGCCTTGGTTTCGCGGTGTGACTGGACACCATCTTCTTGGATTGGTTGCGCAACCCGGCGGCGAGTCAGGAACACGATCAGGAATCGAGTGCCGAACAGCGACACGACCAAGCCAACTGCGGTGGCGATGAGTAGGCGGATCACTGGCGCGCCTCAAGCATCTCACGCGCAACTTCGACATCGTCGAACGGCAGCTGCTGATCGCCGATCGTTTGAGTGCGCTCGTGGCCCTTGCCGGCGACCAAGATCACGTCACCGGCACCAGCGTCGCGAACTGCGGTCTCGATCGCGCTGCGGCGGTCGCTGTCAACGATCGCCCTTTCGGGTCGTTGCATGCCGACGACGCATTCGGCGATGATCGCGGCCGGATCCTCGCTGCGCGGGTTGTCGCTTGTGACCACGACCCGATCTGCTCCAGCTTCAGCCGCAGCACCCATGAGCGGGCGCTTCGAGCGATCTCGGTCGCCACCACAACCGAAGACGATCCACACTTGCGCTGCGTCCGAGGTAGCCCGGATCGTCGCCAGTGCTCGTTCGATGCTGTCTGGGGTGTGCGAGTAGTCGACGACGACCTCGACATCGGCACCGGCCGGGCCGTCGACGACCTGCATGCGGCCAGGTACCGACGCGATGCTTTCGAGACCTTGGCGAACGTCGACCTCGGAGCAACCAAGGAGCAAAGCGGACTCGGCCGCCATCAGCGCGTTGGCAACGTTCATCTCGCCCCCTAAACGCAAACGAATCGACTCGGAGCGCCACGAGAACGTGCTGTGAGAGAGCCCGGAACTGGTGATCTCAACATCGCGAAGCGACACATGGGCGGCTTCGGGGCGAGTGGCAGCAAGCCGGGCACCGTAGGCATCGTCGACGTTGATGAGCTCGTTGACCGCGCGCCCATCGAACAACACCTGCTTCGCATCAAAGTACGCGTCCATCGTCTCGTGATAGTCGAGGTGGTCCGGCGTCAAGTTTGAGAACGCTGCGACCGCGAAACTCGTGGCGTCGACCCGGTGCTGGTGCAGTGCGTGCGATGAAATTTCGGCGACGACGACATCAATGCCTTTGTTCGCCGCTGCTCTCAACTGGCGCTGCCACGCGGTCGACTCGGGGGTGGTGTGCGCTCCACTGAGCGTTCCAATCACCTCGACTGACGTGCCAGCCGCGTCGAGCACCGAGGCCAACATCTGCGTCGTCGTCGTCTTGCCGTTGGTGCCGGTGATGCCGAAGACTGCGAGGTCATTGCTCGGGTGACGATGCACCGATGCAGCCGCAGTCGCCATTGCTTGACGAGTGTTACTCACCAGCAACTGCGGAACCGTCGCATGAGTCCACTGCTCAACGAGCAGCGCCGTAGCACCCTGAGCGGTCGCAGCTTCGGTGAAGTCGTGGCCGTCGACGCTCGCACCACGGACGGCACAGAACAGCGAACCCGGGCGAACCGAACGCGAGTCGTGCTCGACATCGATTATCTCGACGTTTGCAACCAGTGTCGAACCTTCGCCGTCGGGTCCACGCAGCTGTGCGGGGAACCCAGCGTCGGACAGATCGTCGATGAGTGCGCCCAGATGCATCAGCCGTCCTGGCTGCTCGTCACGGGGTTGCATCATCGAGCCCGCTGCCGCTGAACCCCGCACCCTGTCCGCCCTGCGTGGTGTTGGCGGAGAACGGCGCCGGCGCACCGGCAGGTGCCACTGGTTCCGGCGCTGCTTGTGGTTCTGCTTGTGGTTCTGCTTGTGGTTCTGATGCGGCCACTGGCGCCGGAGCCGCTTCGATTGCGGGGACCTCGGCCGGTGCAGGCGGCGCGTCGTTCGGCCGCTGCACGGCGAAGACGGCGTCTTCGGGTGTCTCGAC
>Ga0114956_1001215_pt1 | contig 20028 bp, 14 predicted proteins | sample MaitaG_FD_87304 | JGI IMG/M metagenome (GOLD analysis project Ga0114956, IMG submission 87304) | Marine algal microbial communities from Maine, USA - Maine_Asex2 metaG | ecosystem: Host-associated > Algae > Red algae > Unclassified | place: Maine, USA | collected 2015-01-05
CCCCTTAAAAACTTTGCCGATTGCCGATTGCCGATTGCCGATTGCCGATTGCCGATTGCCGATTGCCGATTGCCGCTTGCCGCTTGCCGATTATGGTTGTCTAAAGAAGAACAATCCTAAGACTGGGAAAACAGACTTTTGATCTTCCTCGATGTTGTTGTAGTAGTTGATCCAATCTTCTTTTCTGCAACTTAATACCTGGCTATACTCCAGCATCTGTACAGTAGGGTCGTGTTCTTCAGCCGCAAATTCGATGCGCTCAGGCGTTGGAAATTTTGCCAACTTCTCCGGAGCCATATTGGGCTTTGGATAGCCTAAGTTGTTTGGGAAATGGTCGGCATATTGAACGACCGGTATATAAGGCTGGGCTATTCCTAGCTCATAGTGATGGTAAGGAGCGGGAATCTTTGCCTGATAAGGCAGTTCAAGATAGCTAATGCCTTCCTTGAGCATTGCAGGATTGAACAAGTACAACTCTCCAAGCGTAATGTGGTGTTTATCTGCTAGCTCTTCAGGATTGGTATCGTGGTGAACTTCATCTACAGCCACGTGCATATTGTGCCAATCGGGCATCGTTGGGCTCAATCCATATTCGCTGTAGAAATACATGAAGTACATCTCCGCGATGATTTTCGGTACATAGTTTCGCGTCTCTCTCGGCAAGTATTTTCTGATCTGCCAGAAGTCTTTCTTGCCACCCCCAGCTTTTCGAATGGCTTTACGCACATTGCCGGGCCCACAGTTGTAAGCGGCGATGGCCAACAGCCAATCATCAAATCGGTCATGAAGGTCTTTCAAGAAGTGAGCGGCGGCTACAGTTTCTTTGTAGAAGTCGTAGCGTTCATCGATTTGTTTGTCAACCTGCAATCCATACATCCTTCCTGTTGCAGGCATAAACTGCCACATTCCCACAGCTTTCGCTTTAGAAATGGCGTTGGGGTTCATGAAAGACTCCGCTATACACATGTATTTCAATGCAATCGGTACGCCCTCGCGTTCCAGCATTTCATCGAGTATGGGAAAGTAAGCCTCACACAAGCCAATTAGGTTGTTAGAGCGCTTCTCGCTACGGTGTAGGGTATGTCTGATGTACTTGTATACCGTTGGATTCATATCCATAGGTATATCGCTGTTAATCAAACTAAATCGGTATTCTATCTCTTCCTTGCCGCAAGGTTGCGAATCCGGGCATTCCCGTACGCTTTGAGCGGTTACAATTATAAATGTGCCAAGAAAGAGGAGGCTTAAAATTACACTCCTCAATATCATCATCTTTGGTAAAGGTCTCTCTTGAAAAAAAACTTAGTTAAATCTAACTACTCAGGTTTATCCTCTATTAGACGATGAATCCCTGCCCTAAGTATTTAAACCGCAAATGAAGTAATAAAAAAAGACTCATGCAAAAGCTTTTGATATTTTAACCTCCTGTTATTCAATCTTTCCTGTAGCCAAAAAACCCCGGCAAGATCTTTAATCTTACCGGGGTAATGGCCTAACTATGGAAAAAAACAACTACTCATTTACCTCTAGATCAAACGGCGTGCCAACTTTTAAATAAGGAAAAAAAGATGGAAAGAAAAAGGGAGGGCGCTGGGCGTAGAAAAACCCCTACAGTCGGCTACCGTAGGGGTCTTTTCTTGAATACTTGATTGAAAACAACTTCTATCTTTATAGGGTCAATATTCATGCCAAACTTTGCATATCAGTCGCTTGAATATTATTTTTTATATTGATTTGAAGCTAACATTATCTTTAGATCAGTGATTTAGAGGGAGATGTATAATGTATCTAAAAGAATTTCTAGGCCGACTAATTTGAAGGGAATTGGGCCTTGGTTCTGTCAGCTTAAGTGAGTGTACAAAAAATGCTGCAAAGGCCTGTTTGTCTCAAAAAAGTACATTCTGGAGCTGGAAAATTAAAAAATAGTGGTAAAAACTAGAGGCGGGAGGCTGATTTCAAGCGATGCCACATCGCTTTCGAGGAGATTCTAAGCTCTGATCAACTTGCTACAATTCGATTCCCAAGAGAATAGAACCCGTATTCAAGCTCCGCTAGGAGAGGTATGATGTTCCAATTTGAAGATGGAAGATTTTTTCTTGTTGAAGACAATAGCACTCGCCATAAGCACGCCCTTACCAACAAACCATCGGAGCTACCAGCTCAATTCTCATCGGCGCTCATTCCCAGGAAACAGTACCCATCTCTAAATAGTGCTCCAACGAGCTGCATATTCGAATCTCATCACCCAACTAGCGGTCTGTGAGTGAGAATTTCTGAAGATTCGTAAAAAAACCAGTTCGTCAAACAGCTTCCTTAGCTACACTTTTGTAGATGAAATATACAACCGGTCTTAAAGCTCCAGATCGACACCTGTATCGTATCGTTCCCATTTTTATCGATGGCAGCTACGTCTTCGAATCCCAAGAGACTAGAACCCCATATTCAACAAACATATCGGGAGCGACACCTTTTGTAGCAAAACGAACAAGACCTAAACCGAGCTCTGTAGGAGCGGCACCTACCAACAGAGGAGCGACCTCTCTGAGGTCGATTCACCCTCAGATAAATGGGCTAACCTACAGTGACCGCGCTGCGGTCATTTCCTCAATCGAATACATATCTGGCTTTTATTGGAGTTTCAAAACTATTCCACCGGGCGACGAGACGTCACGCTCTCAATTTTCATGGAATTGGAATAACCGACCCAACGCTTCTCTGCATCTCAGAATCCTGAGAAGAACCCGAATGATAATGCACGCACCTGAGGGAATTTACAACTCGATTCCAGATGGAGGTTGTGGATACTTCCTACACAATGGGTAGTCGTTTAGTGATGGGTACTTTTTTGTGGGAATGTGATCTGAGGGAAAGTGCGATGGTAGTTCCGATGGGCAGATGGAGTTTGCTTGTTTTGGCGGAAGCTATAATCTTCAACAAAAAAACAAATCTCCAACTTGGAGCAAATTTTCCTGAATATTTTCTACAAGGGTGCGAGAGGCCAAAACGAAGGTGAGCGACCATGCGTAAATAAGCCCTAGTTGCAAGCTTGAAGTGGCGGAAAATCTGCCGGAGTGTTCAACCGCGCGACGAGACGTCGCGCTCTCAATTCCGAGGCTCGTCTTGACCAACTACGTAAGCAACTCGCTAATTCGCTCGCTCGCTCACTCGCTCACTTGGTAACTCACTCATTCATGAAGTAACTGCTAGGGGAGTACTACCAACCACCAGAGGCGCCACCGCCTCCGAAGCTACCACCACCGAAGCCACCAAAGCCTCCGCCTCCGCCGCTGCTACCGCCACCGCCAGTCCATCCACCGCCAGATCTGCGACCACCGCCGCCACCGCCGCGGAAAACCCACCAACCACCAGTACGAGGTATTACGGTTCTTCCTGGACCAGAAATCGTCGTAGGGCGTCTTCTTCGTCGCCGTCTTTGGTCTTCGCGCACGCGTTTTCCCTCATCGCTATAAGTGGTTGATTCGTGGTTCTTATCACCAAACATGGAAGTGAAAAGCACCAGAAAGAAGATGACAGCGAAAATGATCATCAAGATCGGGAAGATGCCTCCAAAGAAGGATTCCTCACTTTCGTAGTATTGGTCCTTTCCCTTGAATTTACCCTTGAGGTAGCCATCTATTTGTTGCACTGCAGCACGAATTCCGCCGAAGTAGTCGCCTTTTCTAAAGGCTGGTCGCATTTTTTCGCGTATGATTTTAATAGCAGCACCATCGGTGAGTTTGTCTTCGACACCATAACCGGTGGCAATTGCCATTCTTCTATCCTTTTCCGAAATAAGAATCACGAGCCCATTGTCAAAACCTTTTTGACCAACGCCCCATCTCTCTCCGATCTCTTGAGCATATTGGTTTTCGTTTTTCCCAGCAAGGCTTTTGATGGTTACAATCAAAACCTGCGTAGAACTTTCCTTGTCAATTTTCAAGACCTGAGCCTCTAGTTGAGCTTCTTCTCGATCACTTAAGATCTGAGCATAGTCCAGTACTTGACCTTCCGATTTAGCAGGTTTTTCGTTGGGAATTTGGGCCATTAAGGCGATCAAGCTCCAAAGCGCCACAAAAAGGGCCAGTATTAATTTCTTGTTATTCACTCTCCGTAAGATATTTCGTCAGAAATTTCATTCTTGTCCTCCCCATCTATCGGAAAGTAAGTGCGTAAGTGCTCTCCAGCATCAATAATGGATTCTACTAAGCCATCGCAAAAGCGATCCTTTTTGAAGTTTTCCACCAAACGATCTCTCAAGCCATCCCAATAAGAATCTTGCACTTTTTGGTTGATCCCAAGGTCGCCAATGATGGCAAATTGCCGTTCATCCATCGCGAGGTAAAACAAAACGCCTGTTCTGTTCTTGGTATCGAACATGCCTAGGTTCTCAAATACCTCAGCAGCTCGGTCGAGAACATCCTTTCCTGAGTGGCATTCTAGGTGAATTTTTATTTCACCAGACGTCATGCCTTCAGCTTTTTTGATGGCCGAAACGATCCGTGCTTCTTCATCCTTATCGAAAAAATTACTGGTCTTGTGCATTACTACAATATTACTGTATTCGAGGCTCTAAAGTTTGAGTCTAGACCTTGATTCACTTATCCTTAAGACTCGTTTTCTTCTGAAATGTTACTTTTCAACCAGCCCAATTATCACGATCTAAACTCCTAAATTGAATAGCTTCGGCTATATCTTCCAGGTCGATATGGTCTTTTCCGCCCAGATCTGCTATGGTTCGGGCTACTCGAAGGATGCGATCGTAAGCACGGGCACTTAAGCCCAATTTTTCCATGGCCTGATCCAAAATTTTGCGACTTTCCACGTCAATCTTGCAAATTTTTCGCACTTGCTTGGGAGCCATTTGAGCGTTCGAATGAATGTTGTCGAGATCTGAAAGGCGATTGTTTTGGATCAAACGCGCCTTCATCACACGTTCTCTGATGCTATTACTGCTTTCTGCCAGTGCATCGGAAGAGAGCTCTTTAAAAGACACCGGCGTCACCTCAACATGGAGATCAATACGGTCGAGTAAAGGGCCCGAAATTCGGTTGAGGTATTTCTGCACCGTTCCCACTCCACAAACACATTCTTTATCGGGATGGTTATAGAAGCCGCAAGGGCAGGGGTTCATGCTGGCTATGAGCATAAAGTTCGACGGATAGTCAACCGTAAAGCGTGCCCTGGAAATCGTAATTCGTCTTTCCTCCATGGGTTGACGGAGCACTTCTAAGACGGCCCTTTTGAACTCGGGCAATTCATCGAGAAATAACACGCCATTGTGGGCCAGAGAAATTTCACCCGGTTGCGGATTACTACCGCCACCCACGAGCGCCACATCGCTTACGGTATGGTGCGGCGCTCGAAAGGGACGTTCGGAAAGCAATGCGGTATGTCCACCGAGCTTACCTGCTACGGAGTGTATTTTGGTAGTTTCCAATGCCTCCGACAAGTTGAAGGGCGGAAGAATGCCTGGAAGTCTTCGGGCCAGCATGGTCTTTCCCGCCCCAGGAGGGCCAATCAAGATCACGTTGTGCCCGCCCGCTGCCGCAATCTCCAGTGCTCGTTTGATGTTTGGTTGCCCTTTTACATCGGCGAAGTCAGCTTCAGGATTTGTTAAGCTGGCTTGAAATTGTTCTCGCGTATCCACAACCACTCGAGCGAGGGTTTTTTTGTTGTCGAGAAAATCGACCACCTCCATTATGTTCGCTGCCCCGTAAACTTCCAGCTTATCTACGATGCCAGCCTCTTCGGCGTTTTCCAGTGGCAAAATAAATCGTTCAAAGCCCGATTTTCGCGCTTGAATGGCGATGGGTAAAGCACCTTTGATGGGATTGAGACTGCCATCGAGAGACAATTCTCCCATCAATAGGGTTTTGCTCAGATCAACTTCCGACAACTGCATACTAGCGGCGAGAACTCCGATGGCCAGCGTGAGGTCAAAAGAAGAACCTTCTTTTCGAATGTCGGCTGGTGCAAAGTTGGCGATGATCTTACGACGTGGCATGTGTAAATCGTTGTGCTTGAAAGCAGATTCAATTCGAAACATGCCTTCTCGAACAGCGCTGTCCGGCAATCCAACCAAAAAATACTTGGTTCCTCCAGTTACGTTGGTTTCCACAGTAATGATAGTGGCATCAACGCCAACGACGGCTGCCCCAAAAGTTTTCGCTAATCCCATGAGTAGGTCTTTTACCTACTAAAGGGCAAAAACGGAAAAAGGTAAATACTCCTCACTAGAAATTTTTCGAATAAGCAGCTTCCTTGAAGCTCTTGACTGCAACTTTTCCTTGCTTAGATTTGAAAATCTATCTTTAATCAATAATTCCAAAGAGGCCATGCAAGAAGAGTCAGATAATGTTCCAGTAAAAGAAAGTCCCTCGTGGTTTTTCCTGGGAGATGGCTTAGTGACTTTCTTGTTATTTATTGCGGTTTATGGGCTCTACGGATTTTATTACCAGACCAACGACGATTTGCTTTTTGTTTTGATGATACGAGGTTCATTAAGTCCTGAACCAGTAACTGCATTTTACGATGCACATATTTTCACTGCGAATATTTACGCTTTTTTGTATCAATATTTGCCATCGGTTTCATGGTACGGTTTATTTCATTATGGTGCAATGGCCCTGGCATTCCTATTTTTGCTTTCAATAGTAAGAACATTTTTTACAGGCAAATGGCAGTGGGTCTTAGGTTTGCTGCTTTCCCTTTTGCTGTTCGTTTGGGGATTTGCTCCCAACCTCATTTGGTTCAATTATACTCGCCCCGCAATTTTAGTTGCAGGTATTGTTTTGATATTTATACATATCAAGAGCAGAAGCAGCAAGATCGGCATCGTTTATTTTTTCGGCTGGTTGCTTTTTGTCTGGGCACTCTGTACCAGACCCCATGCGGTGTATTTGGTGCTAGCACTTCTGCTTCCAGCCTCTTTAGTTTTGAGTCACATTGATCGTAATGATCGAAAAAGGCTAATGCTTTGTTGGTTGCCAATACTGGGAATCAGTTTGCTGTTTTTTATCAACGATGGTTTTTTAAAGACGTCCAGTCAAGTTCAATACGAACAAAAAGCAGAGGCTTTGTTTTTGAATAAGAGCTTTGGAAGTGAGGGAGCTGAGTTATCAAAAAGAGATTCCATCATTAAGTTAAGCTTGAATAATTTTATGTGGGCTGATAATGAATTGATGTCGGTAGAATCATTGAGAAAGATTTATCCTCAGAAAAAATACAATTTACTCGATTGGCAAGCTTTGAATTTTCATTCAGCGAAAGAAACTTTATGGGTTCGATCTATTCATCGTATGCCAATTTTGTCATTATTGGTGCTGGTGTTTTTTCTGGTCTTAATTTTTTCATATGGAAATTGGAGAAGCATCCTAGCCTCTGTTTCATTGCAACTGTTCTTTTTAGTGATTCTGTTTGCAGTGACAGTCTTGATCAAAATGCCCGATCGATTGTTTTTGCCCATGGTTTTTCTGTGGGTGATTTTCAGCCTCTATCATTTAAGTGTAAGCATTTCCAGTGATTTTTATAGAAAGTCAGTCTACAAAATCGGTCTTTTTAAGAAAATTTCGATTGCTTTACTATTCTTGGGGTTTTGCTTTTGTTCAATCTCATCATTCAATTTGGAGAACGATTCAACTTTAGAAGCTAAGAGTAATCTGAAAATTCGAAGCCGTGTTTTTGATCAGATAAATTCATTGCAAGGCAAAACAATAGTATTTACTCCAGCCACTAATTTCTTGCTTAATGATTTGAACCCACTTGCGGAATTGCAATTGTCACCAAGGAATCAGTATGTATTTGCCTTTGGATGGCCGAGTTTATTTGAAAGTCATGTAGCGCAAATGAAGGAGATTTCTGGGGAGGGCAGTTTTAGAAAATTCATTGAATCAGTAGCTGGAGATTCGAACGTATTGTTTTTCTCTGATGAATATGCTCAAAAAATGCTCAATGCATACTGTTCGGAGGTGTTTGGGCAAAATTTAACTTGGTCTCGCTCTGAAAAGCTACCAGACTTGCAAACAACCATCGAAAAGCAACTTTACTGGATCCAATCGATCGGCCGTTAATGACATGGGCTCAATCACCGGATTTAATGTGCTTTACTACCGTTGACTTCTTTATGAAGAGTTGGAAAATAGGCGCAACCCGCCTTGTCTGAATCCGCTATCTTTGCGATCGCAATAAAAAACAGCATGGCGAAGATCAGACCTATTCGGGCATACAGGCCCCGCCCAGACATCGTTGAGAAAGTAGCATCACGCCCTTATGACGTGATGAATCGTGAAGAAGCAAAGGCAGACGCTGCTGAGAATCCGTTTTCATTCCTACGCGTCATTCGCTCAGAGATTGAGTTGGATGATGAAGTATCGGCATACGACGACCAAGTCTATGCATCTGCACGCGATAATTTCTGGTCATTTGTAGAGCAGAACGTGTTCTTACGAGATCACAAGCCTTGCTTTTACCTCTATCGCTTGATCATGGGTGATGTAAAGCAGGTCGGTTTGGTTTGCGGATCGAGCATCGATGATTACAACGAGGGTATTGTAAAGAAACACGAGTTCACTCGCCCAGTAAAGGAAACAGATCGCATCAAGCACATATCAACAACTGGCATTCATGCGGGTCCAGTATTTTGTGCCTATCGACAGCATGCAAGTATGGATGTATTGGTAGAAAAGCTGATGCAGGAGAAGCCAGAGGTAGATTTCGAGTTAGAAGACGAAGTTCGCCACACGATTTGGGTGGTTGACGGCGATGCTTCGATTGCTGAGATTACGGAGCTATTCGAAGCCGAGATTCCGGCCACTTACATCGCCGATGGGCATCACAGAGCGGCTTCTACGAGCAAGGTGGGTTTCGCTGAGCGCGAGGAGCACGGAATTGTGAATGGCGATGAAGCTTACAACTATTTCTTAACAGTTCTCTTTCCCGACAATCAACTCAATTGTATCGATTACAATCGAGTGGTAAAGGATTTGAACGGCCACAGTCCTGAAGGTTTTCTGAAGCTGATCGCAGAGAAGTTTGATTTACGAGAATGCGGAACTACGGTTTTTAAGCCGCAACGGGCCAACAGTTTTGGTTTGTATCTAGCAGGCAAATGGTACTCTTTGACTGCCAAACACGGTACGTTTGACGCAGAGGATCCAGTGGCTTCTTTGGATGTTTCCATCTTGCACGACCAGCTTTTGTATCCGATTCTAGGTATTAAAGACCAACGGACCGATGACCGCATTGATTTTGTGGGAGGAATTCGCGGCATGGAAGAGTTGATGAAGCGTGTTGATAATGGTGATTCTGCGCTTGCCATTTCCATTTTCCCCGTTCAGTTGGATCAACTCTTCGCTGTGGCAGATTCAGGAGAAGTTATGCCACCAAAATCTACTTGGTTCGAACCGAAACTACGTTCGGGATTATTCGTACACTCGTTTAGAGAAGACTGAGCTCAATCGATAATAATTAGAAAAGGGAAGAGCTAAATCATGCGGCCAAGCCGTAACTTCGATGTTCAAAGCAAAGACTCAAAAATGAAATTCACGGTTTCTACGAATATCCTGTTGAAAGGATTGAATATTATCAGTGGCTCGATTGGAGCCAACAGTGTTTTACCTATACTGGAAGACTTCCTCTTCAAGTTGCGTGGGAATGCACTTAAGATCTTTGCTTCGGATTTAGAGACTTCGATGATGGCAACGGTTGCCGTCGATGGAACCGAGAACGGAATTGTAGCAGTACCAGCAAGAATTTTATTGGATACACTTAAGGCTTTACCGGACCAACCACTGGAGTTTGACATCGACAATGAGTTATTTACTTTGAGCATCACTTCGGAAACTGGGCAGTACAAACTGGCTGGAGAAAACGGCGAAGATTTCCCTGAGATTCCTGAGAAAGATGGTTTGCAGAGTATTCAGTTGAGTGGCCCTATTTTGTCGGCTGCCATTGGTCGAACCTTGTTTGCGACCAGTTCGGATGAGTTGCGCCCTGCAATGACAGGTATCAAAGTAGAGATTGACGAAACAGGCACTCGTTTCATCGCGACCGATGGACATAAGTTGGTGAAATACGAAAACCGCACTGCGACGCACCAAGGAAATGTAAATTTGGTATTGCCGAAAAAGGCAGGTAGCCTGCTAAAAGTGGCACTCTCAGATGAGCAAGGAGATGTAACGGTGTTTTGGAATGAAAAGAATGCCTTCTTCGAAACCAACGGAACAATCTTGGTTTGCCGCTTGATCGATTCCGTTTTTCCCGATGTTACTCGCGTTATCCCAACCAACAATCCCAACGAATTGACCATTGACCGAATGGCTTTTCAAAATGCACTGAAGCGAATTGCGATTTTCGCTAGTAAGACGACTTATCAAGTGGTTTTGGACATTACCGCTAGTAGCGTTCGTTTACAGGCTGAAGATCCCGATTTTTCCAATCACGCAGCTGAGCAATTGCCTTGCGAATACACAGGAGAGGATATGAACATTGCGTTTAATGCTCGTTTTCTGATTGAAGTATTATCGGTATTGGATTCTGCACAAGTGATGCTTCAAATGAGTGTACCAAGCCGAGCTGGTTTGGTGGTGCCTTGTGAGCAGGGAGAAAATGAAGATTTGATCATGTTGGTAATGCCAATTATGACCAATCGCTAGAAAGCTAAACGATTCTAGCTGCTAGTAGCATCAACTCGCCAGCACATCACAGAAACATCATCGTTGAAGTTCTTACTGAGTCGAAATTGATTCATTCTAGCGATCAGTTTGTCCAGAAAAGCCTCAGGATCTAACGCGTTGTAATCTGTCATGAAATCCTTCAATCTCGTTTCATCAAACAATTCACCTTCGGCATTACTCAATTCAGTAAGGCCATCTGTATAGATCAAAAGGAGTGAGTTTTTCGATAATGTTACGTGACCGACTTCAATTTTAATCAATTCCCGAAAGGCTCCCAAGATTAAGCAGCCGTCTACCAATTCTATGATCGATTTTTGATGATAGAGTAGAGGTGGAGGATGGCCTGCATTGATGTAATCCAGTTGCAAAGTGGACGTGTTGTATCGTCCTAGAAAGACTGTAATGAATTGCTCGCCTTGTGTAATTTCTTCCACGCGGCTGTTGAGGTTTTTAATAAGGTCGGTAAGGCTTTTGGTTTCACGAGCCAGCACTCGCAATAGTGCTTGGAAGTTAGCCATTAATAAAGCGGCCGCAACTCCCTTTCCCGACACATCTGCCATGCAGAAAATGAACTCATTTTCGGAGACCTTAATCATGTCGTAATAATCTCCTCCGATGCTGTGGTGCGGTCGGTAAATCGCAGCAATATCGAGCTCAGAAGATTTGGGAAGTTTCCCAGGAATGAGCATTTTCTGCACTTTCCGAGCCAGTTCCATTTCTTTTTGAATGCTCTGTTTCTCTATGTCTTTTTTGAAGAGGCGCTTGTTTTCAATTGCGACTATAATGATGTTGGTAATCGTTTGAATGAATTTGATTTTTTCATCCACTGATACCGGAACATTCCTTTCAACGATGTGATCGAAGTTTGCAATCAAAACAAAAGCGACGCATCGGTCTTTGTGGCGTACAGGTAGCAGTAAGTCGAAATACTCAGCGATTTCAAGCTTACTGTCATGCAAGTACTCCAATTGACTTTCAAAAGCGCACCATTCATCCATTTCATTAAGAGAAATGAATTCTTTTTCTGTCAAGCCTTCTGAAAAGGCTATTTCCCAATGTGGATCGTCGAAATAAACAACAGCCATTCGTGTGACGCCCATGTGCGCGCGCAAAGTAAAACCGTAAATCTTGTAGAGTTCAGCTGTGGACTTATTCAGGTTTATGGCCTGAGTAATCTCGAGCAAGGCATCAAGCTCAAGTTGCTTGTAGTGAAAAAGTGTACTAGTCATAAGGTGCTGGGGGGTCAAGGGGAATCTGCTTCCACTCTGCTTAAGGTAGTGAAAAAGCCCCATTGCAAGACCCTGGTTCCCGTTAAACGTCTTCGAATTCTATGTATTCTCCAGCTTCGTCACCAATGCGTGTCTTTTCCGTTTCGGGAGGAGTATTGTCTACACGAATTTCTCCTTCTTCAGGTGGTTGATGGCCGGGCTGATGCTCTTGCTGCCGGCGCACGAATTCCTCTTGTTTTTCATTGATCTTGTTGTGAATATTGCCAATGAACTTCAGTGCGGCATACTGCAAGAGCATCCGTCCTCCGTAGTAAAGGCCGACAATCACGAGCAAAAATATGAGTAGATTGGTCATATCGAGCTATAAATATAAACGCTTGATGGAAAATTTTGCATCCTTTTTATGAACACTTGAAGAACAAGAAAGGTGCGCTCAAGAGGTAAAAATTGTGTTGAACACCAGTAGATAAAGGGCTTTGGGGCTAAATTTCATGTAAGAAATCCAAGTAAATCAGGTCATAGGTTAAATTTATTTAATATTATATGTAAATAGCTTGAAAAATCGAGTTTTTATCGCTTTGTCTTACGACCTTTACAGGGTCAACTATGAAATTGAAGCACTACCATTCTGAGCTCATCGAAGCAGGATGTGATGAGGCTGGGCGCGGCTGTTTGGCTGGACCTGTCTTTGCTGCAGCTGTTATTTTACCCAAAGAATTCGAGCACGAAGACCTAAACGACAGTAAGGTTTTGTCTCTTGATCAACGCAATGAGTTGCGGATTTTGATTGAGAGAGAGGCCATTGCTTGGGGTGTAACTTCAGTTTCTCACCAAGAAATCGATGAAATCAACATTCTCCAAGCTTCAATAGAAGGGATGCACCGCAGCCTCGACAAGTTGCGAGTTCGACCGGAGTTGGTGTTGGTCGACGGCAATCGCTTTAAGCCTTATCCATGGATCCCACATGTTTGTGTTGTCAAAGGGGATGCTAAATATGCTTGCATCGCAGCAGCTTCCATTCTGGCCAAAACCCATCGCGACGAGTACATGGAGCGTTTGCACAACAAGTATCCCGACTACGCTTGGGATACCAACAAAGGTTACCCAACGCAACAGCACCGCGACGCCATTAAGAAACATGGGGCTTCGGAGTTCCATCGAATGACCTTCCGATTGACTCGCTAGTTCCAGTCTTCGATCTTCAATCCTCAATCAGCGATCCACGAAGGTGGAAAGAAATCTTCCGTGGAATTTGCTTCTTGTCTGGATTTTGCACAAACTGCAAACTGCCAATCGTCTCTCAATATTCCAATTGAGAAGTAATTGAGAACTCTAATTCAATTGGACTTAAATTTGCCTCGCTTTTCCATGATTCAGTTTCTATAACAAAGAAGGATGCTTGCAACTCCGAAAAAAAGAAAAGCTGCCAAGGCAGCAATCAATTATAAGCGTAAAAAGCACAGCAAGAAGCTGTTGTTAGAGCTGTACCGACGTCTACTTTTACCACGCTTGGTGGAGGAGAAGATGTTGAGTTTGCTACGCCAGAACAAGATCAGTAAATGGTTCTCGGGTATTGGACAAGAGGCAATTGCGGTTGGCGTAACAGCCGCATTGAAGTCCGACGAGTACATTTTGCCGATGCACCGAAATTTAGGTGTATTCACGGGTCGAGACATTCCGCTTCACCGTTTGTTTTTGCAGTGGCAAGGAAAGTTGGGTGGGTTTTCCAAGGGGCGAGATCGCTCGTTCCACTTTGGAACCAATGAATTCCACATTGTTGGGATGATATCGCATTTGGGTGCCCAGTTGGGTGTTGGTAGCGGTATTGCATTGGGCAAGATGCTCGCAAAAGAGAAAAAAGTAACGGTAGCCTTCAGTGGTGAAGGTGGAACCAGCGAAGGTGATTTTCACGAGTCGCTCAATGTGGCATCGGTTTGGAATTTGCCTGTAATTTTTGTGGTAGAAAACAATGGCTACGGACTTTCTACACCTACGTCTGAGCAGTACAATTGCGAGAAGATTGCCGACCGCGGTATCGGTTACGGCATGGAAGCACACTGCATCGACGGAAACAATGTCCTAGAGGTTTATGAAACCATCAGCAGTCTACGACAATCAATTCTGAAGAATCCGCGACCCGTTTTGCTAGAGTGCAAGACCTTCAGAATGCGTGGACATGAAGAAGCTTCGGGTACCAAATATGTTCCGAAGAAATTGATGGATGCCTGGGCGAAAAAAGATCCGATTACCAATTTCGAGATCTTTCTAGAGAAGGAAGGAATCCTCGATCAGGACATGATTGACTCTTTTGAAGCAGAATTCAAAGCTTTGATCGAGTCAGAATTGCAAATTGCCTACAATACAGCTTTAATTTCTAGCGATCAGGCTTTGGCAGAATCTGAGGATATTTATGCCCAGGAGAAAGTTTCTTCCATCAAACCGAAAAAGAAAAAGAAAAGCGAAAAGCGATTCATCAATGCCATTTCCGATGGATTGCGGCAGTCTATGGAACGCCATGACAATTTGGTATTAATGGGTCAAGACATTGCTGAATACGGTGGTGTATTTAAGATTACCGACGGCTTTGTCAAGCAATTTGGTCTGGGTCGTGTACGCAATACACCCATTTGTGAATCGGCCATTTTGGGAATTGGTTTCGGGCTCGCCATCAATGGTCAAAAGGCCATGATAGAGATGCAGTTTGCCGATTTTGTTACCTGCGGCTTCAATCAAATCATCAACAACTTAAGCAAGTCGCATTACCGTTGGGGCCAAAAGGCCGATGTGGTGGTGCGAATGCCGACCGGTGCTGGTATGAATGCTGGACCTTTCCACTCGCAGAGCAATGAAGCATGGTTTTTCCATTCTCCGGGCTTGAAGATTGTTTACCCTTCGAATCCCTATGATGCGAAAGGGCTTTTGATGGCAGCCATCGAAGACCCGAATCCGGTGATGTTTTTCGAGCACAAAGGGATGTACCGAAAATTCAAAGCCGACATACCCGATGATCCGTACACGGTGGAGATTGGCAAAGCGGCTGTGGTTCGCGAGGGCAACGATCTATCGATCATTACCTACGGAATGGGCGTGCATTGGGCACAAGACCTACTGGACAAGCATCCGGAAATTTCGGCGGATTTAATCGATCTGCGCTCACTGGCACCGCTAGACAAAGAGAGCATTCTTGAGTCGGTAAAGAAAACGGGCAAAGCCATTGTAATGCACGAAGACAGCATGACGGGCGGTATTGGTGGTGAGATTGCCTCGATGATTGCTTCGGAATGCTTCGAGTACCTCGATGGTCCAGTATTGCGTTCGGCTTCCTTGGATACGCCAGTTCCTTTTGCTGCGGCCTTGGAAGAGGCTTACTTGCCAGTGAATCGTTTCGAGGAGGACTTACTCCGCCTGTGGAATTACTAGCGCACAACTTATTACGAGAAGTTCGTGAGTCAATGAGTGACTGAGTTACTTTCCATGGATAAACCACAAAAGCTTCCTACCTGAAGGTTCAAATGAGCAGAAGTACGAAGTAGATAACCCAACGAAAAAAGACCGCAATTGCGGTCTTTTTGTTTTTATGAAATGTCTTAGAATCTTATCGGCGTTCTTCCCAGAGTTGAGCGAATGATTTTTTCGCGAAAGCTGGGGTGCTTTGTTTGCCACCAATGAATCGTCCAAATAGTTTGCGATAGATCGTATTTTTCATCACGCTACCACGCTTGTCGAGTTCCTTCCGGCTCAACATGGCCTTTTTCCATCCTTTCCAGAAGTAGTTCTCCAAAGTGCTTCGTCCCGATCCATTGATGCTGTGCGAACGAGCATTTACGATCATCCTGTTGAGGTTGATCAAGTAAGGGTTTGAGCAAAGGTTGTCTTGAAAGCTGCTGAGGAACGGCAATTGTTCGAAATCTCGCTCCTTGTACAACAAATGCGTAAGTACCGAACCGAGTGGGCCAGGCAAGAGTGAATAGTAGTGTGCGCCACTAACATGTTGGTAGACGGGGCAATCCAGAACAAATGAGCTGCCTTCAAGATCGTAGAGCGCCTCACGAAAGATGGGATCAGCGAGTAAATCGCTTCTACCATTGTCAATGATGATGACAATCTTTCTCTGTTGCTTTCCTCTTGGAGCACTTCCGTCAGTTGGCTTGTTTCCCTTTTGTAAAAGCGTACGTACAGGCAGGCGTTGTCCATTTTGGAAGCTAGCGTGCACTGGCATGATGTCGTGCAGGGCGTTCAAGTTCGGCAAAACGCGGTCAATTCCGGCCACTACAATTTGCGTATCAGAAACGGCAGAAGCCCAGGAAGCATCTCCTTCTGTCGAGCAGTTCGCAATCCAACCACTATCGGCCAAAAGGAAGTCTGCACCGGTAATCGACAAGGTCAATCCCTTTTGCTTTTTTCGAATGACTTTCCGAAGCTCTTTGCTCATTTTTTCGGCATTGAGGCCGGGGAGCTGCATCTTCTGCGCTACTTCTTGTGTTTCCATTTCAATAAGTGGATACACTGAGTGTCTGCGACTTAGGGCAATTTCTTTCGAGATGTGTTGACCGAAATCGGCCAGTTGGTAGTCGAGCGCTACGTTTTGGAAGAAGGTTTCCAATTCGATTTCTGCGGCTTCGCTAGAGCGGCCGATGACCACTGAGTCATATTCTTGCTCAGAGCGCAATCGGCGAATCTCATTTCTCGCTTCTTCAGCCGTTTCGGCCCAAATTATCTCACCTCCAGAACTTTGGAAATTGGTTTCAAACTCTTGCAAGTAGCGATCCAAATTTTCAATAGATTCCCATCGCCAGTTTTTTGCTTTCTGGCGCAACAGGTGAAAATTCCTGTAATTTGAGGCCGCTTCTTGAACGGCTTGTCTCATCGTGTCCAAACTTGTCTGCAGTCGTCGGCGCTGTTTTGCCTGCAGCAGTTGGAGCTGTAAATTATTAGTCATAGCTGGCTTATCCTCTCCTCAATACTCTTTTTACTTTCTCTGTCAAAAACAGAGATTTTCCCAGCAAAAATTAACGGAATCAAATTGACAAATTAGTCGAGCACTTTATCCGCATGAATACGATTTTTCATGTTGGCCAAAATCCAGGCCGTGTGAAAAATCAACTTTGTTCGTTTCTCCAGCACTTCAAAATTAATCTTTTCTGCGGTATCTGTGTGTTTGTGATAATCATCATGGCTCCCATTGAAGTAAAAAATCGACGGAATATCATGTAAAACGAAATTGTAATGGTCTGAGCGGTAGTAATATCGATTCGGATCATTAATTGAATTGTACTTGTAATCAAGCTGAAGTTGTGCATAATTAAAATTTGCGCGCTCATTGATTTCGTGCAATTCGGTACTTAGTCTATCAGATCCTATAATGTAAATGTAGTTTGGATTATTGCTGTGATCTTGATCAATTCGTCCAATCATATCAATATTGAGATTCGCAACCGTTTGATTTAAATCGAAATAAGGATTATCGGTATAAAACTTTGAACCCAGTAATCCCTTTTCTTCTGCTGAAACCGGTAAAATCAGAATACTCCTACGGGCAGGCTGACCATTTTGCGCAGCGAGTTTAAAAGCTTCACCAATTTCCAAGATAGCTGCAACACCAGAAGCATCGTCATCGGCCCCATTAAAAATTAAACCATCTTCCATGCCTAGATGATCATAATGCGCTGTGAGAATAATTAGTTCCTCTTTTTTATCTGTTCCCTCAATAAAACCCAAGATATTCTCGCTGGAGATTTTGGTTTCTTTTTTTCTGAAGTTGATGGTAACACTTTGTTTCAGTCGAACCGACTTTGGTTTCTTCTTCAGTTTGATACGCTCCTTGGCTTTTTCAATTTTGGTTTCATTGCCAACAGCGAGAAACTGGTACATCGTTCTTGAAATATAAGCTGCGTTACAGTAAATGTTTTCTCCATTTTCTAAGCGAAGTTTACTGCCGTGAATGTGTTTTTCAAAAGACTGGATGTTTTTTTCAAAGTTATCATCAATGACCAAAACCATACGCACCCCCTTTTGCGAAGCCGTTCGAAGTTTTTTTTGCCAGCTCATCGACCAGTCTGAAGGATCAACAGTTCCACTCAATAGGTAATTCCCCCATTGGTCTCGCGGTTCGCCTGATTCAATAAGTATTACTTTTCCTTGCAGGTCTTTACCGTCATAATCAGAGTAGACTTTTTCATCAATTCCGTAGCCCAGATAAATTACTTCGTCGGTAGTAAACGCATCGGCTTGGGTGCTGGTTGACCAAGCATAAAAGCCCTTCATGAAATCGAACGTATAAGCCCCCACACTAATCGAGGGTTCATCCCAATCCACTTCAAGCAATGGAAATTTTTGGTAGTAACCATCGTCCAGTCCGTCCAGTTCGGGTAAGCCCAGTTCATAGAAATAACGAGCAATGTATCGAGCTGCCATTTTTTGCCCTTCTTTTCCAGTTTCCCTTCCTTCCATGCCATCCGAAGCGAGCATGTAGACATGCGCTTGTAGATCGGCAGCGGTGATGGTTTTAGCAACATCCTCCGCCTGCTCTTCATAGCTGAGTAGATTGGCGACCGGATTGTCTGCGGCTTCCATCGATTGGCCGTTTTGGGCAGACATCGAAACGAAGAAGAGTAAGAACAACAAAGAGTTGACTGTAATTTTTATCAATAAAGTCATTCGCAATTATGGAAGATTCAAACAAGATTCAAAAGAGCCAAATATAGTCTAGGCTAGAATTGTAAAGTTGCAATGAAAGCGACGGAGGGTTTTGGCCGAGATGGTCTATTTGTGTTAGGAGCTTGACGGAGGAGCTTTTCATGGGAAATGCTGATACGTTGGCCCTTTATATGTCTTACTTTTGGAGCAAAATAAGGAGATGGAAATTGTTGCAATTGCTTGTGATCATGCTGGCTTTGAGTACAAGGAAGTGATCCGAGAAAAACTCTCGGAGAGCGGATACAAGGTAACGGACTTCGGTACTTTTTCGAAAGACTCGGTTGATTACCCAGATTTTGTACATCCTTTGGCTCGTTCGGTTTCAGAAGGCGAAACCCATTGGGGCATTTTGATATGCGGAACTGCAAATGGTGTGGCCATTACTGCCAACAAACACGAGAAGATTCGTGCAGGTATCGCCTGGCAGCCAGAACTGGCCAGTCTTACCAAGCAACACAATAATGCCAATGTCATTTGTATGCCTGCTCGATTCATGACTGTTGAGCTCGTATGGGAAACGATACAAGCTTTTGCCGCCGCTGAATTTGAGGGAGGCCGTCATCAAAATAGAATCGATAAAATTGCAATGTGTTGAGACAGTATCTTCGGTGCTTCATTTTTTCAAAGTAGCATAAGTAGCAATAAAGCAAGTCAAGCTTGAAACCCACTCCAAAGGATCAGATGTTTGAAGAGCCGGAAGCGGCTAATTCGAATGAGAAGGAAATGTCGTTTTTCGATCACCTCGAAGAATTGCGTTGGCATGTCATTCGTGTGCTATCGTCTATCGCGGTTTTTGGCTTGATCGCCTTTTTTATGAAGAGCACGGTAATGGCGATCATTCTTGGTCCCATGCAGCCCGACTTTTTAACTTATGAGAAGTTCTGTGAATTGTCGCATTTCGTTGGCTTAGGCGATCGTGGGTGTATAACACCAGCTCAGTTTACATTGGAGTTTCGCAACCTGCCCGATGCATTCTTTTTGCACTTGAAAGTCTCCTTTTTTATCGGATTGATTTTCTCTTTTCCATATTTGCTATGGGAGTTGTGGCGATTCATTAGCCCTGGCTTGTACGATCATGAAAGAAATCAAACTCGTGGCATTGTTTTGTTCGGATCGGTTTTGTTTTTGACGGGAGCCGCTTTTGGCTATTTCTTTTTGGCACCCTTTGGAGTCAACTTTTTTGCCAATTACACCTTAGCCGATGTCATCGTCAAAGATTTCACCATTGAATCTTATATATCGATTGTTACTTCAGTAACTTTTGCTGCAGGAATGTTGTTCGAGTTGCCAATCGTTATTTTGCTTTTGGCTAAGATTGGCGTTTTGTCTTCTTCCATTTTACGCGAATACCGCCGACACGCTTTTGTAGCAGTATTGATTGTATCAGCGATCTTAACACCAGCGGATCCTTTTTCGCAGGTGTTTGTATC
>Ga0114956_1001216_pt1 | contig 20026 bp, 12 predicted proteins | sample MaitaG_FD_87304 | JGI IMG/M metagenome (GOLD analysis project Ga0114956, IMG submission 87304) | Marine algal microbial communities from Maine, USA - Maine_Asex2 metaG | ecosystem: Host-associated > Algae > Red algae > Unclassified | place: Maine, USA | collected 2015-01-05
CCCATGAGGTTCTCAGCAATCATTTCTGCCGGGCGACCCTCGATGTGATGCCTCTCAATCATGTGTACCAAGATACCATCTTTGAACAAGGCAATAGAAGGCGATGAGGGCGGAAATGGCATCATGTAGGAACGTGCACGATTCGTAGCATCTCCGTCAACTCCAGCAAACACAGTAGCCATTACATCTGGCTTCTTGTCATTTTGGATGGCCATTCGAGCAGCTGGGCGGCAATTGGCTGCAGCACAACCACAAACCGAGTTCACTACTACCAGCACACTGCCTTCTTTCTTATCCAGTACTGCCTCAACTTCCTCCACTGTTTTCCACTCTTGGAATCCAACTTCAGTGAGTTCACCACGCATTGGGGCTACTAATTCTTCCGGATACATATCTTACAATTTTGAATGAATTAAATCTATATAAACCAATGTTTTTCAATCGGTTACTGTCCAGTAATATTTAGGGTCTCGTAAATGTGGCCTTGTAAATCTTTGCCATCTCCTATGAGATCGTTGAGGCTCAAACCCTCGGTTACTCGGTCGATCGATAGTTGTAAAGCTTTCCACAAGGAGCGCAATGAACAATCAATTGAGCCGGTACAAAAACGGCTGTCTGAATGGTCGGCTTCTGGCTCATCCTCAAAGAGTCGACCTCCAAGCGAAGACAATACGTTGCTCAATAAGATTTCTGAAGCGGGGCGAGCCAAACGGTAGCCCCCATTTTGTCCACGAGAACTCACCACGAATTCGTGCATGCGGAGGGTCCTCAATATTTTAGCAACATTGTGGGCCGACATAGCTTCTTGCTCACTGATTTGGGCAATGGTCAAGCCGTTTTGTTGCTCTGTTCTAGCCAGAGTCAACAAAATTCTCAATCCATAACCTTCGCTAGCGCTGATTTTCATGATGTCTTGTTAACTTAATTCGAGTGATTAGCGTAATTGGCGTGATTCAACACGCTGCATTTCTGTCAACACTTTAAAACATGTCCAATTCTAATTTTGCCTCTTCACTCATCATATCCTTGTTCCAAGGTGGATCGAAAGTCATTTCAACGGTCACCTCTCCCACTCCTTGCGCCTGCTCGATGGCTACCCGAACTTCAATCGGTAAGCTATCTGCAACCGGGCAATTCGGAGCAGTTACCGTCATCAAACAATGAACATTGTTCAAAGGCGGATACACTTGCAGATCATAAATCAATCCCAAATCGTAAATATTCACAGGAATTTCAGGATCAAACACACCTTTGATGTGCCCCATGATTTCCTCTTTCAGTTCTCTTGCGTCTTTCATCGATTCGAGTTTTCGTATCCCAAGGCATACAGTTTCATACGTTGCACCATTGCCGAAAGTCCGTTACTTCTTTGCGAAGTCAACATCCCTCGTAGGCCAATCGCATCTATAAATGCCAAGTCATTTTTCACAATGTCTTGGGCTTTCTGCTCCGACAACGTACGGATCAAGAGGGCAATAATTCCCTTTGTGATCACGGTGTTGCTATCGCCATGAAATTTCATCACTCCATCCACACAATCGGCATGCAGCCAAACGGTAGATTGGCAACCCTTTACCACATTGGTGTCGGTTTTCCATTCGTCCTTCATGACCGGCAACTCTTGCCCGAGCTCGATCAGGTATTCGTATCGATCCATTGGATCGTCGAACATCGCGAACTCTTCACCGAGTTCTTTTCCTATTTCGTCTATGCTAGCCAATTGCTCTCTGTAATCTTGTGTAATCTGTAATGACTAAGAGAGCATTTTGATGGCTCTCTTGAGTGCTTTTATGAAAATGTGTACTTCTTCCTCCGTATTATAAATACTGAAAGATGCTCTACAAGTTCCGTCGATGCCGAATTTCTTCATAAGAGGCTGGCAACAATGGTGGCCCGTTCGAACGGCTACTCCTTGTCCGTCGAGCAAGTGACCAAGATCAGCGGCATGAATGCGATCAATATTGAAACTCAACACTCCTGCCCGATTATTCAAGGGACCAAGAATCTTTAGTCCGTCAATTTCCAAGGCCAATTCGGTGGCCAAATCTAGCAATCGCCTTTCGTGTGCTATTAGCGATTCGCGGTCTTGTTGCATGAGGTATTTAAAGCCCTCTGCCAATCCAATGGCTCCTGCAATATTTGGTGTTCCAGCTTCAAACTTGAAAGGCAAGTCATTAAAAGTGGTACCGGCAAAATCTACATCACGGATCATTTCTCCACCCGCTTGGTAAGGCAACATGTCTTCGAGCCAATTGGCTTTACCGTAGAAAATACCCGTTCCAGTGGGAGCAAAAACCTTGTGCCCCGACAAGCTCATAAAATCCACATCCAATTCTTGTACATCGATGACAAAATGAGGAGCTGCTTGAGCTGCATCTAAATGCACCAAGGCATTCTTACTGTGCGCCTTTGAAATAATTTCGCGCACGGGATTAATGGTTCCCATAGAATTGGAAACCCAAGCGGTCGAAATGAGCTTTGTATTTTCATCCAACAACTCATCAAAATGATCAAGATCCCACTCTCCGTTTTCTGTAACACGAACTATTCTTAATTCAGCCTTACGTTCGATACAAATCAATTGCCAAGGCACAATATTCGAATGGTGCTCCAACTCGGAGATGATCATATTATCTCCTGTGTGGATGAATTTCCTACCGAAAGAATGGGCGAGTAAATTAATACCCTCCGTTGTTCCTTTGGTAAAATTCACTTCTCTCTCAGAAGCAGCGTTCAAAAATTGCTGCGCGGTAAGTCTTGCATTTTCAAACAAAACCGTTGCTCTATTGGCCAAGCTGTGCGCACCACGATGCACATTACTGTGATCTTTGCGGTAATAATCCACCATCGCAGAAATGACCACCTCTGGTCTCTGCGAGCTAGCGGCATTGTCTAAATAAACCAAAGGTCTCCCATTAACTTCCTGATGCAGTATCGGAAAATCGGCTCTAATTGATTCGAGTGTATCCAAATCAATAGATGACAATACTTTGGCTTCTTCGCTCATTAATTCTTCTTAGTTGTTTTATCAGTTGCTGTCGCATCTATTTTGCTGCGGTTAAAATCAAATCGCAACAAAACTGTTAATCCAAAATCAATTCACCTTCGTATCTTCTCTTGTCGGCAATTTGCGACTGCAAGTACGGCTTGATGTCTTCAAATTTCAAACGATCCACCACTTCACCCGCAAAACTCAACATCAAAATAGCCTTTGCAGACTCTTTGCTGATTCCTCTAGCTTGCATGTAGAAAATAGCTTCTTGGTTAATTTGCCCAATGGTTGCACCGTGTGTACAGCGCACATCATCGGCATAAATTTCCAACTGAGGTTTGGTGTTTACCAAGGCAGTATCAGAAGCCAAAATGTTTCGATTGGATTGAAATGCATTCGTTTTTTGAGCGTCTTCACGCACCATGATTTTCCCGTTAAAAACTGCGCGAGAAGTATCATCCATTATTCCTTTGTAGAATTCATCGCTCATGCAATTCGGACTCGCGTGATCAACAAAAGAATGGTTATCGATCAACTGGTTCTCTGATCCCAAGTACAAACCATTCAAGTAGGATTCGCAATGCTCGCCTTGCAATTCAATATCTAGATCGTTTCGCACCAATGCTCCACCAAAGGTGAAGTTATTGCTACTGAAATTGCTTTTCTGCTGTTGGCTGGCAACAATTCGGCTAATGTGCGTGGTATTCTTACGCTCTTCGCTTTGAATCTTGTAAATGTCCAAGTTGGCTGACTCATCAACGGTTACCTCCATCAGTGCATTCACCAAAACTGGATTCGTGTCATTAATGGAACAACAAAATTCAATAATAGTAGCTTCCGAATTTTTTCCAGCGGTGATGAGATTGCGAGGATTCAATATCAATGAACCCTGGGATGCATCATTCAAATACAATATTACAATTGCTTGACTAGCGACTTCATGATCGGCAATTGAAATGTGCAGACCTCCTTCAAAAGAAGCTGTATTCATTGCTGTAAAAATCTGATCGTCGAGTTTTGCAACACTTCCCAACGCTTCACTTTGGCAATCAATGATGCTTTCAATGGTGTAAGCTCCATCGTACTGAAGTTGACTCGCTTCCTTGCGGTAATGACCGTTTACAAAAACCAATACATTGGTTCTCAAACCTTCCGGCAAATATTGATTGATGTCGATATCGGCATCAGCCAATTTACTTTCGTAATTGCTGTACGCTTGACTAGTAGCGGGAATAATATTGGTGTACTTCCACTCCTCATTTCGAGTTGTAGGAAATTCCATTTTCTCAAAAGCCTCTAATCCTTTGCGACGAAGTTGGTGTTGAACGGAATCCTTTTGTCCGTTCAAATTTGCTTCCTTCTCTCTGAAGGTAGCTACCAATTGTCCGATAAGATCTTGATTAATATCTGTCTGCATCCTAATTAATTCTGACTGTACAAGGCGAGCCTTGTCTTACTTGATTGACTTGCTTGATTACTAGATAAAAGAGTTCAGTGAGCTCATTGACTCAGGCATTGTGAATCTTTAAACCGAAGCAGCTGCTGCTACCTCTTCTTTGATCCAGTCGTAGCCTTTCTCTTCGAGCTCATGTGCCAATTCTTTGGTACCAGAACGAACAATTTTTCCTTCGAACAAAACGTGCACAAAATCTGGAACGATGTAATTCAACAAACGTTGGTAGTGCGTAATGACCACCATTCCGTTATTTTCGCTGCGCAATTTATTTACACCATTGGCCACAACTTTCAAGGCATCGATATCGAGTCCTGAATCGGTTTCATCAAGCACCGACAATTGCGGTTCGAGCATAGCCATTTGCAAAATCTCGTTGCGTTTTTTCTCTCCTCCAGAAAAACCTTCGTTGAGAGAACGAGAGATAAATTTCGGATTAATTTCGAGCATGTTCATTTTCTCACGGATCTTCTTGAGAAATTCGCCTGCTGGCATTTTCTCTTGACCGTTGTACTTTCGTTTTTCGTTAACTGCCGTTTTGATAAAGTTGGCAATCGACACTCCTGGAATTTCCATTGGGTATTGGAAAGCCAAAAACACGCCTTCATTGGCTCTGTGTTCTGGTTCCAATTCCAGCAATTCCTTTTGCTTGAAAAGCACTGAACCTTCCGTTACTTCGTAATCCTCTTTTCCTGCCAAAACCGAGGCCAAGGTTGATTTACCAGAACCATTTGGTCCCATAATCGCATGAACTTCTCCTGCATTTACTTCGAGGTTTATTCCTTTCAAAATTGGCATGTCCTCAACAGAGGCGTGGAGATTTTTAATTTGAAGCATCTATGTATTGATTATTATTATTCGTTTTGAAAAACCAGTTCTTTCGAACCGGAGTAGTGCCGTTCTTCTTCACATTTATAGAAGACGGTCTTTTTAACCCACCGAACCTTCTAGGGTAATAGAAAGCAATTTCTTGGCTTCCACGGCAAACTCCATTGGCAATTGTTCCATCACATCTTTGACGAAACCATTGATGATGAGATCGGTGGCTACTTCCACATCCATTCCCCTTTGTTGACAGTAGAAAAGAATGTCTTCCCCAATTTTCGAAGTGGTTGCTTCGTGTTCTATTTGGGAAGTACTGTTAGCACATTCGATGTATGGGAAAGTGTGCGCGCCGCACTTATCTCCCACGAGCAAAGAGTCGCATTGAGAAAAGTTGTAGGCATTTTTGGCTGGTTTTTTTACTGAAACCAATCCACGATAGCTATTCTGGCTTTTTCCTGCAGAAATACCTTTAGAGATGATTCTACTTTTGGTATTTCTTCCAATGTGAATCATTTTAGTTCCAGTATCTGCCTGTTGGAAATTGTTGGTCACAGCCACTGAGTAAAACTCACCTATTGAGTTGTGGCCTTTCAGGATCACACTTGGGTATTTCCAAGTAATGGCTGATCCGGTTTCCACCTGCGTCCAAGAGATTTTAGAGTTATCACCTCTACAAATTCCTCGCTTGGTCACAAAGTTGAAGATTCCTCCTTTTCCAGTTTTCGGATCACCAGGATACCAATTCTGAACCGTAGAGTATTTTACTTCGGCGTTCTTTTCAGCAATAATTTCTACAACTGCAGCATGCAATTGATTCTCGTCTCGCATTGGAGCAGTACATCCTTCTAGATAACTCACGTATGAATCTTCTTCAGCAACAATAAGTGTACGCTCAAATTGACCCGTATTTGCCGCATTGATGCGGAAGTAGGTAGACAATTCCATTGGGCAACGCACTCCTTTGGGAATGTAGCAAAAAGAACCATCGGTAAATACGGCACTGTTCAAAGCTGCGTAGTAGTTGTCGCTCATCGGCACAACCGTACCCATGTGTTTGCGCACCAATTCTGGGTAATCGTGTACCGCTTCAGAAAAACTTGAAAAGATGATGCCTAGTTCTAGCAATTTAGCTTTGAAAGTAGTTGTCACCGAAACACTATCTACCACGATATCAACGGCCACACCTGACAGGCGTTTCTGTTCTTCCAAAGAAATACCCAGTTTCTCGAAGGTTTTTAAGAGTTCCGGATCTACCTCATCCAAACTGCCCAATACCTTCTTTGGCTTCGGTGCCGAATAGAATATAATTTCTTGCAGATTTGGCTTCTCGTAATGTACGTTCGCCCAATCTGGCTCCTCTAGCGTCAGGAAATGCGCATAAGCTTTCAAGCGCCATTCAAGCAACCATTCCGGCTCATTCTTCTTAGCAGATATAGTACGAATAACATCTTCATTGAGACCAGGTGCCACGTCATCCGCGTCCACATCAGTCACAAATCCCCACTTATATTCGCTCTGGGTTATCTCGTCCAGTGTTTTTTGAAAGTCACTCATTTTGCTCTGTTCTACCATTGAAACGGAGAATCAACGGCATGGTTCAAATCATTTATACTTTTTCGTACAAATAGAAATCGCCGCAAAAATAGTTCTATTTGTACAAAAAGGTACACATTCAAGGTCTTTATTTAGACAAATTCTAAATAAGGATTTAGCAGCTTGTTGGGCGGTGCTTGGACAGTTTTATAGCTACATATTGAAAGCCGATCGTAAGTTGTTGAATCGCAAGTAAATGCGATTCAACAGCTTACGGTCCGTCGCCCAAGTCCCAATCAGAGACGGCCATCACGGGATTGATGGCCGCACACGAGGATTATTCTATCAGTTGGCTGTTAGAAGGATTTTTCCAATCGATGTTCCGTGACAAATACATGGCGATGGCAAGCGTGATGAACAAACCAATACTGCCAATCAAAAGGGCATAATCTTGAGATTGCAAAATGACATAAACGAAAACGTAAAGCATACTTAATATGAGTCCGAGTATGGCGGAATGTCGCTTACTCTTAAAAATAGCCACGGTATATAGAGTAATGAGTCCGATGGTGGCAAAGGCAGAAATTCCGTATCCCAAAGCAAAACCCAAGTGTTCAGAAATGGACAAGAGCAATGTGTAAAAAACCGTGAGGGCCAATCCGACCAAGAGGTATTGAAAAGGATGTAGGTAAATTCTATTCAAAATCTGGACAAAGAAGAAGACCAAGAAGGTCAGTGAAATGATGAGGATGGCGTATTTGGCGCTGCGCATGCTCTTCGCATAATGCGCCATCGGCAGCAATAGACGCACCCCGAAAGCCGACTCTGCTATTCCGCCTGGCTTTGACAAGAATTGTTGCGGGTAGGATCGGTTTAAATGTAGGATGTTCCATGTTTCGTCGAAGCCTTTGTCGAAATCCGGTTCGGCATCGCCTGAACTTCGATCCGGCAAGAAAGCTCCAACGAATGACGGGTTGGGCCAAGAAGATTGTAGGTTCACGGTCGATTCTTTACCCAAGGGAATGAAGTGCAGTTCGGAACTGCCATTGAAGTTGAGTGGAATGTTAAAGGTGAACTGCTTCCCTTCTGTCAAATCCAATCGACAAGAAATACCCTTCTTTACCACTTCCTTACTCGGCAAGCCGGGGTTCAGATCGACTTGCTTTCCATTCCAATTCACAGCAATCTGGGACTGTACCGATCTCAGGTCATTCAAGCCGAGTGAAAGTTGCGCGGCACTCCAATCAATATTTTCCTCTTTCACGCCCCATTCCGAAAAGTCGGGTCGCTCAAAATGCCCCTTCAGGTTCAGGCCAGCATTGTAAAGGACCACCTTAAAGAGACTTCTGTGACGTAGCTCTTCCTTGACCTCACCGTCTACTTCCAGCGATTCGGGCAGGAAGTAGGCGTAATGCTTCACTTTCTCGATTTTGTAATCGTTCTCTTTATCACCGGTGCTGTACTTCACTTCCTTGAAGTATGGAATGGTGAGAAACGGACCGGCGATGACTTGCTCGAGCCCCCATTTCGAACTCACCTCACGTATGACTTCATTTTGTCGACTTTCTCGTTCTTTGATCAAGTCTTTTACCCAACTAACTGGGATGAGTAGGATGAGGACCAAAAAAGCAATGACGAACAAGCGTACTGTCACTGAGTTTTGGACCCATTGATTGGCATTTTGAAAAAACTTACTAGGCTCTGACATGGAAAGGTTTTAGGTATTTTAGGGTTGGATGAACTAGAAACGGCCGACAAGCCATTGCTAGCGTATTGCTTGCAAACTTTAAGGAATCTTCACTTTTGGGAAAGAATGAGCGGAAGGAATGATCTTTCAGGCACAGACTTACAGATAGGCCTGCGCTTGATGGAAAGATTTGTTACTTTTGTAGTACTTTAAAAATTAAAATTACCAACCATGGGTAGAGGAGATAAGAGATCAAAGAAAGGGAAGATTGCAATAGGTTCTTTTGGCAACAGCCGACCAAGATTGGCAAAGAAGCTGAAGAACAAAGCAAAGAAGTTAAAAGAAGCATAGAGAGGTTTCCTCAAAAAGCAGACATGAAAAAGTCTAATGAGGATTGGAAGAAAGAATTGAACCCTGAGCAATTCAGGGTTTTACGTGAAGCCGGCACCGAGCGGGCTTTCACCGGTCAATTTTATTTACACAAGGAATCGGGCATGTATCAATGCGCCGGTTGCCACTCCCCTCTTTTTAGTTCAGCAACCAAGTTTGATTCGGGATGTGGATGGCCTTCATTCACAGAACCCGTTCAAAGTGATGCCGTTATCGAGCGTGTGGATCAAAGCCACGGCATGGTTCGCACGGAAGTACTATGCGGTACTTGCGAGGGCCACTTGGGCCATGTATTTACCGACGGACCTGGGGCCAATGGTCTCCGTTACTGCATCAACTCAGTGTCGCTGGGTTTCGATGACGAATCACAATAAGCATTTGCGGTAACACGTTTTCCCACCTTTGGATCTCCATAGGTGAACATCTCTATTGTATTGAAACTCCACAAAAACCTTCCTATGCGCTTCACATGCATTTTCATTTTTCTTGTGTGTATGATTCTTGTTGGTTGTAAGCAACAGCAAGTCAAACTGGTGAAGAAGGAGCTTGGCAGCGACAAAGCGCAGAGCACTTCTTCGTCGCGAACGAGCGAGAATCCACCTAAAAAGAACCCACAGTCCGAAACCACTCGTACAGATAAGGTGGTAAAAACGGATGCTGAATGGAAAGCTCAACTTAGCGAACTAGAATATCGAGTAACGAGAAAGGCTGGTACAGAGCGAGCTTTCACTGGACCTTATTGGGACAATAAAGACGAAGGAAAATACTTGTGCCGTTGTTGCGAGTTGGAATTGTTCGACAGTGCCACCAAATTCAAGTCGGGCACTGGTTGGCCGAGTTTTTACCAGCCAGTAAGCAAAGTTGACGTGCGAGAAGTAACTGACAGCTCTCATGGCTGGACGCGTACTGAGGTGGTTTGCGACCGCTGTGATGCACACTTGGGACATGTTTTTAACGATGGGCCAAAGCCGACTGGTTTGCGTTATTGCATCAATGGTGCTTCCCTGTTGTTTAAGGCTGAGTAGTTAGTTGGCCCACATTGACCCAGGAGCGAACCTATTAATAGCGCGACGTTCTCAACCAGAAGCAGTTGGCAGTTTTTAGTTTTTAGTAAGGTTGAAATATTGAGAATTAAAAAAAAGGTTTCAACCCACTATCTGTAGCTGGAGCTATTCTCCGGCGGTTCTGATACCCAAGGAGCTTTACTCCGATTCGGGTGAATCAATAAGCACCAACCTCTATCAGTATACTATAGCTGGAGTGGAGGTTCGATACCCAAGGGTGCATAGCATGTGGTCTGACTCGGGTGAATCTCTTGACATTTACATTGCTCTCTCAAATAAAGGTGTATCCTAAATCAAAAACGGCTTCGGAAGGTGAAAATCGCGCCATTTATATGTTCGCTCGGGGTTGGGAAAACGATTCGCGATCAGTGTACGAATATGGATACCTTTTTACGGAGGAAAGCCTAGAGACCTGCAAAGAATTCGTCAGTCGATTGAAGATCTAAAAAAAGGTCCTCGCCGTATCGACGAGGACCCTGTTTGGAGATGCTTGTTGGACCCTGTGTAGGTTTCCCCCGTCGCCCACTTTGTCCCAGCCAAAGGCGTCTTTGCCACCCCCATGGGGCATCGACGCTTCTCGTTTTATTGAGACATCTCCCTTGTTTAACTTGCTATTTCTTCCTCAATTCCCATTACTGATAATTCATCAATAAATGATAATTGTGGCGTTCGAGAATTACTGTTCATATTTTCAATTCGCTTCCATTCTTCCCATGGAAGAATCAGCAATCCCCTACTCCACTTATTCAGTGAATATTTTCCTTTTAAATCTGGATTGTATTTTTCGATGATTCTTCGGGATACGGAAAACTTTCGAGAAAACTTCGCCAGTGATTCATCAATGGCTACGGAAACCGTCATTTTATTTTTTTTCTTGCAATAACTATTTAATCCAAATTGCTCGGCATTGTCGAATAAATACATGAGAGCTAATAAGCGCGGAATGTATTTATTCGTTTCGGCAGGTAGGTGATTTTTCAGCTTCCAGTAATTTTTCTGCCCTGATTTTCGATGCGCTCGATTGATACTTCCTTGTCCGGCATTGTAGGCTGCTAATGCGCATTCCCAATCGCCTAAATCCTTGTGTAAAAGCTTAAGGTATTCCAGAGCAGCGACGGTAGAGGGCTCGGGGTCGAAGCGCTGGTCGACGTACTCGTTGACCTGCAGTTTCATTCTTCGGGCAGTAGGGGCTGTAAATTGCCAAAGACCGGCGGCACCAGCTGGTGATACGGCATCCAATTGGAAGGCCGACTCGACTACTGGAACGAAGGCTAACTTCAGAGGCAAACCCTGCGTTTTGCATACATCTTGGAGCAAGGGCAACCAATAGCGACTGCGATGGTAGAGCAATCCCGTTCCGAAATGCTGTCGTTGCAAGTATCGATTGGCTTCTTTGACGACCCGTTCCCAGGCCTCATCAGGTAAAAAATGAACCCGTTCTACGAAGTAGGCTTCGAGTTGGTTGGGGTCGACTGTCCGTTGAGGGCGGTCCACCTTTTTTCTTACTGACGTACTTTTTTCTGTGGTCGTGTTTGTTTGCAAGGTACTTCCCAATAAAGAAATAGAAAGAAGAGTACAAACAATCACTACACAGATTTCTCTGTTTCGTGATGACTTCATGAGCTTGGCGTTTCTTGAAGTATTTGCTCTATCTAGTAAAATGACCGTGCCAAAAAAGTGGAACGGGACATTTTCATTGATCATTTTCACTCAAAAGATCAACTCATTATCTATTGACAATCAGCTAATTACAATCATTAGGTAATTATTTTCAAAAAAAGGTAGTTCAAAGAGGATATTGAGCGAGAGCCACTCATTTGTCATAGAAAAGAGACAGGAATGGGGCGTCTTGCTCTAATTAATGGGAACAATTTCGGGGCCTTCCATTAAGTCAAAAAGTATCTTAAGGGCAGAAAAAGGACATTTTAGGGCATTAAAAAAGCACCCTTTGAAGGGTGCTTTTTGTTTGAAACTCCCCGCGCCTAAGCGAACCCAGGCGCGGAGTCAAGTTTCAAGTAACTGCTCCCGAAAGAGCAATTCTCTTAACGCAGAACTTCAATGAAGCCTGCCAAGTCTTCGTCGGAATTACCCGTATTTAATTTCAGTATGTAGAAGTAAGTTCCATCAGGAACATCTTCTCCGTTGCTTTGCCATTTGCCAGTCCATGAACTAGCGTCGTTGAATCCAGTGTAGTTGTCTTTCTCATACACTAGGTTACCCCACCGATTGTAGATCAACATCACTGGCTCGTTGGCACCATAACATTCGAACAAGAATGGGATATCAAAGTAATCGTTGAAGCCATCGTTGTTCGGTGAGATACCGTTTTTCACTTGGATGTCGCAACCTTGTACATTGATGAAGACCCAAGCCGTATCGCAGAGTAGACCGTTGTTGCAGCACAACATGTACTGTAGCGAATCAAGTCCTTCGAAATCCTCGTCTGGTGCGTAATTGATGATGCCCACTCCATCGCTGAAGAAAGTACCATTCAATGGTGCTGTAACCACAAGGATTTCACATTCACCAGTATTTGGCGTGTCATTAGAAAGCACATCGATGTCGATGTTGTTGGTATCGAAAGGCCCCATGTTCGCTAGAACTGAAACAGTATCGTTCACAGCATTCACCAAATCACTGTTCATGTTCATGGTATCTTCCATCACACAGAATTCTACCCATGCCGTATCACACAAAGGAGGCAAGCCATCGTCACAAACTTTGAAAGTGATGAAATCTTGACCAAAGAAACCAGCGAATGGCTTGTAGTTTAAAATTCCGGTTGCCGGATCAAAAACGATGTCACCAAATGTAGGATCAGAGCAAATGTCGATGCCCAAATTGTCATTCGCATCCGGATCACTCACGAGCTGCGTCAGATTCAGTGAGATAGAGTCATTTTCAGTAACCATGATACAATCATTCGGCACCAATGCTGTTGGGGCTGTGTTGACTAATGCAGATGAATCACCTACCGCAATTACCACCTGAGCAGTATCGCATAATCCTGCTGGTAAGAACTCATCACAAACTATGTAATTGAAGAAATCCAATCCGGTAAACCCTGCTGGTGGACAATACAGGATTGTTCCATCCATATTCAGAGTAGCCGTTCCGCCCTCAGCCGTCAAATCAATTCCAATAATAATTAAGGTGTCATTTTCAGGATCGATATCATTGGCCAAAACATCGATTATGATGCATGAATCTTGTGGAGTAACCACCACATCACTGTCAGCGATCGGAGGCAAGTTTCCTAATTCAGGATCCAAAACCGTCACACTAACCAAGGTAGTATCACACCCACCCGCGCTGTCAATAATAGCATACATGAAGTAATCAACGCCAATAAATCCAGCGTCTGGTGTGTAGATTAAGCTCATGTCTAGTGTTTCCTCCACTGTACCAAAGCTCGGATCTCCTACCCATTTAATTTCAATTTCATCACCTGTATCATTGGCAAGAATATCGATCTCGATTGGTGTATCAACAGGAGTAGAAATTACATCTGGCTCTGCGTTGATGTCCGTTGCTGGTGGTCCCGGCATGTCTGGTGTTCCAATTAAAATCTCTACATATGCTGTATCACAAAGCACTGGTACACCGTCGTCACAGATGACATAGATGAACCAATCAACTCCCTGGTAATCAGTATCTGGAATGTAGGTTACTTCTCCATTTGGATCAACGACCACCATTCCATGCAATGGGTCGGTGTAGTAAGTAATGGCAAAGTTGTCACCATTCGGATCTGAGTCATTCGCAAGAATGTCGAACATCTGAACTTGGTTCACGTCGGTCATTTCGAAATCATCTACTGCAATCGGCGGATCGTTCGTCAAATCAACTCCCACTGCAATTACAACTGTAGCTGTATCGCAAAGTATCATCGTTGAATCGGCTGGTGAACCATCGTCGCAAATGACATAGTCGAAGAAATCTTCTCCCATGAAATCAGGGTCTGGAGTGTAAGTGATCGTTCCATCAGGATTGATCATTACCATACCGTTCATAGGTCCGTTCAAAATCGTATCAATGGTAATTACTCCACCTTCTGGATCGCTGTCGTTGTTGAGCACCGGGATCGTTACCGGAGCACCTGGATCCGTTACTGCCTGATCGTTGTTAGCATTTGGAGGGAAGATGTTATCTCCACCTGGATCAAATACCGTTACTTCTACCTTGGTCGTATCGCAATCGCCCAAGGCATCTGAGATCGCATAACAGAAGTAATCGGTTCCTGTGTAGTCGATTCCTGGAACGTACACAAAGTATTGAGGATCGTTTTCAGGAACTCCAACAAGAATTCCGAAGAGCGGCTCGGTGAACCATTTAATTTCCAATTCATTTCCATCATCATTCATCAAAACGAAGATGTCGATTGGTGTGTTGATTGGTGTTTGAATGATGTCTGGCTCAGCATCAATAGGAGTAATCGCATCGCCAACAATGAACCACACATAAGCGGTATCAGCAAGCGAAGGATTTCCATCGTCACAAATGATGTACGTGATGTAATCTTCTCCTACAAATCCTGGGTAAGGGTTGTAGAAGATCAAATCACCTTCCACTGCAGCTTCACCGTTTTGCGGTTGAGAACCCAATTTCACGGTAATGTTGTCTCCGTTAGGATCAAAATCATTAACCGTTACATCATAGATTACTGACTGATCCACATCGGTAAATACCGTATCGGAAACTGCCACTGGCGGATCGTTGCTGAGGTCTACACCTACTGCAATTACCACGGTCCCTGTATCACAAGCTGGTGGAACTTCTTCATCGCAAACTACATAGTCGAAGCTATCTTCTCCCATAAACCCTGGATCTGGCGTGTAGGTAATAGTTCCATCAGGATTGATGGTTACCGTACCATTCATTGGTCCATTCAAAATCGTATCCAAGACCAATGGGCCACCCTCAGGGTCGCTGTCGTTGTTCAATACGTCGATTACGACGGGAGTATCAACATCGGTTGTCACTTGATCGTTTCCTGCCATCGGCGCCATATTCGGTCCGTCGAAGACATTCACTGCAACAATGGTCGTTTCACAATCTCCATTCTCATCACAAACTGTGTAGAAGAAGTAATCGGTTCCTTCAAAATCTTCGTTTGGTGTGTAGATCAAAGCAGTACCGTCTGCATTGTAAGTTACGGTACCATTTTCAGGCTGTGTGAAATCGGTAATCATCAATCCATCACCGTTGTCATTAGAAAGCACATCAATTTCGATGGCCATGTTGATTGGGGTGAAGATGATGTCTGGCTCTGCATCCAAAGGAGTGGCGACCATTTCACCTTCTACGGTGATGGTTACTGTTGTTTCATCGCATTTTTGAGAGACGATATCGCCATCTGCTCCAATGCATTCGTTGCAAATGGTATAGGTAAAGGTCGTTGTGCCTTCAAAGTCATCGTCTGGTGTAAAGCTTACAACACCGTCCACTAGAGAAGCCGTTCCGCCTTCTGCTGGCTGCGTAATTTCAGTTACTGAGAATGGGTTGCCACAAGGATCTAGATCATTGGCTACAATATTCAAAGGCGTTTCAACTCCTGCAGGAATCGTAAATTCATCTGGATTCGCTTCCGGCTCAATACAACCAATTGTGACTTGAAACACGAAAGTGTCGCAAACCATAAACTCGTTACATCCAACAAGAATTACCGAATCAGGCGTACCATCCAAGTTACCAGGAAGTGCGATGTAGGTAATACAATCTGTTTCATCATCGTAGTTGATGCTACAGTTGAATGTAGTAATAGCAGTATCAATAACTACCATTCCATCAATACACCAAAGCGGACAAAGCTCAATTGGCTCACCTTGCAAGGCACATACTTCCAATTCATCAGAACACTCTTCCGTTTCTCCAACGGTTACTTCATATCCATTAAAGAAGAAATCAATACAAGCACCATCTAAAATGGCCGCTTGAATTTCTTCCGCTGAATGGTATTCGTTTAATTCTTCGTTTGTTCCTTCAAAGCTGATTGCCTGCACATAGTATGTTCCATCAGGCAACATCAAAGCGCCGAAGTTGAAAGTACCAGTTGAGTTGGCCGCTAAGAAGTTGTATTCTACATCATCTGTAGGATCTAAGTCGTATGCCAAAACATACATAAAGACAAAACCCGGATCGGTGTTGTTGCCTTCTACTAAAGGTGCACCAACAATTCCGCCCGATGGAATAGAAGTCGTTACAGGTGGTGTGATCGTTCCGAAGTCGGCTTCACAATCATCGTCGCAAAGGTCTATGACGACAAAGTTCTCATCGCAGACACCAGCTTCATCACAGACTGTGTAAATGAAACTATCGCCGTTCACAAAGGTTGGGGCAGAACTGTACAGTATTTGACCATCTTGAATTACCACTTGTCCAAAAGAGGCACTGGTAACTTCAGTCAAGAAGAGATCCAATCCTGAAGGGTGCGAATCATTTCCAAGAACATCTATTAGAATCGATTCTCCTGGGATAATACAAACATTGTCTGGCTCAGTGATAGGACCACAATCGTCGCCCACATAGACCTGAACAAACACGGTATCACAGATTTGCAACATCGGCTCGCAAATGATCAGAATTACTGAGTCTTCACCCAAAAATGCTGGCAAAGGCAGGTAGCTGATGCAAGTATCGTTTTCTATTGTGATGCTGCAACCGAAGGTTGAAATGGCTTCTGTTATCGCGCCATCGTCTACACAGTTCGGTAAACAAAACTCAATTTTCGTTAATGGAACGGTACAGAAGGAGAGTGTATCAGGACAACCCACGACAGGCGGCTCAATTTCTCCACCGACTGTAATAGAAGCAGAATCGTAATCATCTTCTGTTTCGTTCCCGTTACCTGGTGTAGAGTCAACATCCTCTTCCGACATTGCTGTTACCTCAGCAGTGTTGGTTAAAACATCACCTACTATCAAATCATTTCCTAACTCCGTGGTAATGACAATAACCACAGATGCACCGCTGGCAATGTCACCAATTCCCCAAGAACCTGTATCGAAAGATCCATCACCCTCTACATTGGTTACTGTTAAACCAGCTGGAAGTTGATCTTCCACAACCACACCGGTAAGATCCAAACTTCCTTCATTGGTAACGGTCAAAGTCCAATTCACTGATTCTCCAACTTCCGCCATATTAACGTCAACCGTCTTTGTTAAGCTAAGGTCAGCCACATCAGGGCCTGCTGCCGAAAACACAATGGCGTCGTCTTGATCATCTTCCTCAGGCAAACCGTTATTCGGCTCACTGTCAATATCCATCTCATTGTGAGCGATGACTTGAGCAACATTCGTCAAACTTCCTAAACCATTGATTTCAACATCGATAGTCAATTCCGCTTCTTGACCAGCTTCCAATTCATCGATCAACCAGATGCCATCAGCATACGATCCTTGAGAAGCATCACTGCCAACAAGCACAAACTCTTCGATGAGTTGATCAGCTACTTGGATACCTGTTGCCGTGTTCATTCCATTGTTGTTTACCACAATGGTGAATGATACTTGTGCACCTGGCATAGAAGATTCAGCATCAACAGTTTTAGTCAATTCAAGATCAATCATTGATTCTGAACCTACAGTTACTTGATCCTGATCATCCTCCGAAGGAATGTTGTTACCCGGAGTTGAATCCGCATCGTCTTGATCAACAGCAATCACCTCAGCGATGTTTGTAATGAAGCCTTCCTCTAGCATTTCTACTGTAATGCTTAGGACTTCGTTTCCACTTGCTGTAATTTCATCAATGTTCCATAGTCCGGTATCAAAAGAGAAAATTCCATCTGTTTCTTCATGGCTAATGTACTGCACACTTTGCGGCAAAACATCTTCTATGAGAATTCCAGTAGCATTCAGTTCGCCGCTGTTGGTAACAATAATTGTATAGACAAATTGATCACCCACGTTCACCAAAGTTTCACTGGCTGTTTTGGTCAATGAAAGGTCAACCGTAGGGTCGGGAGCAGTGGTCGTTGCCACAAAAACTCCATCTTGATCATCTTCCTGATCGTCGTTGTTGTTCGGTGTTGAATCAACGTCTGGCTCATTAGCGAAAGAAATTTCAGCCGAGTTCAAGAACGTTCCGTCAGCAATAACTTCCACCACAATCTCCAACTCTGCCATCGTTCCTGAAGCAACAGTTCCTACGGTCCAAATTGGCTCATCGTAAGAACCCATACTTGCAGAACTACTGACATATGATACTTCAGCAGGCAATAAATCTTGTACCGTTACACTTGTGGCAATCAAATCACTTTCATTGGTCACAGTAAGTGTGTATGTAATCATTTCACCAACCGACACCAAAGCAAAATCTACTTTCTTATCGAGTTCAAGGTCAATGAATTCAGAAGCAGCTTCAGTAGTAACTGTTGAGCTGTGATCTTCATCGCCATCTTCATCCGTTTGATCAAGCGCAGTGATAGATGCCACATTTGTTATGGGTCCATTTTCCAACGCTTCAACAACAACAATGAGTTCCAGTTCTTGTCCGGCACCAATGGTTCCAATCGTCCAAACACCTGTTGATGAATCAAAGTCGCCAAAATCCGAAGAGGCCGCAACAACTGATACTTCATCTGGCAGTTGGTCTGTCACCATTACACCCGTAGCGATTGTGCTGCTTGTGTTTTCAATCGATATTTCATATTGAAACTGATCACCAGCGGCAATTGAACTTACATCAGCAGTTTTACTGAGGTTCAAATTCACCTCTCCTCCTCCACCGCCAATGGTTGCAGTGTCAGAATCGTTTGTGCTGCTATTTTCTTCGTTTACTTCAGTAAGGGCTGCGGTGTTAACAATTTCACCAGCCTCCAAAACGGTAGCTGTCAAAGTCAATACTTCTACACCACCATTTACCAAACTTCCCAAGTTCCAAATTCCACCATTGAAATCACCCGCAGTTGGATCAGCATCAAAAAACTCCAACTGACTTGGAAGCATATCTTGAATCACAATTCCAGTTGCATCAGATGGCCCTTCGTTTTGAGCTGTAATGGTATAAACTACTTGATCACCGACCTCTGCTGATTCAACGTTTACTGTTTTTTCAACAGAAAGGTTCACCAAAGGCAAAGCATCAAATGTCGCAGTTGAGCTAATATCACCAGTCAATTCTTGATCAGACTCAGCAATCGTAGCCACGTTCACCCAATTTCCAATTTCTTGAATTTCAACGACCAAGTCGATGCTTTGAGAACCACCAGTAGGAATAATTCCTACATTCCACTCACCAGTTGCTGAGTCAAACTCGCCAGCCGTAGCAGAAGCAATTTCGTACGAAACTCCCAGAGGAAGCTCGTCAATTACAACCACTCCTGTTACATCTTCATCTCCGTCATTTGTGAGGGTAATGTTGTAAGTCAACTGATCGCCTAAGAAGGCCATTTCTTGACTTACTGTTTTGGCAATAGTCAAACTGGCAGTTGCTTCCGCAAATCCAAAATCAAGGGAGTGATTGTTTTGACCATTATCTCCAGTCGTGAAGTCAATCACGATGTCTCCGGACGGCCCATCAAGTGAGGCGTCTGAATCAATGTAAATATTGTCCGTAGCGCTTGAAACGAGTCCAAGACCTTCAAAAGCTTCACCAGCATCGAAGTTGCTACCTAGTATTCTGATTTGGTAATCAGAATTTGGAGAAATGCTCTCTTCCAGATTCCCCTCATTAAAGTAAAAAGTACCATCATTTGCTGTAGTTGTTGTACCAACCACCATCATAGCATTGTCCAACAATTGCACTTCAATATCCGGAACACCAGCTTCTTCGGGGTCTTGGATACCATTGGCATTTTGGTCGATCCATACTCTATTACCTACTTCGATTGGCGCCACATCACACAAGAGGCTCACGCCTCCGATGCCTGTTGCTTTGCCAAAAGTGCCAGCATCAATTTCCGAATAAACAGCAAAGTCATCGCTATTTCCAGTTTCATCTGTTAAGTCATTGCTACCATCGAGAATACTGTACTTCTGTACACCTCCTGAATTCGGGCTCGTTGTTGGGTCCAAAGCTGAACTTACGATTTCGCCACTTCCAAAAAGCACGGCCAAACCACCTAAACTGGTTTCTTC
>Ga0114956_1001222_pt1 | contig 20007 bp, 19 predicted proteins | sample MaitaG_FD_87304 | JGI IMG/M metagenome (GOLD analysis project Ga0114956, IMG submission 87304) | Marine algal microbial communities from Maine, USA - Maine_Asex2 metaG | ecosystem: Host-associated > Algae > Red algae > Unclassified | place: Maine, USA | collected 2015-01-05
ACTTGTTGAGGATTTATTTCGGATTGTAATTTATTCATCATTACTATTATTTTCTAGTTCTTTTAAAAGTCTTTTATTGAGAATAATTTTATCTAAAATTCTATCAATAAAATTTTCAACACCTTTCTTGCCTAGCACTTTTTAAAAATGTTCAGAATATTTAATTGCTAGAGTGAGTTGATGTTCTAATAGTTTCAATTGGTTTTGAAGTTCTCGTTTCGTCAAAATAGTATGTATTTGGTTGTTCTCGTTTCACCAAAAATACAAAAAAGAAAAAGTCAAATCAAATATTGTTCTTTCACATACAACAAATCAAACTATCCTAAAAACTAAAACCCAAAGAAAACTGAAACGATAAATTATTGTCTTTATCATCTCGTGTATTAAAATCAAAACCATCAATATCAATATATGAAAAATCAAGTTCTGAATTAGTGACATCAATTAATCCATAATTAGCAATCGCTGAAAAATACAATCCACCATTCAAAAAGAAAGCTGCACCAGCCGAAACTCCTGCATCAAAAGTCTTGAAAGGTTTCCCTTCTTTTGAATCCAAATCATAATAGGCACTCAACGTATTTGGAATCTCAACTGTTTCTCCGCCTACTTCAAGAGAGAGATTTTCTACGCCATCAATTAACTCACCTGCATCTTGACGACCATAATTATAATCTAAAGTTAAGTTAAGTTCATCAATAATATTATTGTTTCCTTCGACTCTTCCGTCGGAATAAACCAACTCACCAGAAGCAGTTGACCCAACTAAAAATCCAGCATATACTCCTCCAAAAACTTCTAGTTTTTCTCCAATTTTACCATAAGCCATAATTGGAATATCAAGATAAGCATTGGCTATATTTAGGGCGACACTTTTATTTCCAGTAGTCAATATTTTTCCATTAGCTCCTTTGAAAACAAATGGGGCGTTTCCTTCAAAAGTTCGTTTAGTTCCTTTTTGAGTAAAAACTATTTCTGTTCGAATACCAAATAAATCGGTGATTTCGAAACGAACACCACCACCCACATGGAATCCAGTATTGGTACTATAACTTTCCCCAGGTTCCGTATCTCCATTCAAAGACGAAACATTCAAACCAACTCTAAATCCGTAAGATAATTCTTGCGCATTCATATTCTCAGACCATGTAAAAAACAAAACTACTATCAAAATAATTACTCGTGTCATATTTTTATTTTTTTAGTTGAACGTTTTACGACTGATGTTTTACGTTCACTAAGATGATTAATTTTTTTATTAAAAAAGCAAAGATAGTATTCCAACCAATAACTTACAATAGAATTTATTCTAAATAAAATAGTTCGGAGAAACATAAAACTTGCCTTTGCCGGCCGGTTGGCGTTTAGCATCTAACGTTCAATATCCAATTTTTTTTCAAAAGGATTCTTGTTCCAATAACATCTTTTGGATGCGGATTTTCCAATGCTAGAATTTGATTCGAGACCGCAACTCCATCTTCTATACTTCCTTTTTTTATTTGAAAATGAAATGAGTATTTTGCATGATTAATTGTATTAACGAAGCTCCTGCTTCGTGTTTGTCTAATTGTGAACATGAACTTATCGTTAAATAGTCATTGTTATCTGCACGAAGCAGGAACTTCGTTAATATAACATATGAAAAAAAGATCTTCAAAAAAATGATTTTATGGATCGCCTCAATTTATGTATTGATTATCATTGGAACTTATACCTTCCAAAAGTATATTATTTTTCAACCTGATAGTTTAGCGCCTGATTATGAATTTGTTTTTGAAAAACCATATAAAGAGTTTTTTATCAATACAACTGATGGCACTTCGTTAAATACATTATTGTTTCAAACGGATTTGCCCTGCAAGGGCTTGGTCATTTATTTTCATGGGAATGCTGACAATTTGCAGCGATGGGGAAAATTTCAATCAGATTTTACTTCGAGAGGTTATGATATTTTGATGCCTGATTTCCGAGGTTTTGGAAAAAGTACAGGACAACCTGATGAGATGAAATTTTATGAAGATGCTCAATTGATTTACGATTGGGTTTTTGAGAATTTTGAAAAATATAAAAAAAGTGATACTATTATTTATGGTCGTTCATTGGGATGTGCTGTCGCTTCCAATTTGGCCACTAAAGTAGAAGTTCAAAAAGTTATCTTAGAAACGCCATTTAAGAATCTTGGCAATTTGATAAAAGTGAATAGCCAAATTCTCTATTTCCCATTTGATTTCAAATATAATTTTCCAAATGACAAACATTTAATGAAAATTCAACAACCAATTTATATTTTTGTGGGAACAAAAGATTGGGTCGTTCCAAACAAGTCTTCGGAGCAACTCCAACCACTCTTAAAACCTTCTGATCAATATATCGAAATCGAAGGTGGAGGACATAAGAATTTAAGTACATTTAAAAAATACCAACAAATGCTAGATGTTATTTTTAATTGAAATAGCAATAGTAAAACTTACCTCGATAAACAGAGCAAATATTCAAAATTCATCACCTGCCTGCCGACAAAGGCAGGTTCAAAATTCATCATTAGTTTTCCATGAGTAAGAAAAATAAACTTCAAAAATTCGCTGACATTGTAACTTTTCCAAATGTCTATGAGAACATCGATCCGAGGAACCCTGAACTCACCGGACTGAATGGAGAAATTGTAAACTTAAAAGGAAAATGGAGCGAGAAACATTTTAAAAACAATAATCCAATCGTGTTAGAATTGGCTTGTGGAAAAGGACATTACACGCTCGGTTTGGCGGAAAGATTTCCTGATAAAAATTTCATCGGCGTGGACATCAAAGGTGCTCGAATTTGGCAAGGCGCAAGATTAGCGATGGATAATAATATCGACAACGCTGCTTTTTTCCGAACTCGAATAGAGCAGATCGAATTGTTTTTTGAGAAAAATGAAATAGATGAAATTTGGATTACTTTTCCTGATCCATTTTTAAAAGATAGAAAATCGAATCGAAGATTGACGGCTCCTGCTTTCTTGCACAGCTATCGGACGATATTAAAAAAAGGTGGCATCATCAATTTAAAAACCGACTCGCCTGAGTTGTACGCATTTACCTTGAAGGTTTTGAAAGAAGAAACTTCGTTTGAGTTAATGTACCATGATGATGATATTTATTCCAAACCACTTCCTGTGGAAGTTTTGGAAATAAAAACGGAATATGAAAGGATGCACTTGGCGAAGAATTTGACGATTAAGTATGTGCAGATTAAGGTGTGAGTTTTATTGGTCTAACCCCAATGAAAATCCATCGTAAGATCAGTATTCTAATGAAAGAGTGGATTCAAAACAAATCAATGTCTTCTGACATTGATAACTTAATTGAATCTAAACTTAGGCAAAGTTCAATAATAAACTTAGATTCTTGACTGTTTCTTTTGTTTCTATTTTTCACTTTGAAATCAGTCATTTATCCAGATAAACTCGTGCTTTCAAAGCAAAAACTAGAAACAAAATAATCTACTCAAGAATGTAAATTTATTAATGCACTTTACCTTATCTAGTTTCCTTGCGTGACATACGCTATAAAATGAATGAAAAATTAAAGTTAGAAAAGAAAGCCTCGGACATCATTTTGAGGATTTTTTCATTTGTCGGACAATTTATTTTTTGAAAAAAAAAAGCACTCATCCTCCAACATCTTTTCCTTCTTTCTTGTTACACCAACTTATTAAAATTACCTTTGTAACAAATTAGATTTCTATAACGGTTTTTAAACTGAATTTGATGAGTGATCAAATAAAACATGAGTGTGGAATTGCAATGATTCGACTACTCAAACCTTTAGAATACTACCAAGAAAAATACGGATCCTCGCTCTACGGTATGCAAAAACTACAACTGTTGATGCAAAAAATGCGAAACCGTGGACAAGACGGGGCAGGTGTAGCGACCATAAAATTAAATCCCAAACCTGGGAAAAGATACATCAGTCGCCGCCGAAGTAATAGTCCTCAGTATCTTAAAGATGTGTTTGAAGGCATTTTCCAACGCTTCCGAGATCTCCCTTCTGAAAAATTACAAGATTCCGCTTGGCTCAAAGAAAACCTTCCCTACACAGGTGAGTTGCTCATGGGACATTTGCGCTATGGAACACATGGTGTAAATACGATAGAAACTTGCCATCCTTTTTTACGACAAAACAATTGGATCAGTCGAAATCTTGTGGTGGCTGGAAATTTTAATTTGACGAATGTGGATGAGTTATTTGATGAGTTGGTGACTTTGGGACAATATCCAAAAGAGAAATCGGACACCGTAACCGTTATGGAGAAAATTGGACATTTCCTTGATGATGAAGTGCACCGACTACATGCTTTTAATAAAACAGAAAATATTTCTACGGAAGAATTGAATGATTTGATTATTAGAAATGTCAATGTGCAACGAGTATTAGAAAGAGCAAGCAAAAAATTTGATGGCGGATATGTGATGGGTGGAATGATTGGTCACGGTGATGCATTTATGATGCGAGATCCAAACGGAATTAGACCTGCTTATTTTTATCAAGACGAAGAAGTGGTCGTAATGGCTTCAGAACGGCCTGCAATTCAAACGGCCTTTGATGTTCATTTTAGCAAAGTGCAAGAACTCCAGCCTGGTCATGCATTGATTGTCAAACGAGATGGTGAGATTGGAGAAAAACGATTTGTTCCACAAGCAGAAAGAAAGTCTTGCTCGTTTGAGCGAATTTATTTTTCGAGAGGAACAGATAAAGAAATTTATGAAGAACGAAAAAAGTTGGGAGAAATTCTAGCAGATGATGTCTTGGAAGCGGTGAATTATGATTTTAAAAATACAGTTTTTTCCTATATTCCAAATACTGCAGAGACTTCATTTTTAGGTTTGGTGAAAGGTGTGGAATGTCGATTGAATGATTTGAAGCGAGATAAAATCATGAGCCTCAATGGTCAATTGAAAGATAGAAAATTACAAAAATTATTATCGTTGACTGCACGGGTAGAAAAAGTTGTAGTAAAAGATGCGAAGCTCCGAACTTTTATCGCAGCTGATAATGATCGAAGTGCGTTGGTTTCACATATTTATGATGTGACTTATGGAGTGGTCAAAAATGAGAAAGATAATTTGGTTTTGATTGATGATTCGATTGTGCGAGGAACGACTTTAAAAGATAGTATCATTCAGATGGTTGCGAGATTGAGACCGAAAAAAATTGTGATTGTTTCTTCTGCTCCACAAATTCGTTTTCCAGATTGCTACGGAATTGACATGTCAAAAATGAAAGAGTTTGTGGCATTTCGAGCATTGGTTGAGTTGCTTTATGATAATAATAAAGAGTATCTTTTGGAGGAAGCTTATGATCGTTGCAAAGCACAAGAAGATTTGCCTGCTGATCAGGTTACCAATGAGGTGAAGTCGCTTTATGATAGTTTTTCTTACAAAGCTATTTCCAAAAAAATTGCAAAAATTATTACCCCAAAGGGAATCAAACCAAAAGTGGAAGTGATTTATCAACCCATTGAAAACCTAAAAATTGCTTGCCCAGGACATACTGGTGATTGGTATTTTTCAGGAAACTATCCAACGCCAGGTGGGAATCGAATTGCGAATCGAGCGTTTATAAATTATATGGAGAAAAGTGATGTGAGGGCGTATTAACCCCCCGACACTTACACAGACGTGTCCGCATGGAAAGGGGAGATTTGGTTTTCTTTTCAATTTGAGGTTTGCCTTTTATAGATTATAAAAGGAAGAAATTTAATCAAGAGCAGGGAATATTTTATAATTGTTCCCTGCTCTTTTTTTTTAATGAAAACCAAAATTCCTTTAGGGGCAGGGGCTTAAGTTATCCTATTGAGTAACTCAGCTGCTTCCGCTAAGAGATTTTCTGTTTTTGCAAAACAAACACGTACAATTTTTTGATTCAATTTCTTGGTGTAAAAAGCAGAAACGGGAATCACGGCTACGCCATATTCGGTGGTCATTTTTTTGGCAAAATCAAATTCATCTTCATCGCTAATTTCAGAATAATCTACTAATTGAAAATAAGTGCCTGAACTTTTGAGTGGACGAAATTTGGAATCTTTAATTTTTTCCAAAAAGAAATCTCGCTTCTCTTGATAAAAATTATTCAAATTCAAATAAGTATTTTCATCTTCCAAATATGCTGCAATCGCTTGTTGCACAAATGAGTTGACACAAAAAACATTAAACTGATGCACTTTCCGAAACTCTCGCATCAAATGTTCTGGAGCGACACAATAACCCATTTTCCAACCTGTCGCATGAAAGGTTTTTCCAAAAGAATAAACTGCCAAACTGCGCTGGAATAATTTTGGGAAACGCAAAACACTTTGATGTTGCTCTCCATCAAAAATTAAATGTTCATACACTTCATCACTCAAAACAATCAAATCATGTTCTTCCGCAATTCTTTCAATTTTTTTTAAATCATCTTCTACCAATATACTTCCCGTTGGATTATGAGGAGTATTGAAAATCAACATTCGAGTTTTCGAAGTGATTAATTTTTCTAATTCTTTCCAATCAATTTTAAAGTCAGGCGCATTCATTTCGTAAGGCACAACAACACCTCCACAAACTTCAATCGAAGGGCCATAAGAATCATAAGCAGGTTCAATCAAAATAACTTCATCGCCCGATTTCACAAAAGTAGTGATCGCAGTAAAGAGTGCTTGTGTTGCTCCTGCAGTAATTGTTATTTCTGTTTTTGAATTGACAGTAGCGCCATAGAGTTTTTCGATTTTGTTAGCAAGTTTTTCTAACAATATATTTGCGCCAGCCATCGGAGCATATTGATTGAATCCATTTTGCAAATATTTATTGACCAATTTCTTTAACTCAGGAGCGCAATCGAAATTGGGAAATCCTTGCGATAAATTAATTGCCTGATGCTCATTGGCAAGGGAAGACATGACTGAAAAAATATTGGTACCGACTCTGGGTAGTTTGGATTGGATGTTCATGTTAGTAAGATTTTTAGTGATGAGTTCTGCTCGTCAAAACTCATCATCAATTAATCGTATTTTTCAAAAACAGTAGAAATCGCTTTCGACAATTTATGATCTTTTTCAGTTACAGTATTTCCTTCATCGTGAGTAGTGAGTTGAATCTCGACTGTATTATACACGTTACTCCAATTAGGATGATGTCCTTGCTTTTCAGCATGAAAAGCTACCTCAGTCATAAAGCCAAAAGCTTCTATAAAATTTTTAAATTTGAAGGTGGCTTGGAGTTTATTATTTTCTTCTTTCCACATATTTTTTAAACTTTTAATGGTGAATGGTGAATGATTAAGCCTTGATGGTATTAATGGTTATTCATTCACAAAAAAAGATGTTATCCTTACGAAGATAACATCTTTTTTTCAACAGTTAATCGTTAGTCTCATAATGGTGTTAACAGTTCACCGTTAATCATTCATCGTTAAAAAAACAGTTATTTAAAACTCCAATCGTATTTGTCTAAATCAGAAATACAAGAAGTTAAAAGAGAAATACAATCTGTAATATCTTCTTTGTTTGCCATTTCGATGGTCTGATGAATGTATCGAGTTGGGATAGAAATTGCACCTGTGATTGCACCTTTTTTTCCATAACGTTGGATGCCTCCTGAGTCAGTTCCACCTGCGGGAAGTACTTCAGGTTGCCATTTTATTTTATGATTATCGGCAGTTGTTTTCATATATTCAACCATTCGATAATCAGAAATAACAGAACCATCTTTGATTTTTATGGCAGCACCTTTACCCAATTGAGTTACCATTTCGTGAGGACTTGCACCAGGCACATCGAAGGCAATCGTTACATCTAAAGCAAAACCAAAGTCAGGATCAATTTGGTGGGCAGAAGAAATTGCGCCACGAATTCCTACTTCTTCTTGAACCGTGAATACGGCATAAAGATCGTAAGGAATTGCTACGTCTTTTAACTTTCGCAAACTTTCTAACAATATGTACACGGATACTCGATTATCCAAAGATTTACTATTGACACACTCCCCCATTTCAATTAATTCTCTTTCCCGAGTGATAGAGTTACCAACTGAAATTAATTTATCGACCTCTTCTTTTTTCATTCCTGTGTCAATAAAATATTCAGTAGTTGGAAGCGGTTTTCCTTTTTCATCTGCTTTCATCAAGTGAACGGGTTTGCAACCCATTACTCCGATGATGTCTTTTTTTCCATGAATAATTACTCGCTGTGAAGTCAAAGTCTTTGCATCAAAACCACCCAATGTATCGAAACGGATAAAACCATTTTTATCAATATGTGTCACCATAAAACCAATCTCATCAATGTGAGCAGCCACCATGACTCGTTTATCATTTTTTCCTTTTTTAAGTGCAATCACACTTCCCATCGCATCAATAGAAACTTCATCCACGAGAGGAGTTACTTCTTGAATGACAAGTTCTCTGATTTTTTGTTCATACCCAGGAGCACCAGGTGTTAAACACAATTTTTTTAATAAACTTAGGTTAATCATTAGTTGAATTTTAGATACTGAACCTTATCATAGGCACATAAAAAAATGTTGTTTGATTGTATTTAGCAGGATACGATTGGTAGATAGGAAATCATAAATTTCCATTTGACGAGCGAAGTTACTATTTTTTATATAGGAGAATAAAAAGTTTGTAAAATAAAATGTATAAAATTGCAGGATGAAAAAGACCGCTGCGCTGTCAGAGGTCAGACTGACGAGAGTAATTTTGTTACACATAATGTTATCGTCAGTCTGATCTGTGCTAGCGAAGTGGTCTAAAACAACAACTATGTCATTATTAAAAAAATTTGCGGGCGAGACGGTGATTTATGGATTGGGAAGTATTCTTCCTCGAATCTTGAATTTTGGAATGACGTTTATTTTGACTTGGATTCTTGGTCAAGGAGAATTTGGTCAACACGGAAATATGTACGCTTTTACGGCATTTATATTGGTTTTTTTCACGTATGGAATGGAGACTGCGTTATTTCGTTTTGGTAGTAAAGGTGGTCAATTAGAAAAAGTATTTAGTACTGCTGCGATTTCATTATTAGTAACAACAATTATTCTTACGGTTATATTATGGCCTTTTTCAGATGAGATTGCTGCGTTTTTGGAACAACCAGAAGATGGACGTTTTATTCAATGGTTTATTTTAATTACGGCATTTGATGCTTTGTCTTCTTTGCCTTTTGCAAAATTGAGATTGGAAAATCGACCAGTTCGTTTTGCCTTGATAAAAGTATTGAGTGTCGTTTTTAATATAATGATAGTTCTTTTCTTTTTGGCAGTTTGTCCATTTCTAATTGAAAATGGAATGGAGTGGTTTGGAGGAATATATGATGAGGGTCGAAAATTAGATTATATTTTCTTAGCTAATTTAGCTGCAAGTGCAGGAGTATTTTTGATTTTATTTAGAAATTTTTTCAGCTTTAAATGGCAATTTGATAAACAACTCTGGTTGCAAATGATAACATATGCTTTGCCTTTGATTGTAGTTGGATTTGCAGGCGTAATCAATCGACAATTGGATAGAATTTTCTTGACGAAGTTATTACCTACTGATGTATTGGAGCAAACTGGAGTTTACCATGCGAGTGTAAAAATTGCGGTTTTGATGAGTCTATTTATCACCGCATTTAATTATGCAGCGGAACCTTTTTTTTTTAAAAATGCGAACAGGGAAGATGCTAAACCGATTTATGCACAGATAGCGCAAGCATTTTCGATGGTAGGTAGTTTAGTGTTTTTGGGAATCATGTTGTACATGGATTTGATACAACATTTGCTAGGAAAAGATTTTCGTTCAGGATTACACATTGTTCCCATTATGCTGTTAGCTTATTTTGGATTAGGTATTTTTTACAATTTTTCCATTTGGTATAAATTGACAGATCGAACTCGAATAGGTGCATATATTTCAGTCGGAGGAGCTTTGATTACTATAATTGTGAATATTATTTTCATTCCAAAAATTGGGATTATTGCACCAGCTTATGCAGCTTTAGCTTGCTACTTATTCATGGCGATGCTGAGTTATTTTATTGGAAAAAAATATTACCCAATAGATTATCCAATTGGAAAAATGTTGACATATATTATTGTTGCAGTCGCAGTATTCGGATTGAGTGAAATTATTCGACCTTATTTAGGAGGAAATATTTTTAAAATACTTTTTGTAAATACCTTGTTATTGTTTAGTTACTTGGGCGGGTTTTATCTTTTTGAAAAAAAAGCTTTGAGCAATTTGATGAGTTGATTTTTTTGCGATTCTGGAGAATCGCTTGACGAGGAATGACTCGGAGAGTCGTCTTACTAGCTAGCAAAATTTATCAAAAACCAATCATAAATATCTTGCCTATTTTTTATAATAACAACAAATATAGCAATCATAGCAAAGATAAAAACGAGTTTAAAATTTCGTTTATCTCGATTATATTTTTCTCTCCTGCTTTTATATATTTTTCTATTGACTGCCATTTTATTTATTTTAAATTTTCAAAAATTCAGATAGTTCGGAGTTAACCATTCACAATTAACTGTTCACCGTTAAATTACCCTTTATGTCTTTCCCAATAATTTTGATCTTCGATTTCGTGCAATAGTTGAAGGTAATTTGCAAACCGTAATTCACTAATCTCCCCTTTTTCGACCGCTTCTTTTACGGCACAATGTGGTTCATTTCGATGGGTACAATTACCAAATTTACAATCATGAGATACTTTAAAAATTTCTCTAAAATTGTGAACAACATCCATTGGTTTTAGATGATTGAATCCCAATGTTTTGATTCCAGGAGAATCAATAATTGCGCCTCCAAAATCTAATTGAAACATTTCTGCAAATGTCGTTGTGTGTTGTCCTTTGCCAGAGTAATCAGATAATTCGAATGCTCGAAGATCTAATTGAGGCTGAATAGAATTAACCAAAGTAGATTTTCCAACACCTGATTGACCTGCCACTAAAGTAACTTTATCTTTTAAAACTTCCTTGAATTTCTCCTTACCAATATCCTCCATTGCAGAAACTAAAACAACAGTATAACCGATGTTTTCATAAATAGCTTTCATATAATTGAACATCGCCAACTCATCTTCTTCGTACAAATCAGCTTTGTTAAAAACAATGATTGTAGGTATATTGTAAGGTTCAGTCATCAACAAAAAACGATCAATAAAACCTTGCTTCAATAGCGGTTCGATAATCGTAACGATGACTATTGCTTGATCTACATTCGCTGCGAGTAAATGTAAAAAATGTTTTTTTCGAGGAGATTGTCGAATAACATAATTTCGACGAGGTAAGATTTTTCTGATGATGGCAGTACCTTCCACTTCGCTTTCAATTTCGATTTCAACCTCATCACCAACTGCGACAGGATTGGTTACTTTCATTCCATCCAATCGAAATTTTCCCATGATCCTACATTTCCATTCGTCCTCGTTTTCGAGTCTGACTCGATACCAACTTCCTGTTGATTTTATAACTATTCCTTTTTGCAAATTTTATTTTTTTATTAATAGTAGCGAGACTTTCCAAGTCCCGAATATTTTACGGGACTTTCCAAGTCCCGCTACGACTACGATACATGATTGAATTCATGAATTGCCGCCGCCATTTCTTTAATCAAACTAGGATCTTTTTCTATGGCATTTCCAACTACAATTACATCTGCTCCCGCTTTGACATTTTGAAAAGCTTTCTCAGGAGTTCGAATTCCACCTCCGACAATTACTGGAATTTGTATGGCAGAACTAACTGCATGAATCATTGATTCCGAGACTGGATTGATTGCGCCACTTCCTGAATCCATATAAATTAATTTTAATCCAAGCATTTCTCCAGCCAATGCAGTACACAATGCAATATCGTCTTTCGTCGCAGGAATCGGATAGGTATTACTAATGTAAGAAACACTTGTTGCGATGCCTCCATCAATCAACATATAACCTGTAGAAAGAATTTCCAACGGACTCATTTTTAAATATGGAGCAGAAATTACATGTTTGCCAATCAATAAATCGGCATTCCGACCTGAAATTAATGAGAGGAAAAGTAAAGCATCTGCTCGATAACTGAGTTGTGTAGAATTATTTCCAGGAAATAAAACCAAGGGAATATCACACGATTTTTTAATCGTTTGAAGCGTATGATCTAGCATATTATTGACAACTAAACTTCCTCCAATGAAAAAGTAATCAACCTTCGCTTCGATAGAAAGGTTCACGGTAGCTTCCAAATTTTTAAGACTACCTTTATCAGGGTCAATTAAAACCACGAATTTTTTTTCGCCTTTTTGCTTTGCTTCGGTTAGATTTATAAATTTGGTGTTCCATAGAATCGGTAATTATTTACACAAAGATAGGGTTATAATTTTGATTTTTGAACGAATGAATTTCAAATGTCAAAACACATGGAATTTATTGTTATTTAAAAAATAACTCAATTAATATTAAAATTTGGAAGAGAATAAAGATTTTACTGAAAAAGCAACAGAACTCATTGCCAGAGATTTCGAAATGGTTCTTGGTGATAAGAAACCAACGGAGCAAGAATTATTTGAAATGTTGGCTGATCAGGTGGCGTACATGATGCAATATCGATTGGATTTTTTATTGAGTTTGATGTACCGATTGGATATTGATGAGCAGAAAATTAGAATAGCACTTTCTCCAAAAACCTTAATTGCACCGAATATTGGTTTAGCACATTTGATTTTGGAAAGACAAAAATTACGGATTAAAATTAAGCAAGAATATGGGAAAACGGAGTTGGAAGACCTGGAAGAAGGATTGGAGTTTTAGTGAAGAGTTGTTTTCATCAAAATTCATTACTGATCACTAATGTTCATTCATCATCTGTTTATCATTTTCCGAAATTCCATTCTCTCCTCTTCCGTCAATCTATATTTTTCTCTAAAATTATCTTCCGATGGTCGTACGAGTAAAAAAGCACAGAATCCAACAAAAAATAAAAACAAGAAAAAATAATTTGATTCCCAAAAATAAAAGATAATACAAGTCAAATTTGCTCCTTCCAATAATCCACTTCGTAAAATAATTGAACTTCGATAATGACTTAATTTTTTAGAAAAACCTTTTACTCTTTTTGCTTCTTCCATTTTTTTAGTAAATAAAAATGAACTTACGGAGATACAACTCAACATTAAAATTGGTGCAATTAAATAAAGTGGATTATCCATTTCCCAGCTAAAAGTTATTTCATTTCCCATCAATAAATAACTCATAACAAATGCAATTAAAACTTGTCCTGTGACAAGCGAGTAATATATGATATAATTTCCTTTGAAGTCATTTCCTTTAGAAATTCTTTGTGTTGCCATGCTTTTTTGTTTTTTAGTTTTGGAAAAAAGAAACCCTCAACTGTAGGGTTGAGGGTTTCCTTTTTTATAAAAATGAAATTTATTTTACTCCGTGCATCATTCTTTTTAACATCGGATTCAGCACCACAAGTATTAATCCTGCAGCAATTGGAACAAATGTAAATATCAAAAAGAAAGTACTTAACGAGTAGGTTTCTGTAATATGGTCAATATAACTTCCACTTAATCCTGCCAAGGTATTGGCAATAAAATTGGCAACAAACCAAATTCCAAACATGAATCCTACTAATTTTGCAGGAGCTAATTTACTCACATAAGATAATCCTACAGGAGAAACACAAAGCTCACCAAGTGTGTGAAGTAAGTAGGCAACGATTAACCACATCATACTTACACTTGCTGTTTTTGCTCCTTGTTCGATCCCCATACTCCCATATGCGAGAGCAGCAAAACCAAGTCCCAGCAGTATCAATCCAATGGCAAATTTTATGGGGCCAGAGATATTAGGTTTGGCTTCCCAAATTCTGGAGAAGAGCGGTGCAAATGCAATAATAAAAAATGAATTTAAGATTCCAAACCATGAAGCGGGGACTTCTAATTCATTTGTTTTTTGTCTTACTATAGTTGCAGATTTTTTGTCTGTATATTTTTGAGCTTGTTCTGAAGAAACTAATTTTAAGTTCTTTTTAGGATTTACCCGAACAAAAATACTAGCACCATCAGCCAAATCTTCATCAATTCTGAGAACACTAGTTGCCGCTTCATTGGCAATTTGAACTTCATAAGTTTTAGTATTAAAATCTTTTGCCAACATCCAAAATGCAATACCCCAAATGATCACAAAGCTTGCCCCTAAGAAAAGATTAGACAATGCATATTTTGCAAAGATTTGCTTGAAGAGTGAAAATAAAACCCAAGTAACAATTCCAAGAGGCACAACTGTCAAAAGGAAATTCATCCAAAAGAAAACAGTCGCCGAAGTACCTTCGAGGATTCTATCGGTATAATCACCCGCAAAAATAGTCATCGAACCACCTGCTTGCTCAAATGCCATCCAAAAGAAAATAGTAAAAAATGCCAATACTCCGATGACAATAATCCGATCTCGAACGATATGTGCAGGAGTAGTATCAATAACTTCTACTTCCTTATTATCTTTATTAGCAAGGTTTAAAGCTGCTGGAGATAAACCGATTTTCCCAAAAATCTTTTGAGCAAACCAAAATTGAAGCATTCCAAAAAACATAAATACACCAGCCAAACCAAATCCGTAACTCCACCCTACTTTTTCACCAATATATCCACAAAGCAAAATTCCTAAGAAGGCTCCTGCATTAATACCCATATAAAAAATGGTATAAGCGGAGTCTTTTTTCATACTTCCGTCTCCATAAAGTTGACCAACCATAGAAGAAATATTCGGCTTAAAAAGTCCATTACCAACAATCAAACAACCTAAACCTATGTAAAATGTTGTAGATGTTTCCCATGCCATGGAAGCATGTCCAATCGTCATAATCAATGCCCCGAGGGTAACAGAATTTCTGTAGCCTAATAATTTATCGGCAATGATACCTCCAAAAATCGGAGTCAAATAGACTAATCCAGTATAATAACCATAGAGTTTAAGTGCATCTGCTCGATCCCAGGCCCATCCATCATCTATTAGTGATGACGTTAAAAAAAGCACCAAGAGTGCTCGCATTCCATAATAACTAAATCGTTCCCACATTTCTGTAAAAAACAATACGAATAATCCAACCGGATGCTCCAATACTGTTTTTTGATTATCAGGAGAACCTCCAAATTTTTCTGACATTTTTTTTTCGTTTAAATTTATAAAAGTTGATTCGTCGGACTAAAAATAGATTTTTTAACAGAAAAACCTGTTAAAATCACTCATCTATTTTTGTTATCGGAAAGTTAACTACATTAAAAAGGAAAGGTTAAATCTAGAAGAGATGCATAATCCCTTGAGAAAGATTATAAAAATGAGCTTCTGGAAATCGAATGGCTAGTCGTTGAATCGCCAGTTGACTTCGAATTCCTCGCTTGCAATAAATTATAATTGGATTGGAAAAATCTAATAAATGAGTTGATTTCAAAATCAAATTAAGTGGAATTAATTGACCGCCAATGTTATATTTTTCATGTTCGTCAGATTCGCGAACATCGATGAGTTGGAAAGGTTTTTTTTCAGCTTTCCATTTTTGCAATTCCTCATAAGTCAGTTGATTCATTCTGCAAAAGTAATTAATTGGAAAGAATCGAACTATCTCTTTTGCTCATATTTTCAAATAACTTATTTTGAACTTTCGCTTCCCAACCAAAACCTTTTGCCATAAATTGAATCACTTTTAAAACTTCATTTCCTTGCTCCTCTGCCCGATCCAATAATTTTTCCTCAATCGCTTTTTGTTTTAAAATTGCTTTCGCCGTTTTATTCAATTGGGTAAAATCTTGCGGAGTAAATTCATTAAAAAAACTCTCATCCAAACTTCGATATTTGACATCATGCTCGATGGAAATAATTTCAGGACTAGGCAAATTTCTGATGTATAAAATTTTATTTAAAGAGTCCACATCAATCGTAATTTTTTCTAAATCATAACCTACCAATACTTTTCCCGCCACTTCAATACTTGCTTTTTTGGAAAAAGTAAAATTAGTCGGAAGTGGTAAATAGACGGTGACATTTCGAGTATTTTTTTCATCATAAATTTCTTGCAATTCTGCTTCGACCGTTACTAATTTACAAACATCTTTGATATTTTGAATCAAAACTGTTGCATCCGTTTCTGTTGTAATTTGAGGTTCTTGATAATACATTCGAGCTGCCCAAATTCCCAAAAGAAAAATTCCTAACAATACAATTACATTTATTAATTTCTTGCTCATCAGTTTTTAATTTATTATAAATGTAAAACAAAAAGCTACAAGAAACCTATTTTATTCCTTGCAGCTTTTTTATTTTTCGACGAACACATTTTTATTCTAACGACTTAGAAAGTCGTACTATGGAAAATTAATTCTTTGCAGTCATCTCATATTTCAATCCTTTGTAACTTTTCAAAACTGCTTTTACCGAACCGACACTTACTGGTGATTCAATCAAAAGTGGAATTCGATTTTTGTCATCAGAAACATAAACCATCATTTCTTCTCCCTCTTTAAATACTCTTCCCGAGAGAACTTGTGGGCTAAATTTGATAGTGTCAAATCGTCCTTTTCCCTTTATTTTTTTACGACCTTGTTTTCCTTTATATTTTACATTCAAGGGCCAAACTTCTTTGTCCATAAATATTTTGACTGGAAATTCTTCACCCTCTTCATAACTTTCAAAATCAATATTTCGAGAATAATAAATCACCGAAAGCATGTCGTGCATACACTCTCCTACATCGTATTCTTTCTTGGTTGCCTCATCACGCGTTTTACCTCGTAAGCTACTTGCTTTTTTGTTTTCTTGGTCAAAAACAACCTCATCATATAACTTATATTTTCCTTCACTTACATCCCGAATCGCAGTTTTTGGTAACAAAGAATTCTTGTCAATATAAGTATCATAATAGTCTCTTACTTTGAAAAACCATTCATATGATTTGTAAGTTCGACCTGCCACAGCTACATGATATTGACTGCCCATATCGTTCACTTTAAATGTAACTTCACCTGCTGATAACCATACTACTCCCCAGTTATAATATAATTTATAAGTGATTTCCTCGCCTCCTTGGAAGGTCTTATTCTCCATGAAACATGGCTCAATAATTTCTTTTTGAGCTTCAATAACAGGTGAGTCATGTGAAGTAGAATCTGTTGTAGTTGGTGGTATAGTGAACGCCATCATACTGAAAACCAGCAAGCTATACATTATTTTTTTTATCATTGATTTTTTCATATCCTAAAGATTGAAGTACATTAATTCTAACAATAAAGATTGTACCAATTAACGCTGGAATAATTAAATTTAGTACCCAAAGCGTAAAAGTGCTCGCTAGAATTCCAATTTCGTTGTCGCTGGAAAAACCCCATATTTCGAGTGCAATTTGACCTCTTGCGAACAAATCCCAAATTGGAGGAAGTGGAATACTCGTTTGCAATAAATAAATGGTGGCAATTCCTGCAAGACCTTTAGCTATTGAAACTTTGATTCCGAAGAATTGTAACATAAAAAAATATTGTAAAGTATAAGTCAAGTATCTCAAAAAAGAATACATCAATGCGGAAGATAAAATAGATGAGGAGTAATTTCTCAAGACATTTACATGTTTGACAAATCGTTTTAATTTGTGCACATAAGGAACACGTTTGACAATCGGAATTACTAAATCAATATTGTAAAAACAAAATAACATCAAAAAAGTAAATAGAATTCCAACGAAAAAAATACTCAACCAAATCCATTGATCAATGTCTAAAAACAAGTAAATAAAAAATAATAAACCTAAAATTCCACAACTCAACAAAACTAATAATTGACTAAAACTTCCTACAAGTGTTGCGATGACTGCCTTCCAATTGTTCTCAGGTTTGACTAGTAAAATCCGCCCGCCATATTCTCCAATTCGATTAGGCGTAAAAAGAGAAAAAGTGATACCAGATAAAATAGCTTGGTAAGATTTCCTAAAAGATAATTTTTCAAAATCTTTGATGAGTACTTGCCATTTCAACGTTTCAAAAGCCCAATTGATTGGAATTAAAATAATTGTAATGATGAGCCAATGAATGTTATCTGAGGTGAGATTTTGAATAAAATTTTCCCAAATCTTATCTGCATTTTCTTTGGCAAAAACTTGTTGGTAAATCACATAGCCTAGCAAAAAGACGACACCGACTTTTATTAAAATATTGAAGTATCTTTTGGGAGTATTTTTTTTCAAAAGAAGTTTTTTGAGGAGTCAAGTGGTCAGGTTAGTCGTTGTGCTTCTGAGTCAGGAGTCAAGGGTTTTATTGTTTTTCCCATTGGTTGAATTTAGACATGCTCTTAGTTTTTTAATACCCTGAGAGAAAAAAAACCTGACTCCTGACTCGGAAGCACAGCGACCAACCTGACCGCCTGACTCCTATTTCAAAATTAAAATGTCTTTTTCATTAGTATAAAATTCCGTTTCAACTAGAATCACTAAGTTTGGTTTTTGTGTTGCATTCGATTGTTTCCGAACTAAATAAATTTTAGCTGCACCCAACTCAAGTTGACTTAAATGTTTACTTGTAATATCAATTTTTGATGCACTCGTTTTTCCTTTTAATTCAAAATTTATCACTTTATTTTTCACATCTTGGATTAAAAAGACAAGGACTTCATTTTTGTTGAGAGGAGAACCGTCCCAAGATAATGTTGCTCCTTTCGATTTGCTTACATCGCCTTCAAATGAAAAATCTAATATTGGATCCATCTGAACGATATGATCTGTTTTTCCTTTCAACGGATCTTGAAATTGAAATCTATAAGTTGTAGAAAATGGCCCATCATACGAAGTTTGATATCTAGTTCCTATTTTTGGAATCGTTCGCTCCACCATATTTCCATTATGAAAAAACACCCCTTTTTCGATTTTGAGTGGTTCAGCTTTTTGTTGGTTCATTCCATTTTGAAAAATAGCGGTTGCCTCTGTTTGATTTTCTTTTTGCAAAAAACGAATATAAAAGTTGGCAAAAGTGGATGGTTTCGTTTTGTCAGATTTTTCTTCTTTTGTAGCTTTAGGTTGGCAAGACATCAAAAAAGCAAGTATTCCAAAAAGCAGAATGAGTTGTATATTTTTCATAATAAAAAAATTTATAATGAGTGAGAGGCAAAGATAATCTTACTTTTAGGAATACTTCAGAAAAAAGAAGTAATGAAATACGATTCATTTTAGCATACAAATAGGTTCAAAAATGAAGAAAAAAAATCATTTTTTGAAATATAATATTCTTATTACCTTTGGGTGCAATTTTTTTACTGAGCAAAAAACTAAATGAGGAAAGTATTAATTACGGATGGCGTTCATCCATTATTATTGGAAGGTTTAACAGCATTGGGTTTTCAATGCGATTATTATCCAAAGATTGGTTTGGAGCAAGTGCGAGAAATGATAGCTGATTATGAAGGAGTCATTATCAACAGCAAAGTTTTGATGGATAGAGCGATGTTAGATGCAGGAGTGAAACTTGAATTTGTGGGCAGATTGGGTTCAGGTATGGAAATCATTGATTTGGATTATGCTGCGCAAAAAGGAATTGCAGTTCATGGAGCACCTGAAGGAAATTGCAACGCAGTAGCTGAACATGCCTTAGGAATGTTGCTCGCTTTGGCAAATAAATTTCTTCAAGGAGATCGAGAAGTCAGACAAAAAAATTGGCAAAGAGAAAAAAATCGAGGTTTTGAGATTATGGGGCGCACGGTTGGAATTATTGGTTTTGGGCATACGGGAAGCCAATTTGCCAAAAAACTGAGCGGAATGGGCGTAGAGATTTTAGCATATGACAAATACAAAACGAACTATACCAATAACTTTGAGCAGGTACGAGAAACAACTTTGGAGGACATTCTAGCCAATGCAGCTATCATCAGTTTGCATTTACCCTTCACACCTGAGACCAAGCATTTGGTAAATTCTGATTTTTTAAAAAAATGTAAAGACGGAGTCATACTTATTAATACCTCGCGAGGCAATGTAGCCAAAACGAA
>Ga0114956_1001225_pt1 | contig 19997 bp, 12 predicted proteins | sample MaitaG_FD_87304 | JGI IMG/M metagenome (GOLD analysis project Ga0114956, IMG submission 87304) | Marine algal microbial communities from Maine, USA - Maine_Asex2 metaG | ecosystem: Host-associated > Algae > Red algae > Unclassified | place: Maine, USA | collected 2015-01-05
GATTTGCATGATTTTTTTGACGATCTTCATTTTTGTGATAATACAATATATATCACTAAAACCTTACCTGTGGCTAATAAAATTAAAAAATCAATTATGCTTAAAAGCGTATATGTATATAATTGCATAATTGGTAATTAATATGTATATTCGTGTATATGTATGGATATGCATACATAATAAAACTTAGTCAAATGAAAAATAGTTTTGGAAATACTCCTGTTTATGGTGCAAATTTCTTTGGAAGGAGCGAATTTGTTCGGCAATTAGTTGGAATTCTTTTGTCTGGTAATAGTTTTTTGCTGCTAGGATTGAGAAGAATTGGAAAGAGCTCAACAGTAAAAGAGGCAATTTACCAAGTGAAAAAGCAAGACCAAGAGGTCATCATCATTGAGCTCAATTGTCAAAATTACAGAAGTATCGAGGATTTCTATAAGCATCTAAATTTAGCATTACCCCTATCTTGGAGACAACAATTACGAAAATCTCTAAAAGATAGTAAACGAATACCTACCAAATTGATCGATTTTATCACAGATCATATTGGAGAATTAGATTTTGGATATATTGGTTCAGTAAAATTGAGAAATGAGGCTATAAGCTACTCGAACCCAATAAAGGAAGAAATAACAAATTTTTTTGCTCAAAGAAATAAGCAAATAATTTTATTTGTTGATGAGCTACCATTTTTATTTGAGCAAATGGCAAAATCGAAAGGAAATACAAAAGCTCTTGAAATCGAATCTATTTTGACCGTTCTCCGAGCTTGGAGAGAAGTAGGTGTTGCACAAGCAATTTGTGGTTCATTAAACCTGCATTTACAATTAGAGCATCTCGAAATTTCGCGAAAGTTGTTAGCAGGTGTAAATACTCAAATTCTTCCTCAATATACCCGAGATGAAGCTTTTGGTCTTCTGCAAACACTTTCACAACATGGAAATGTTGATTTAAAGAATGTAGAGATCGATGAAATGCTACTGTTAATTCCTGATTTCATACCTCAATTCTTACAATATTTCTTCTTTGTAATAAATACTCATTGGGAAGGACAGATAGATAATATATCAAGCCTTTATGACAAATATGTTTATCCTATTATTGTAAGTGATTTTGAATATCAGTTTAACGATATTTTAAGTAAGTTCTCTCAAGAGCATTTATTTGTAGTGAAGAAAATACTTAATATGATATTACTGAAAGGGAACGTATCAGAGAATGATCTATTAACAACTATAAAAGAAAATGATGCCTATTCAACCTTGAATCGTCTACTTAGTCACGAGTTGATTGTTTTGAATAAGGATCAAACTTATAGTTTTGCATTAAATACAATTACCAATTGGTGGAAAAAGAAAAACTTATAAACATATGTCTGCAGGACGTACCATAAAGAAATATAATCCTCTCAATATGTCTGAAGAAGACGTATTGGCGTTAGCCACTGGTAGAGAAAAAATTTTGCATGTTATGTTGAAAGAAATGAAATCTTGTTTAGATTCAAATCTAAGTCAGCACTATGTATTTTTTGGACCGAGGGGGATTGGGAAATCCTATTTTATGCGTCTTCTCAATATTCATCACGATAATTCAAAAGACTTTAATGAAAGTATTTTCATACAATTTCCAGAAGAATTAGATAACGTGAGATATGTTTCAGATCTATTGGATATGATTTCTATTAAACTTGAAGGAGAGCATTATGTAGATAGTAGACCACGGTGGGAGTCAAATGATTTTGTTTGGGAGAAATCTAAAAGAAGATTAAAGTCTGCCTTGGAAGAAATAGCAAAAAACAAAAAGAAGCAAGTCTTTATCGGTGTGGAAAATTTACAAAATTTTATTCCGGCATTGGATGATATCGAGAATGGAAGATTACGCGAATTCTTAAGTGATTATTCTCAAATATCACTTATTGGATCTAGCCTTCGACCGGATTTGGATAGTAACTATAATAAAAAACTATTTCAGGTTTTTAAAAAAATAGATATTGAGCCATGGAGAGAACAGGATTTTTTAGACTTTTATAAAAGAAAAGTAGATATTTCACGAGATCACAAGAGTCAACGACGTCAACTCAAAATATCTAAGAATAAAATAAAAGCTATTACAGCTTTTACTGGTGGAAGTCCAAGACTTGCTGTAATTCTAAGCAGACTTGTATTAGATGAAAAGATATTGGAAACAGCAGACCTTTTAGATGGTATCATCGATGACTTAACTGCTTATTATCAAGATCTAACTAAAGATATTCCTCCGAAATCGAAAGCCCTTTTTGATATGTTAATACGAATTGGAGAGAATGTAACACAGAGTGAATTGGCGAATGCCTTTGATCCTCCGTTACAGCAAAAAACTATAGCTCGGTCTTTTAATTGGTTAGTTGAGAATTATTATGTGGTATCTAAAAAACAGGCGAAAGGTAATACAAAACACTATTATGTAAGGGATCGGCTATACGTCTTATATTCTCAGAAAAGGCAAATTTTTGCGGACCAACGGAACTCGTTCGTAGGAGTTTTCGTCGATTTTTTGACAGCGTATTTCAGTATAAATGAATGGAAAGAGCAAATTAATGAAATGGATTTATCACATCCCTATAGTAAGCCATTATTGATTAGTCTTTCAGATTATAGAGGATTGAAAATAAAAGGTTCAGAGACGACTGGAGATGTTAGAAATAATGTTTTTTCAGATGTTGAAGCTGTATATGAAACAAAATTTAAATCTAAAGAAGGGGACAGTGATTTTAATTTGAAAGAATTGAATGACGTGCAAATTATCTATTACCTCTTCAAAACACTTTTAATTCAATCTAATTTCGATTCGATACTGAAATTTGATGAGGAGTTACCGAATAATATATCTAAAGTAACAATGATTGGTAGAGCACTGGGGGGAATAATCCTAAATGATAGAATAGAGCACTTACCCATTTTTAGAAATTTGACTGAATTAATTGCATCTACTCATCCTGAGTGGATGCTGAAATTTATGATTGGATTGACAGTGCAATTGTCTACTGCACAGAAACCGGAAGTGCTGGATTTGTACATCGATGAGTTGAGCTCATTGAATCCAGATAATATCTTTACCAATTTAATAATCGAATGTTGGAGATATTTGCAAGATCCAGAAAACCAAGATATTGCAAAGTTGCATCCGGATGCAAGACTCGTGGCACTAAAAATACTAGAAACGGAAAATAGAGACTTCGATAAATCCGTGACTAATCAAAGTGAACAAAAACAGAAAAGCTACTATTTCTAAAATAAACAATACTTATCCAAACACCAGAAATAATATATGAAGATAAAGACCTAATTGCCATCAATAAACCGCATGGGCTTTTAGTGCATCGGTCAAGGATGGCTGCGGATGCAACAGAGTTTGCCTTGCAAATGGTGAGAAACCATGTCGGGAAACGAGTGTATCCTGCTCATCGCCTAGATAGAAAAACATCAGGTGTATTACTTTTTACTAAATCAAAAGATTGTAATTCTGAAGTGCAGCAGATGTTTATGAATCGTGAAATTGCTAAATCTTACTTAGCCATTGTACGAGGATATGTGAAAGGGGATGGGGTAGTGGATTATGCAATTACTCACAATGAAAAAGAACAAAATGCCATTACTGCTTTTAAATTGTTAGAGCATTTCGAATTAAATCTGCCATTCAATAATTTCCCAACATCACGATATAGCTTGCTAAAGCTAGTGCCTGAAACTGGTCGGTTCCACCAGTTAAGAAAACATATGGCGCATATATTTCATCCTATTATCGGCGACCGTCCACATGGATGCAATAAGCAAAATCGGTTATGGAAGGAAAATTTTAATATGAATACAATGCTTTTACATGCTCGGAATCTTACATTCACCAGAAAAAATCAAAAAGAAATAATCATAGAGGCTCCTTACAGTACTGAATTCTTAAGAGTATTGGACTTACTGAATAACAGTCATTAGAAGTTGGGAATACAAATATAGCGAGTTGACTACAAGGATATTGCTGATCATGCAAAGATTATATGCAGGGACGTAATGCACGATCTTTCGAAAAATCTTCATCTTACTTTTTTTGTTACACTGATATTAAACTAGATTGGAACATTACGATTATATCATCAGGTACAAAATTGTTATTTTAGTTATGTCTATACTTGTTTTCATGGTAGTGACATAGCGGACCTAAAAAGTGGATACACAAACCCACGCACCCCACATAAGATTCCAATGTGAAAATAGCCAATCTTATAGAAAACATTCCAACAACGACATAAATTAGATAATGATCTCTTATGCACCTAAATTGAACTGAGTTGGATCCACTAGCTTCAATTATAATAGAGTGATGGTATACAAAACTTATGCACATAAATATTAAGACAAATCCTACGCTATAGATACCAAAAAGATGTGCTACCTCCTCCATATTACAAATTTTGCTTTTCCAATAAGTGTGTTAGAAATAAACTTAAGTGGATAAATGTAAAAGAGGATAACAAACAAAAAAAGATATTAACCGCAATGACGATCCAATCATTTTTTTGTATCCTTCTAAATTATTTATAGTGCACAATCCAAATTAGAACCAGTGCAAGATACCTACCCCAAAGCTTAAGAATTCGCTTAGTAAATCATGCAATGCACTGAATTATTTTGGAATATTGAAAGACACAACTATGGATGTTGCAGCAAAAGCAAATACGGCATCGCTAAAGGCTTTTATTATTTTTTTAGAGTGTTCCATGGTTTTGATTATAATAAGATTTCTATGGAATATACCTACAATCTTCGATATGCCAAACGATGAGCTGTTTGAGTCCTTCTTATGAGTTGTTACCAGTAAGAATCAAAACGGATAAAATATACACTTTCTAATTTCCTAAACCGATATTCCTCGATCCTCCCTCAGTTTAATAAATCTAAATTTTCATCTAATATTTTTTTTACAAAATGCCTTAGTTCTTGCTTATTTTGTATATTTAGATTTATAATATCAAATTTAAAAATTAATGAAATTTATCTTTATTGTATTGTTAATTGTATTCTTGACAAATCCAATTACAGCTCAGGATGTAGACAATCCTTCTCTTAAAATTAGTCGTTTAGGGGATTTGCCATTTGACTCAGCATTAGCTCCATTTTATCATGGTGTCGCCTCTGGAGACCCACTTTCAGATGCCGTTGTTATTTGGACTAGGGTCACCCCAGAAGATCTAACGGAAGAAGTAGAAGTAGATTATTTTGTGAGCAGTGACCCAGCAATGCTTGACGAAATAATCACTGGTACAGTATTGACAGGCCCTGATCGCGATTATACAGTAAAAATAGATTTGACTGGACTTGAATCAGATCAAACATATTATTATCGATTCGCTTTTGGAAATGTAAATTCAATTGTTGGACGAACGAAGACAGCCTCAAGTGGGGAAGAAGATCACATACGGTTTGGTGTTGTCTCGTGTAGTAATTATCAGGCAGGTTATTTTAATGCTTATGCACGATTAGCCGAAAGAGGTGATTTAGATCTTATTGTGCATTTGGGAGATTATATCTACGAATATGGAGGTGGTGTAGGAACATATGGCTATGATGAATCTAGAGCAGATAGAATCAATATTCCTGATGGGGAAATTCTAGAAGTCGTCGATTATCGTACTAGACATTCCTTATATAAATTGGATTCAAATTTAAGAGCCGCTCACCAGCAACATCCCTTTCTGACTATATGGGATGATCATGAGTTTGCTAATGATGCATATAAAGATGGTGCGGAAAACCACAACGAAGGAGAAGGGGATTGGAATGATCGGAAAGCAAATGCAAAGCAAGTGTATAGTGAATGGATGCCCATTAGAGACGGAAATACTAATCCGTTGTACCGTAAATTAGTTTACGGTGATTTAGTAGATATAATCATGCTTGATACTCGTGTAGAAGGGAGAGATGAGCAAGTAACATCTGTTACAGATCCTGAGATGTATAGTGAAGATCGTACAATCCTTGGTCCAGAACAGAAACAATGGCTTTTTTCTGAACTAGAAGAAAGTGAGGCCACGTGGAAAGTGTTGGCAAATCAGGTTATTTTTTCTGAATTTCACGTTGGGTGGGCAGGTGCTTTGGTTGGCTTAGAATACGATGCGTTGGAGTCGTTTTTTGTAGATATTTGGGATGGATATCCTTTTGAAAGAAATCAGATAATAGATCATATTGGGGATAATGAAATAGACAATATGGTGATTCTTACTGGCGATTTTCATACTACTTTTGCAATGGATGTGGCTAAATTTCCAAGTGAGATATCTGCAAATGATCCTTTGAATGTTGATCAACAACTTGGATACAATGCAGAAACTCAGGAAGGATCAATTGCAGTAGAATTTTCGGTGCCAAGTATTACATCAGCCAACTTTGATGAAAACCTCGATCCAATAGCAGCGGCCTTTTTACAGGTTCAAGCTAATAATATTTTACCAGCGGATGATGCAAACTTTCCAGGAGTTGTCCCTAATCCACATTTAAAATATGTGAATTTAGTAGATCATGGATACTATACCCTCGATCTTACGCCTGAAAAAGTTCAAGCGGACTATTTCTTTGTTGATATATTTGATCCGATAAGTACAGAAGAGGAAATTGGTGGAAACTATTATTCTAATTTGGGGGATAATCATTTGACGGAAGCTGATGGCCCGGCCCCAGGAAAGGCTGACTTTCCTCCATTTGCTCCTGAATTGCCATTTGGAACTTCTGGAACTAAGGATAATCCGAAGTTAGCTGTTTTCAATATCCACCCGAATCCGGTTGGAGTTGATAGAGCGTTATATATTGAATTTGGTTTGGTTGAATCCAAGCGTTTGAAAATGGAACTATATGATCAATTAGGTAGTCATTTATTTGTATTGAGCAATTCAGAATTTCAAAAGGGCCACTTCACAACGAAAGTACAATTGCCTGGTGATCTAACTACTGGAGTATATGTGTTGAGAGTATCAGATGGCGTAAGTCAATATTCTAAAAAGATCATTGTAAAATAATAAAGTGGGAAAGAAAAAAAAGTATTAAATGAAAAATCCATAAAGCTTATGGTTACCACTTTCTAATTTTAAGCCCAATAGACATGTTCTATTGGGTTTTGTTTTTAGCAGTGTTGTCGTAAGTTATATTGCAGAGCAGATGATAAAAGATTTCTGTCACTTGTACTTGATGGTCAAATTCATTTGCCCTCTTTACAATTGCTCCAATTTTTGCATTTAGTTCTATTGGTTTTAAGTTTATTACATCTAACAACATGGAGCTTCCTTTTTCCTCAGGATATGTTTCCAATTTGTGTATCAATTCTTGTTCAAAGTTATTTGATATTTTAGCACCATCTATTTTGGCTATTACAATTGCTTCTGATACCAATTGCCGATATATCTCTACCATTTTTTCATCTTTGAAGATAGAACAAGTCCTTCTAGTAACGGCTTGGATAGCGCCTATAGATGAACTTTCTATGAGCTTCCTCCACTGATCAGTTTTCCATTGCTCCGTGAAATTGAACTGAATTTCTGATTCCGTGAATAAACTTGAAAATTGCTTTGCTAAAGTGATCTTAGGCAATGTGATTTTAGGATGATTGAATTGTATTATTTGCGATTTAGTATTCCCTTGAGCTGGACAATCTATAATAGTTTCTAGTATCTGTTTTGTAGGAATAAATTTAGAAAATCCATTCTTCAAATCTAATCCATTTCTGAAAACAGCAATTTTGATTTCTGAGTGAATTAATTTTCTTATGTCGGGAAAGGCATTTTGGAGATCGTATTCTTTGAGACAAACAATCAGCCAATCTAATTTATCGTCAAATTCTTGTAGCTTTTGAATTTGAATGTTCAGAGAAAAACGATGGTTTTTATGACTAATTTTAATCTGTGATTTTTGTGAACGATTAAAATAGTAGATGGATATTAGATCACTTAAGTGTAGATATTTTGCAATGATTGATCCAATGCAGCCGACACCAAATATTCCTATGCGGTTCATTATGCTATATTAGTGAATTATATTCACTTGAAAATTGTAATACTTGATGTGCAATTTAAGATTTATATTTTGACCACCTTCTCACTAAAGTTTTTACCATTGTACTCAAAGTTGACTAAATAAATACCCGAGGGAAAACCACTTAATGTAACTCTACCGTCAACCAATGTTTGCTGTTCGATCATTCGACCATTCATATCGAAAAGAAGAATTGATTGGCGATAGGCGTCGTTGGATTCTATTTCAATATTAATTACATCGGTGGTAATAGTAGGATAAATATTTACAACAGGTGCATGTAATACATCAATGGAGGTCGGTTGATCGATACCTAACTGTGAAAGATCAAAGGACAAGAGTCCTCTACCATAGGTTCCTACAATTAATTCGTTATTTTCAAGACTATAATCTAAGTCTAAGCATTGGATAACGGGAAGGTTATCTCCCATTCTTTCCCATGATTCACCAGCATTTTGACTTACATATACACCTGATTCTAAGGCTACAAACAAAACCTGATCAGTGCCATCTGGAAGGATGTAAATATCATTCGCCGCTAGGTCTGGCAAATTTGAGCTAATGCTTACCCAGTCATCACCGTTGTTGTCAGACCTATAGACGTGAGGTATATACTCGTTGTATTTATATCCGCTGATAGTAAGATATACCGTGTTTTCAAGTGAGGGTGACGCTTTTATATCCGAGACATATCTCCGTGGTAAATCCCCTATTATATTTTCCCAGGTGATGCCATAGTTAAGTGTTCTCCATACCCAACCGTCGCTAGTTCCAGCATAAAGATAATTTACATTTAGGGGTGATTGATCGAGTGTGCTTATATCGTGTTGGTAATTATTGCCTGTATTATCCTCTACATCAGTAAGGTTGTCGCTTATAGCAACCCATTCATTGTCTCCAATCATTCTGGTGTAAATTTGATCACTTCCTGTGATTACTAAATCGGGAATATGTGGGCTTAAGATATATGGCATATTCCAATTTCTTGTTCCTGGTAAATCCTCAGTGAAATCTTCAGAGTTATTTTCTGTAATTAGATGAATGTTGCCCCTTTGATATTCAGCAAAGAAAATTGATGGATCCAATGCATGGAAAGCTGGCTGAAATCCATCTCCTCCTAATATTCTTTCCCAACTATCACTAAGACCTTCATTGCCGAATACAGTTCCATTATCTTGAAGACCTGCATAGTAAAATTCTGAATCATGGGGGTTTGTTGCGACTCTATATATTTGATTAGCTGAAATATTCTCGATATCTTCCCATTGTCCAGAGGGATTAAGCCGATTTGCTCCTCCATCATTGCCAACATAAATCGAATTATTATAGTAAACTAATTCATGAAAATCTACATGAACTGAAAAACTATTCTGCTGAAACCAATTTTGTCCACCATCTGTTGTACGATAGTAATTTACCCCTAAAATTGAAATATCATCTTCATCTAATGGGTTGACTCTTACTTGCCCAAAATACCAAGCAAATCCTCCTTGAATATCACAAGGCATTCCATTTGTAATAGTGGGAACTTCATTCCAAGAATCTCCACTATCTGATGACTTATATAGTCCATAAAACTGATTCCCTGAACAATCCCATTCGTCTATGTTTCTTGAGTAACTAGCAAATAAAATTCGAGAATTGGATTCAAACATTTCTAATCCAATTCTAATAGAGCGGCCTTCGGGCAATCCGTTTCCAAGAATTTCCCAATTGATTCCACCATCCAAACTTCGCCAAATTTTAGCATCCGGTCCATCTATTGTTGATATAGAATTATTTCTGATTCTATTCCATCCAGCAGCATAAACAATATTATCATCATTCGGGTCTACCAACAAATCTATAATGCCCGTTGAATCGTTTACAAATAATATTTGTTGCCAATTAGCACCACCGTCATCTGATTTGTAAACTCCTCGATCTTCGTTTTTTTGGAATGGTATTCCCATTGCTGAGGCATATAAAATATTAGGGTTATTTCTAGAAACTTTTACTTTACTAATAATACCGGTCTCGGCTAAGCCTAGCGAGGTCCAAGTATTTCCTGCATCTTCAGATTTATATACGCCATTTCCTATGCCTGGATAGTGGCTTATATTTTCATCTCCTGTCCCTAGATATATGATGTTTGGATTGTTTTGATCAATCTCTATATGCGAGATGGATAAGTAAGTGAATTCGTTAAATATACTTTCCCAATCATTTCCTCCATTCGTAGTTTTGAAAACTCCTCCTCTTGCAAATCCCAAATACATTATTTGTTCATCATTTGGATGAATGGCAATATTGTTTACACGACCTCCCATATTTCCTGGGCCTTCATTTTTCCATGTTCCTTGACTACTTCTAGTTTGCATTTCTTTGGACGCATTCGTCATATTTTTTATGTATGACTTATAATCAAAAGTACTTTCTGGATAAAGTCGTTGTTGAAAATAGTCTTCATTCGGAATCTTTTCTAGCTTAGCATCAGTATGAGGCTTAATAGAATCTTCGATTAGATGAATATTAAGAGCGAATAGAAGCCCAATTATAGAGGAAATTGTAAATACTATAAGTAATCGCATAAAACTGGATTTGTAACGACAAGTTAATAATATTTTTATTTTATCTTTCGTCAATATGGTAATGATGGAGACATTAGTCATAGTTATGTCTTTTTCACTGATATCTGCAAGTATTATTAGTCTCCTTGCAAATAAACAAAGTTCTGTCTGGATATACGAAAATGATCACTTTTAAGATAGTTTTTAATGTTTAGATTTAAAAGTGCTTCAGCTAATTTTGAATTACCCATTTGCGAAAATCCCCAAGCGCATGCATTGATATAACTTTCAGCTGGTTTTGCATTATATCTCATTTTATTCGATAAAAATAAAAAGTGAATTTCGATTTCAATAACAATATCTTTTTTCTTTGTTCAGATACAGAATAGAAATACTCATTGATTTGAGGAAAGGAATAATCTTTATAAAATAATTGAAACCATCATAAGTGGCTAAAAGAGAAATTTGGAAACGGTTTTCATTTTCATAGAATTTATTATCTATATCCAATCCTTTAGTTTATAAACCTTCTAATTCTATCTCAAACTTTGTAATACTTCTTATAATACTATCTCCTTATTCAAATAATGATTTAATCAACTTTAGTTCAGCATAACAGAAAATTACTGTTACGTAATATGCCAATAACTAGCAGAATATCCAATACATCATTTATTGTATAGTTATTCGACATTTTATTATTTTTATAAAAGTATTTTTATATCCAAATAATTTCCTCTTGTTTAATGTTGTCCTAAATTTGATACATGAAGATAAATCTTTTAAAGGAGTTAATTGAAGGCTACAAGAAGCATATTATAAATAGAGATATTTCACCGATAGAATACCATTGGGAAACGTATAGCAACTTTATAGAAAGCTGGGATTTAGAAGCGATTGACTTATCAGGAATGTTTGAGAAGAGTTTTCATAGTAAAATGTCACTTCGTCTATGGAAGCATGAAAATTATTACCCCAAGGAGGCTATGCTCCGATTTATTGAACAAGATAAAGAATTTGTCAGAGTCATGTTTATGGATTTATTTTATGGCAAATCGGATCTGAATTTACGTACGAATAAGTTTCTTCATTATTGTGATGAAATGACCAGAATCATCCAAAAAAAGAACAAAAAATTCGATCAACATTATCATCAAAATCATGAGATGATTTTTGTTTATCTAAGTTTTATCGAACCCATTAACTACACTTTTTTAAATGAAAGTGCTTTCAATAAATTTATGACCAAGCTTGAAGCGAAAAGTCTTCCACGATCATTTGAGCCCGAGTACTTTGTAAGAATGATAAATGCAGTAAGAAAATTCCTTTTCCAAGACGAAGAATTTGCAACTCAATTAGAACAAAAATTAAGTCACCTTAATCTTATGCATTATAGTTCTACTTTTTGGTTGTCTGATTTTATTCGCATAAGTTCTAGATAAATCAGTTTATTCCATCTCGTAGATTTAATTCTATTATTGGTCTCTTTAGGAATAGTTAGAAGTACGTGTTAAATTATTAAGAATTTCTTTTAGATCACCTCATACCCAATCTTTTACCTCCTAAAAAGGAGCATTGCAGCCTCTACTGTATTGAACCCTCTTTATCAAGAGAGGGTCAGAAACTTAAAAAGTTTCTAGGGCGAGTTGAACCTGGTAGAAGTGAATGTAGTAACCAAAATCAATTATGTTGATTACCTCGTTTTTCTATGCAAACATGCATATATAGTAATCAAGCATTAATTTTATCTATTAACTTAAGTTAGTAATTATTTAATTTTTTGATTAGTCAAAAATGTAGTAAACAGATGAACTCTAAGATTAGATCTTTTTATCTACGCTAATATTATTGAATCTTGATGCCTCTCTTTTTATTAGTTTCAAAAATTTGGAAGGGGTATCTAATTTGAAATCCATTTTTTTCTTGGTTATAGGATGAGTAAATTTTAGTCGTGTAGAGCAAAGATATACCCCTTTTCCCAATAGCGTTTTTTGTTCGCCAGCATATAATTTGTCGCCAACAATAAGATAGCCTGCTTTCTTGAGGTGAATTCTAAGCTGGTGTGTTCTGCCCGTAATTGGCACCAATTTCACTAAGGATAAATTACCATAAACTCGAGACGGACTCGTCTCTAATGTGAAATATTTTGTCGTTGCGGATTTATCATCTATTGGGGACTCCATAATGCCACTCTTTTCTGTTTTACCATGTACGACCGCCTGATATTCTTTCTTAATCTCTTTATCTTGAAACGCTTTACTTAATGCACTTAAGGTCGTTTTCGTTTTGCCAAATAACAACAGTCCTTTTGTTGGTACATCTAACCGATGTGCAGCGACTGGTCGAGGAAGAGCATCGTCAGAATTAGAAGGCTTTGCTTGCCCAATGATGGCATTTTCTACAGTGCTATGTCGGTTGCCATTTACAGCAATTCCTCCAGGTTTATTGACTATGACCAAATAATCGTCATCGTATATAATATCTAATTCAAGATCTAATTTTCTTATTCGTCTTACACCGGTTCCTTTCAATGTGATCATATCCCCATCAACAATATAATCACTTGAGTAGGCGGTACGTCCATTAAGCAATATTCGATCGTCCTGAAGTGCTTTTTTCGTTGCACTTTTGGTCCCCAACATTTTGAATACTTTCCCACAATAGTCGATGATTCGGACTTTTCCCTTTACATTTTGGACTTGATGTTCCCAAGTGGGGTTGTAGTTAGACATAAAAAAATTACTTTAAGGATTCTTGAAATCGAAAATTTAATGTGAAGTTATATATTTTCCGGGTAAGCTATAGAATTCACTTGAATAAACAGTGCGTTATGTATCGTGATTACCTGCTCCATTTCTTAATTCTAATACCGTGGCCTCTTTGGTGTTATAAAATTTGTGATGCTTAATTTGTTGTCGAAATCTTGTAATATTTCCTCTTTCTCATTGAAAAGCTTTGAAGAAGAATTGAGGCTGTTAGAGTAGAAGAAGATAAATTCAATAGATGCATCTAAGTTAAATAGCTTATCACCTAGTCAAAATAAATTTATGATATTAAAGCCTTTGAATATTTCTATTGGAACATCGTTGTAGATGATGAAATCTTCATTATAGATCGTCAATTATAATTTTCTTGATTTAAATGACAGAACTTGAACCCAGATTCGATGGCATAAACTAGTTGGTGCAAGATGTCGTCTCGTAGCATCTCTATTATGCTTATCTGCGAAAATCATTGAATCGTGCTGAAACTAAAAATTGTCCAAAATAATATTCTCATCGTGTAAATCATTTTTATAAATTACCACCTTGAGCTACAAATAATTTATACTGTACTACGTTGAATTGAGCAATTGCCTCTATCCATATAGTGCTTACTTGCAGGAATTCTTCCTGGGCTTGGAGTACTTCGAAAGAACTGCCAATTCCAACATTTTCTCTTTCGATACTCAATTGCAATGATTCTGAAGTAAGATCTTTGGCCTCAATCATAAGTTCTATTTGCTGGGCGAGATTAGAAAGTTGGCTTTTATAAGCTGAAACTTCAGAATTTAACTTGTAAGCCATTTCTTCTTCTTCCAATTCTATAAGCTTTAGTTCAGTTGCTGCTCGCTTATTATCTCCCCCATAAATTAATTGACCCAACGGAATATCCCATCCAAAATAACCTTGCCAAGCATTGGTGTAATCTGCATCTGAGTACTCACCACCAAAAGGACCAGTAGTATACTGAAAACCAGCGGTAGGCAATAAAATTCCCTTCAATGAAAAGTAATCACTCTTTTTCTGAATCGAACTTTTCAAGAAATTATATTGCAACATAGCGGGATGTTCTGCTAAATCTAATGTATCTTTTAGAATGGTGTAATTGACAATATCCGCAGGGGCTAATATCAAATCTTCTATTATAAATTTATCGATGTTCTTTAATCGAAGAAGCTGTGCCAATTCCAGCTTATTAGTAATCAATAATTGCTCATTAGTTAGACGCTGAGCCTTCAGTCGTTGGAGGTTACCTTGTGCCAATAATAATTCAGATTTAAGCCTTAGTTCTGCTTCTTCTTGAACCCTCAATTGATCTACCAAATTGATTTTTACTAGAATCAAATCATCTACTAAATTAATCTTAGCTTTAGCTATCAGGCAATTGTAATAGGCCTCAATGGCACTCACGATTGTTTCATTTTTTTGAGCAATATTTTCGTAATATATACCCTCTGCTCTTAGCTTATCAGCCTTTGATCCAAGTAGACCTTGACCAAAATCCCAAGATGCATTTAATTCTCCACCATACCATCGACTTTGGCGATCAATTTCTCTAAAAATGTTTCCATCTGTATTCAAATCAGCGCCATCCAAATGATGTAATCGGGTCCCAATAAATATATTTGGTAACCACCATTCTTTTGATTTATCCAATTGATCCAGTGCCATTTGACGTTGCAGATTTTGTTTTTGGATCGTTATATTTTTAGCGTTTGCAAGCTCCAAGATGTTTTGCAGACTCAACACCATGGGGTCTGATTGGCCTTGCAAAAACAATGGAAGCATCAGCAGTAATATGATATTTTTTAAGTCGAACATTTTAATCTTTTTTTAGAATTGCATTGACTTCTTGTCCAGCTCTTACAAGGCTTTTTCCTTTGGTGATTATTTGAGTCTTTTCAGTAAATGCTGAATTCAATACTTCAAAATATTCTTTTCCAGATAATCCTTTTTTCAAGGAAATTTCTTCTACTATATTACCATTAACTGCATATACCCATGGAGCATCTTTTTTTATTACAACAGCTTCATTAGGAAGGCTTAGTATATTGCTTCTAGCTTTTAATCCCATAGTAACTTTTGCATACATACCAGGTTTAATTTTTCCATCTTTGTTTTGTAAATCAATCTGTACTTCCATTGTTTTCGAGGCTTGATCCAAGCTCCTACTAAGACGACTAACCTTTGCTGAAATATCAGCACCTCCTAATGTCGGAAAACTAACTTTTACTTCATCCCCTTTGCTTATTCCAGCTACATCTGATTCTGGTATTGGAATACTTAATCTAACAGGATTCGTCGATTCTATCGATACAATTGGTGGGACATTACTATTTACTAATGCGTTCTGAATCATTGTGCCCGCATCCACATATCGGCCGGTAATTACGCCACTGAAAGGAGCTTTTATTTTAAGCATTCCCCCTCGTTCATCGACCGCACCTTTACCTGAAATATTCGCATCAAGTATGGCCATTTGTACATCGATTTGAGCTTGCTTAGCCTCTAGAGTGGCGGCTGCTAATTCAGCGGCACCTTTAGCATTTTGTAATTCTGTTATAGTTGTAAGTCCTTTAGATTGATCATAGACAGATTTAATGTTTTCATAGATGACTCGTTTGGTTTTTTCTTCTACTTGAGCCATTTTCAATTCAGCCTTGGCTTGTAAAATGCCAGCTTCTGCTTCCTTTATTTTGACAGTGGCATTTTGACTCTCATAAGTCAAGATTGGATTTTCTAATGTGGCTATAATTTGACCCTTACTCACTCGATCACCGATGTCGACATTTATACTGCTGAGATATCCTTCTGCCATAGCATGCAACATGACTTGCTGATCTGGCTTCACTGTTCCTGTGATTTCTGTAGCTGACTGAAAACTCCGAAACGACGGATGTACAACTTCGACGGTGGCGAGGGCGTCATTTAATTGTCGGACATCTTCTTGTTGAACGGTATGGGTTAATTGGTTGTCCTGCTTACAAGATGCGAAGAGTAAGAGTAAACCCATTAGGTAAATATAGTTTAATTTCTTATTCGTCATTATACTTGCTTCTTTGTGATCATTGAATATAAAATAGGGATAATAAATAGAGTCAAAACAGTCGCCATAAATGTCCCTCCAATAACTGCGATGGCTAATGGAACATTCGCTTCTGTCCCTCTTCCTAAGCCAAAAGCAGTAGGCAAAAGCCCAAGTATCGTTGTCGCCGCTGTCATCAATACCGGTCTAAAACGATCACTTGCTCCTTGTATTATGGATGGTAAAAGATTGCCAGACTCTTGATATAAATTGTTGATCCGATCTACTAACATGTTACCATAGGATACCGCAATGCCGATCATCATAATGATTCCCATAATGGATTGAATGTTAAGATAAGTACCAGTAATCCACATAAGAAATGCCACTCCAATAAATCCTAACGGTATGGTAAATATGATAATCAATGGTTGTCTAAAAGATTTAAACAAAGGGACCAATATGAGGAATGCAAATATCGCCGCCAACAATAATCCAATAGCTAAATCACCAAATGATTTATTAATCACATTTACTTCCCCATCAAAACTTACTTCATATCCTTTAGGGATTTCAATATCTTTTAGTAAGGCTTGTATTTTTCTTGAGACCCCACCAATGTCTTCTCCATCTACATTGGCATACACATTAAAGGCACGACTCAGGTTATGATGATTGATTTCTACTGGATTAGAACTATCAGTAATCTTCGAAAAAGATCTAAATGGAATTGGACCGTCATGAGTTTGGCTGGTCGTGGTGACATTACTCAATACATTCTCGTCATCGATCCTATTCTCGGGATAAGTAACCCCCACATAATAGTGATTCCCATTTCGTTCGTCAATCCAAAAAGATTTCTGAAAGGTAGTGGATGAGTTTAAGGCAGACACCATGTTTTTAATAGCATCTACAGGTTTTACTCCTAATTCTGCCGCTTTGATTCGGTCTATATCTATATCCTTAGCAGGTTGGTCAATTCGTTGCAAAACTCTGACATCTTTAGCGGCTGGAATCTGACGTATTTTATCTCTAATTTCTTCTGATATTTCTCTTAAAATCTCTAATTTATTGCCTTTAATTTGAACATCAATAGGGGAGGGTTTCCCTTCATTTAGTGCAGCTGTTATAATTCCTCCGGTGTTAAAACTGATTTCTATACCAGGGAATTCTCTTCTATATCTTTCCCGGAGTCTTCTTGCATATTCGAAGGTGCTCACCACATGGTTTCCTTGTAGTTGAATACCAATAAATGCATCTTGTGTCCCGGAGTTTGGTGTATACGCCGCAGGGAGGTCATAAAACACCCCTAGATTGGATATGATTTGTTCTAAATCACTTCCAATCTCTTCTCTTGCAATGGCTTCCATATCTATAATTAGGTCACTTGTACCTTCTAAAGTGGTGCCTGATTCAGCTCTTACTTGTATCTCCAACTGTCCAACATCTGACTCTGGAAATAGCTCGTATCCATTTTGTGAAATAATAAATAAGGAAGCTAAAAGCAATAAACCGGTAATAAATAATACAAGCCATCTCGCTTTAATGACCTTTTCTAATAGCTTTTCATAACCCTGTTTTCTTTTATTTAAAAATCGATCAAAGCCTTTGAAAAATCTCTTCTCATTTTGATCTGAATCTTTCAGTAAGTAAGAGGCAGCCACAGGTATTAATGTCAAAGAAAATATATAGGATCCAATCATCGCACCGGTCACTGTTATGGCTAATGGGGAGAATAAAAATTTGGCCATCCCTGATAAGAACATTACTGGGAAGAATACGACGACAATGACTAAGGTAGAAGCCAATACAGGTTGTGCTACCTCCAAAGCTGCTTCTTTTGAAGCCTGAAGTATGGGCTTTCCTTTCTTCCTTTGCTGATCTATACTCTCTAACACAACAATAGAATTGTCGACCAGTAAACCAAGGACTAAAGCGATCCCGCCTAACGTGATGCTATTAATCGCTTGACCGGTGACATACAGTACGATGAAAGTGAATAGTACAGACAGAGGTAAACTAATTCCAACAATAAAGGCGGACCTTAGATTCCCGAGGAATAGAAATAATATCAACACAACCAAGAATAGTCCTCCCAATCCAGCAATCTGTAATCCAGATATGGCATTTCTGACATAAGAAGATTGATCAAAAATTACATTTAATTTTACATCTTCTGGCAGTCGTTCTTTCAATTTAGGTATGGCTTTTTTTACTTCGTTTACAGCGGAGATAGTATTCGCTTTTGGACGTTTGAAGATGGGTAAATAGACTTGTTCTTTTCCATCAACTCGTGCTATATTAGTTTGAATGGCACCCGCATCTGCGGCTCTACCAATGTCTTTGATATATATTGGATTTCCATTTTTGTAAGTGACAACTATTTCATTAAAATCCTCTACATTTATAATCATTCCTTTTGCATCAATACCGTAATTGATATTTCCAATTTTAGCAATACCAGATGGAATCATGGTTGTATTATCCTGAATGGCCTGATTGATTTCTGTTTGAGATATTCCTAAAGCTTCTAGTTTATCAGGATCTACAAAAATGTATATTCTTCTTAATTGACCCCCATATGCAGCAGGTGCTATTATGCCTTTTACACCACTAAGCATTTGTCGAAGGCTATAATATGCGACATCATAAAGCTCCTTCCCTGATTTTTCCTCACTACTTACTGTCAATAACATTAGAGGCTTGGAAGCGGTTGGATCAAACGGCTGAATCATAGGCGGCAAGGTGCCTGGAGGTTGATAATACATATCTGAAACCGCATAGCTAGATGTGTTGGCCATTGCTTCTGCTGGTTCAACATCTTCCCCATAGTAGTTAGTTACAATACTGACTCCCATGATTGATTTTGAAACTTGCTTTTCTATCCCTGGTGATTGACCTGTCCATCTTTCCATTCTACTTGTAATGTCCTTTTCAACCACCATAGCAGGCATACCAGGATACAAGGTTATAATTTGCATCGCGGACTTTTTAAATTGAGGAAGAATGTCGATTGGCATTCTTGGTATGACTACTGCGGCTAAGACTACCACTATAGTCACAAATACAAAGACGAGGTATGGATTTTTAAAGGAAAGATTAATCATATTCTCTAGGTTTCACATTTTCAGTGAAGCCCAAAATAGTCATTATTGATTATATATCAATTACTTATCTATATAAAAATTTATAATAAGCAATTCTAAAATAGAATTTTTAGCCCTATTGTATACGGTTGGATAACTTCCTATAAATCGCTATTTCTTGATCTTTGAATCATATTTTTGAATGCGAATACGACGGATAGAAATAGTCTTACTTCTTGATTGATAGATGACAGTCTTTGGACCAGGCTCCCAAAACTGAGTGTTTAATTCTAGGGAAGAGGTCTAGAATGATCGTTTTTTATTTTCAGCAAGGATGAGCTATTTTTTTGTCCATTATAACCAATTACAAAGACATCAAACATATTGCTATTGACCATCTGATCGTTTGCATAATAATTATCTATCTCCGTATTATCTTTGTACTCATTATTTTTGCCAGAAGTATCACTTTTAACTGTGTTAAATGTCTCAGCTTCGAAATGTATTTTGGATTTCACTTCGGAATA
>Ga0114956_1001228_pt1 | contig 19983 bp, 16 predicted proteins | sample MaitaG_FD_87304 | JGI IMG/M metagenome (GOLD analysis project Ga0114956, IMG submission 87304) | Marine algal microbial communities from Maine, USA - Maine_Asex2 metaG | ecosystem: Host-associated > Algae > Red algae > Unclassified | place: Maine, USA | collected 2015-01-05
AGGCGCCGAACAAGCTCTGGATCTTCGGACCGGGCTGCATATTCGAACGTGCCAACCCGTATGTGGCTCGCAGCCACGCGGGCCACAATTGCACCGGGCTCCATCTGATCACGCCGAACATCTTCGCCGGTCGCGACAACGGCGAGCGCTCGGGCCGTCGGCACGCCTAGAGCACTCATGGCCTCGGCGATCAGATATTCGCGCAGCATTGGGCCCAAGGTCGCCTTGCCGTCGCCGCCCCGTGAAAAGGGCGTACGGCCTGATCCTTTGAGATGCAGGTCAACCTTTACGCCGCTGTGTGTGGTTAGCTCACCCAGCAGCACGGCTCGACCATCGCCAAGCAATGGCGAGTAGCCGCCAAATTGATGCCCGGCGTAGGCCATTGCGGTGGGGCGGGCGTTCACCGGAACAGTATTACCAGCGAGCAGTGCGGTGCCCGCACCGGATTCGAGCGCAGCCAGATCAAGGCCGAGCTGCTCGGCGAGATCGGTGTTGAGAACAACAAGCGTTGGCGCTGGCACTTGGTCCGGCGTGAATGCGGCGTGCAGTTCGGGTAGCGCCTGGGCGAAAGAATCGTCGAGATCCATATCGAGCTGAGGGGCGACGCTGTTAGGCATAAGAAACCTGACAGAACCCGTGGTTGCAGTAACCGCCGGGGTTCTTGGCCAAGTATTGCTGGTGGTAGTCCTCGGCGTAGTAGAACTCGCCGGCCGGAGCGATCTCGGTGGTGATCTCAGCGAAACCGGTGCCGGTCAACTTTGCCTGGTACTTGTCTCGGCTTGCCAGAGCTGCCTCGAGCTGGTCTGCGGAGTTCGAATAGATGGCCGACCGGTACTGGCTACCGACATCGTTGCCTTGACCCATGAATTGCGTGGGATCGTGGTTCTCCCAGAAGATCTTGAACAGGTCGTCGATCGAGACAACACTGGGATCAAAGACCACAAGCACGGCCTCGGTGTGGCCCGTCATGGTGGTGCAGGTTTCTTCGTATGTCGGATGCGGCGTTGTACCACCGGCGTATCCAGCAGCCGTGGTGTACACGCCGTCGAGTTGCCAGTAGAACCGCTCTGCACCCCAGAAACAGCCCATACCTATAACCAGCGTGTCCAGCCCGTCGGGCCAGGGGCCCATCAACGGGTTGCCGTTCACGAAGTGCGTCGCACCTGGCGCCAAGACCGGCGTTGATCGCCCGGGCAGGCAGTCTTCGGGGGCTGGTGGCGGATCAGGAAGGCGACGTCGGAACATCGCGTCAGTCTATTGAGAACGTACAAGAACGGCGTTAGGCCGCGATATGGGCGGTGATTGCGCCAACGATGTCGCCCCAGAGTGGCCGGGGCAGGTCATGTCCCATCTCGTCGAGCACGAGTAGTTCGCTGTTAGAAATCGCGTCGGCGGTTGCTTGCCCGCCTGACAGCGTAATCAAGGGGTCAGCTTTGCCGTGGATGACCAATGCCCGCTGAGTCACGCTCTTGAGCGCTTCGGTGCGGTCGCCAGTTTTACCAATCGCTGCCATCTGGAACGCGGCACCGACGGGATAGAAACTCCGATCAAAGGCGGCGGCCTGCGCATCTCGTGTGAGCTCTTCGTCGAACAAGGGCCCGCTGATAACACGAACTGTCTCGACACCCCGCTCGATCGCCCCTGCGCGGTCCGCCGGAGGTGGTGACAGCAGTGCTGCCATTGCAGCGGGGTTCGGTTGGCCCACGTTGGCGGCGCCGGTCGTTGACATGATCGAGATCAACGATGCGACTCGGTCGGGATACTCGATGGCCATCTGCTGGGTGATCATGCCCCCCATGGATGCGCCGGCTATGTGAGCTTTGTCGACGCCAATGGCATCGAGCACCGCAACCGCATCGCCAGCCATGTCCGACAGGGTGTAAGGGACTTCGGACTTCACTCCATCTCCAGATGAAGCCTCGATCATGAGGGCCATGACATTGGGCGGCGCGCCTTCGGTCTTGCTGCTCAGGCCACAGTCGCGGTTGTCAAACCGGACAACCTGCAATCCCGTATCGGCCAGTTGTTGGCAGAAGTCAATGTGCCATGCCGTCATCTGGGCGGTGTAGCCCATGATCAATAACAGCGTGGGGTTCGCGGCATCCCCAAACGTTTCGTATTCAAGGCTGACCGTATTGTTCATTGCTTGTGGCATGGGCGACGACCTTACTTAACTCGCAGTGAGATAAACCACCCAGACAGCCCGGTGCCGGGCAGGTGATCGCCGGGCTGGACATCGACCTTCTCGATCGTGCCTTCGGCGATCATGTCATCGATCCTGGCGTTGAGCGAACCCTCCATCCAGAACGTGTCGTTCAGCCCAATCACGATGGCTCCGCCGGGTTCAACAACCCGAGCGACCTCGTCGAGAGCAGCTGCTTCGACATGACCAAACGAAAACGCACCTACCACCGCAGCCGCTCCGTAGCGATTGCCGGCGACCGGGAACCCGTTGACGCGCATCGGCGGCTGGTTCAGGTTGGCTTCGAACAGCCGTCGGTACATGCCGGTTTCTCGTGCTTGATCCAGCATGGCGGGCGAATAGTCGCACCCGTCGATGGTCATGAAGCCTGCGTCCCAGAGCTGGCGGCCAAATAACCCGGTGCCGCAACCCACGTCGAGAATCTCGGCATCTCGGTCGAGCTCGAACAGCTCAAGCGCCTTCATGGCATTCGCTGGCGTCGAGTAGCCGTTCTCTTGCAGCTCCTGATCATAGGTGTGGGCCCAGGCCTCGTAGTGGGCGCGGGTCTCCTCGTCGGTGCGTTCAACGTAGGAGTCTTCGAGAAACTTGTGCTCAGTCACGCCAACAGTGTCGCATGCTTTGCCCGCGGATCTGGACACGGGCGCCTTGTTGTCTTCGATGTTGCGCTAGCCGACGGCGCCACTGACCAGAATCTCGGTCAGTTCATCGCCTTCGATGTGCAACAACTCGGTGAGCACTTCGAAGCTGTGCTCACCAAGGCATGGCGCTGGCCCGCGCGGCCCGTTGTTGTATCCAGCGATCTTGTACTGGTGGCCCTCGTAGGGGACTTCGCCCATTTCAGGGTGGTTCAGGCGACGGAAGAACTCGCGATGTGCGAGTTGTGGATCAACGAGGTGATCGCTCGAACGTTGCACGGCGCCAGCCGGCACACCCGCTTCTTGCAGAAGCTCCATGAGGCTGTGCGGATCATGATTGACTGTAAAGATCGCCAGGTTCTCATATACGGCGTCGGACGCTGCCAACCGGCCTGCAGCCGTCGCAAGAGCTGGGTCCTGGGACCAGCCAGGATCGCCGATTGCGCTGCGCAGATTCAGCCACTGGGCATCGGTTTCGATGGCGATGGCGCACCACTGGTCTTGGCCAGCGCATGGAAACGAGTCATGCGGCGCACACACCGGGTCAACATTGCCGTTGCGCCGCGCCACCGTGCCCGATGCCTGGACATCGAGCAGTTGTGGGGCTTGAAAATGTAGTGCCGACTCCATTTGCGCTTGGTCGATGTATTGGCCTTGACCAGTGCGACGTCGGTGATCTAAGGCGGCCAGCAACGTGGTGGTCAAGAACCGAGGCGCCACGGTGTCGGTGTAGGCGTTCCATGGACCTCCCGGCGCACGATCGGGCCAGCCCGTGATCTCATAGAAGCCGCTAATTGCTGCGGCGTGATAGCCGTAGCCGGCCAGCTTGGACACTGGTCCGTACTGGCCAAAAAGACATGTCGTTGCCATGATGATCCCGGGGTTGAGTTCTCGAGCAGTCTCGTAGCCGAGGCCCAACCGATCCATGGTGCCAGCAGTAAAGGAGTCCAACGCAATGTCGCACCAGGCAAGCATCTTTCTGGCGACATCTCTGCCAACGTCGGTCTTGAGATCCACCTTGAGCGACTGCTTCGAGGTGTTGAACGAACCAAAGAACTGACAGCGGTTGATACCAATCTCGCCGTTGGTAAACGGTCCAACGACCCGCAGACGATCGATCGGGTCGTCGCTTTCGATCCGCACCACCGTGGCTCCATTGTCGGCAAGCGCTTTAGCGGTGATGGGACCAACGCCGATCCACGAGAAGTCCGCGACCTTGATACCGGCGAGCGGCAGCCCCCGTTCGCCTGTGACTCGTGTTTCGGTCACCGCTGATTCTGTTTCGGCGATGGCAGCGCCTGGGGCCAGCGATTGCATGACTTCGCTGGTGTGCTGACCAACCCCAGGAGCCGGACGGTCCCATTGCACCGGCGAGTTGCTCACCTTGACGAAGGGTCCTGCGGTGCGCAGCCCCGCTCCGCTGGCGAGTTCTACGGTGTCCCAGTAATCACGGACTTGCAGGTGATCTAGATCAACGATGTCGGCCACGGTGTTCACCGGCACGATCGTCATCGACCGGGCGAGCGCTTCGGCGAACAGCTCGGCCTTGGTGAACCGCTTCGTGAACTCACGAATTTTTTCGCGGACCTCGTCGTAGGAGCGCGAGACCTCGGTCCCATCGAGCAATCGACGCTCATAGGTAGACCAATCTTCACCAGCGATCCACTCCTCGGCAACTGCTCCCGTCTCCTGCATCCAGGGAATCAAACCGAGCAGCGTCTTGCCAGTTGGAGCCAGACACACATCGCCGTCTCGGCACGGATAGACCAACGGCGTCTGCATCGTGCTCAGATGAAGTTCGGTGCCTCGGCGTTCGGCATTTTTGCCATTGATGGCCGAAGAAACCATGGCATTTAGCCCGGTCCAAAACACTGCGGGTTGCACCGCCATGTCCACATACTGGGCCTCGCCTGTGGCGACTCTGCGATGGTGCGCAACCATGGCGCCTACCGCGCTCTCGGCTGCAGCGTGGTGCCATGTCTGGGGCACAGTGATCCGCAGTGGCCGCCGATCGGGGTCGCCCATCAAAGCCATCGAGCCGCCCATAGCCGACAACGTCAGGTCTGTCGCCAGGTGATCTGCGTACGGCCCTGTCTGACCAAACGGAGACAACGCCACGTAGACAAGGTCGGAGCGCACCGTTCGGAGCACGTCGTAGCCCAGACCGAGTTCGACCATTTCGCCCGGACCCGCGTTCTCGAACATAAAGTCCGCCGATGCGACGAGCGCAAGAAAGTCTTGATGTTGCGAGATGTCGTGGATATCAAGCTCCACGCTTCGTTTGCCCCGGTTGTACGCGTGGAAATGCAGACTCGCCAGTCCGTAGGGTTCACCTGCCACCAGCGGCGCGATCGAGCGCGAGTCGGACCCACCGGGAGGTTCGACCTTAATCACGTCGGCCCCAAAGCCAGCGAGTACCGATGTCGCGAGCTCGGCCCGCCCGTCGGTTAGGTCGAGCACGCGATAAGGAGAAAGTAGGCCGGTCACCCGGCAATGCTCCCAGAACGACAGCTGTCCTCGCGAATTAGACGGGTTGTCCGTCGATGACTATGCCGTTTGAGCGATCCCAGCCGACGCGGTTCCAGGGACTCGAAGCATCAGACACCAGCCCAGCCGCGACCTGCTCGAAATGGGCCTGACTGGGGTCCGGGGTTGGCTCCCATTGACCCTTTACTTTGAGCCAGAGGATTCGCCCCGACAAATAGTTCTCGCCGAGCGCCTCCCAGGAATCAAATCGTTTTGCCAGCTCATTGGCGGCGTGCTGAACCAAGGACCACGCTCGATCCGAGCTGATCACTTGGGCAATCGCCGCGCCACCAGACACCGTGATCAGCCGGCAGTAGTCCCAGGCAAACTTTTCGTCGCCGTTGTCGACACCGTCGCGTGCCCACTTGGTCCGGTAGCCCTCGTCTTGCATCCAGGCAACCAGCTCATCGAATTCGGACTCGTTGCGAACCTCCCACCATGCGGCCAGGCCTTCCTCCCAGTCCAGTCCTTCGAGACCGCCGCCAAGGGTGTCCATCCGCGGCGCAACGGCATTGAAGTAGATCGCGTTGGTTAGTAACGCCCAGGCCTGTTCCCCAGACAGGTTTCGGCCAGCTGGGTCCCAGCCCCATTGCTGAGCTCGAGAGTCAACCTTTTTGCGTTTGAAGAATGCCACCACGCCAGGGTATGGCAGGCTGGGGTCATCATGAAGATCTCACTGTTTGACAGCACCAACAACATCGACGAAGCCGTAGCCAACGCTGGCCGTGCCAACGACTTGGGTTACCACCGCTACTGGGCCCCTCAGATTATGAACGCCGATCCGATCTCGATCCTTTCAGTGGTAGGTCGCGAGATACCTCGGATCTTGCTCGGCACTTCGGTTGTCGCCATGCAGACCACGTTGCCCCAGACCCTGGCGCAGCAATCACTCACCATCAACAACATCAGTGGGGGCCGCTTCACCATCGGCATTGGCACCAACCACGAGCCCGTGCTCGAAATGGTCTACGGCGTGCCCTGGAAAAAGCCGTATACCCACATGACCGAATACCTCGATGCGCTCATTCCCCTACTCAATGACCAGAAGGTCGTAACCGAAGGCGAGTTCGTGACTTCTCGAACCGGCATCAACGTAAAGGCCGAGCCTGCGGGCGTCATGCTTGCTGCACTGGGTCCCAAAATGCTCAAGCTCGCGTCGGAGCGCACCAATGGCACCATCACCTGGATGACCGGTCCGGTCACTATCGGGAGCCACATTCGCCCGACCATCGGCCCCGATGCGCAGATTGCCTCTGGTGTGGGCATTCAAGTCACCGACGACCTCGACGGCGCTCGGGCCAAAGCCAACGTCGACTTGGCGATCTATGGGCAGCTCCCTTCGTATCGGGCCATGCTCGATCGCGAGGGCGCAGCCAACCCGGGTGACATGGTGCTGATGGGCGACGCCGACACCATCCGCACCGGACTCGAGGCCTACAAAGCGGCCGGCGCAACCGAGGTCGCGCTCAACATCTTGGGCGACAAAGAAGCCGCCTGGGATGCAATCTCGCCACTCGGCGGAGAGCTGTAACCATGGCCCATCCCCGCCCTTTTCGTTTCGGTGTTATGGCGTCGAAAGCCAACTCGGCCTCGGAATGGACCGAGACCGCCAAGAAGGCCGAGGAGCTCGGCTACTCCGCGCTCCTCATGCCCGACCACTTCGGTGATCAGCTGTCTCCCGTTGCCGCTCTTGCGTCGGCTGCAGCCGTGACTCAGTCACTTCGTATCGGCACGCTGGTCTTCGCGAACGACTTTCGACACCCAGCCGTATTGGCCAAAGACACCGCCTCACTCGATCTCCTGAGCGAAGGTCGGCTCGAAGTTGGCGTTGGTGCCGGCTGGATGACCGAGGACTACTCCTGGACCGGGATCCCTCACGATCGTGCCGGTATCCGTATCGACCGAATGATCGAGTCCATCGAAGTTCTCCGTGGCCTTTGGGGTCCTGATCCGTATTCGTTCTCAGGAGACCACTACACGATCACTGAGATGAACGGCATGCCCAAACCAGTGCAAGCCGGTGGCCCGCCGATCATTGTTGGGGGCGGGGGCAAGCGCGTCCTTTCAACCGCGGCCCGTATGGCCGACATCGTGGGCGTCAACCCCAATGTGGGCGAAGGAAAGGTTGGACCCGAAGCTATTGCGTCGATGTCTTCAGACGCCACCGAGGAGAAGATGAGCTGGGTCCGCGCAGCTGCTGGCAACCGGTTCGACGACCTCGAGATAAGCATCCTCAAGTTCGTGACTATCGTGACCGATGAGCGCGACGCGGTTGCCGAAAAGGTCGGCGGCGGCATGAGCATGGACGCTGAAACCATTCTGGCGAGCCCCCACACGCTCGTTGGTTCGGCCGAACAGATCGCCGACGAGCTCATTGAGCAACGCGAACGTTGGCAGGGTTCCTATGTAACCGTGCAGTCCGACGCCCTCGAATCCTTTGCCCCCGTAGTTGCCGCCCTCGCCGGCAGCTAAGTCCTAATCCTGTTTGAGGGCTTGAGATAAAACGGCGGTTGGGTTTGGGCCGGGGCCCGCGGGGACTTCGATGATGACGTGGTGGATGGTGCCGGAAAAGGGGCTGGGTGTTGCATAACGTTCGGTGACGGGGAAGCCACTGTCGAAACCGATGCAAAGGCCCGTCCCGCCTACCTGCAACATGCCGACTGGCATGGCGTGATTGGTGGCACCTGTGCCGACAGTCTCGCCATCGGCCAGGAGATCTATGCGCACGCCTGATTGTCGATTGGCCGGGTCGACCACCGTGAGTTCGAAGCCGAGTTCGCTGGCCTCATTCGATAGTTCGCCTTCGGCCCGCACCAGGGTTTCTATGCCAGCGATGTTCACGCAACACTCCAAACGTCCGTCGACGATGTAGAGCGCCCAACCCTGCGTCCAGTCGCCAATGGCACACAGCACGCCGTCTGGCTGATCGTTGCTTGTCACAGCAACGGTGGTTCTGCCGCCGTTGGTGAACTTGGGCAGCGCCTCGTCGGTGATTGGTCGCCCGCCTGGCCGGAAGACCCGGCGGTTGTACATGCTCGGATCTGAGAGCGCCGCGCTTTCGCGGGCCTCTCCCCCAGCCGCCGGGTTCGATGGGTCATAGCCACCGAACAATGGGTACACCTGGTTTTGCAGCGCTTGCTCGTGCCACTCGCTTTGTAGTCGCTCAATAACACCGGGGTTCTCTGCCGCAACATCGTGCGCTTCGGCAAAGTCGCTTGTGAGGTCGAAGAGATGCCACTGGTCCTCGTCGTAAGTGCGGCTGCCGGTGAGCAGTCTTTGCTCGTCGAGCAAGAGCGGCGACACATGGTCGGTCGTTGCCTTCCACTCGCCCGAAACGATTCCCCGAGAACCCATCATCTCGAAGTACTGCAAGTCGCGCGGATTCTCGACATCAGCCGACGTAAACGTGGCCACGATCGACGTACCGTCGATTCGCTGCTGCTCGACACCGTCGACAACCTCGGGCGCGTCGACGCCGCAAACGTCCAGAATGGTTGGCATCAGGTCAACGATGTGACAGAACTGGGACCGGATCTCGTCCTTTGCCTCGATCCCGTTTGGCCAATGCACGACCATTGGTGTTCTGGTGCCGCCGAGCCAGGCGTATCGCTTCCATAGCCGCAATGGGGTGTTCCCCGCCCACGCCCAGCCCCACGCATAGTGGTAGTAGCCGCGGTCGCCACCCCAGGTGTCTACGGCTTCGAGGTTGGCCGCGTGATCCTCGGCGATGCGCATAGTGAAGTTGTGCTCGTTCACAGCACCGACTTCGCCGCCTTCGGCACTCGCTCCGTTGTCCGACGTAACGATGAAGATGGTGTTGTCGAGCTCGCCAATCTCTGCGAGAAAGTCGGCAATCCGCCCAATCTGGGCGTCGGTGTGGCTCATAAACCCGGCATAGACCTCGTGCATGCGGGCGAACAGCGCTTGGTCCTCGGCATTGAGATCCGCCCAATCGGGAATCCACGACGGCCGATCGGACAGCTCGGTTCCGGCAGGGATCACACCCTCGGCAACTTGACGATCGAAGATCCGCTGGCGCATAGCTTCCCACCCATCGTCGAATCTGCCCTTGTAGCGATCGATCCAGGGTTGAGCAACCTGATGGGGCGCGTGCATGGCCCCCGTGCCGAAGTACAGGAAGAATGGTTTGTCCGGCGCCGTGTGTTTCTGGTCGAGCACCATGTTGATGGCTTGATCCGCAAGATCTTCGCTTACGTGGTAGCCATCTTCAGGCGTCGCTGGTGGGTCGATCGAGTGATTGTCGCTCACCAGATTCGGGACCCACTGGTTCGCATCGGCGCGCAAGAACCCATAGAACCGCTCAAAGCCAACCCCCAGTGGCCACTGCGTGAACGGCCCCGCGTGGCTCCGCTCGCCGGTCGGAGTGAGATGCCATTTGCCGACCGCAAATGTGCTGTAGCCCGCGTCTCGAAGAACCCGGGCCATCGTTGCCGCCGACTTTGGTAACCGGGAGCTGTACCCGCCTGCACCCGAGCCAGCATCGGCGACCGAACCCATGCCAACCGCATGATGATTGCGCCCAGTGAGCAACGATGCCCGACTCGATGAGCAGATCGACGTAACGTGAAACCGGTTGTACCGGAGACCATTGCTGGCGAGGCGGTCGATAGCTGGGGTCTCGATCTCGGACCCGAAGCAGCCGAACTGGGCAAATCCGACATCGTCGAGCAGCACCACAACCACATTGGGGGTCGGCGACTGGGGACGATCCGGGCCAAGGGCCGAGAGAAAGGATGTGTCAGGGGCTGTGCTCACCCCGTCAGCAAAGCAGACTCACCCCCGCGACCAAAAATTAGTGCACGGCACCGTGCGCTGCGTCTGCAGTTCCATCGTGAGAGGCGCCGTGGAAGCGACTTACAACGGCGACGATCGCCATGCCAACGATGAAGCCAACTACCGCCGAGAGCGCCGTGTTCACGAGCCAGCCCAGAATCCCGCCGATACCGCCCACGCCGTGGACTGCGTCTTCGGCGCTGTGCACGATGTCGTAAAGGCCATCCCAGCCCAGTTCATGGGTGCCGACGACAAGAATGTGGCCGCCGACCCACAACATGGCCGCGGTACCAACGATCGTGAGCCACTTGAGTAGCACCGGCATAGCGGCGACGAGCCCGCGCCCGACCTTCTGTGACGATTCCGAGTCGCGTCCGGCCATCGCCAAACCAATGTCATCCATCTTCACGATGAGCGCTACCGCGCCGTACACGACAATGGTGATAAAGATGGCCACCACAATCATGGTGATCGCCCGGGAAATAAAGGCACTATCGCTCACCTCGTTGAGCGAAATAACCATGATTTCGGCCGACAGAATGAAGTCGGTCCGGACCGCTCCCGCAACAACGGCTTCTTCGGCTTCAGGGCCTTGCACCACGACCGGTAAATCGTGACCATGATCGTCACCCTTGAGCTTGTGGTAGATCTTCTCTGCGCCCTCGAAACATAAGAACGCGCCGCCGAACATCAGGATGACATCGAGAAGTTTTGGCACGAACTGGCTCAGTACAAGCGCTGCCGGCAGGATAAAGAGCAGTTTGTTCTTGAGCGAACCTCTGGCGATGCGCTTAATGATTGGCAGCTCGCGATCAGCGGCAAGGCCCTGCACATAAGCCGGAGTTACTGCCGTGTCGTCGACCACAACACCTGCGGCCTTTGCGCTGGCTTTCGCAGCTGCGCCGGCGACATCGTCGATCGATGCGGCCGCCAGCTTGGCAAGTGCAGCAATGTCATCGAGCAACCCAACAAGACCACCGGCCATGTCCTTCCTCCCAGAAGAAGTCTTACAAACAGCTGCAAAGGGTAGCCCAATGCAACTCCCGGCAAAGGCTCGTGCCAAACTCCTCCCCGTGAACATGCCTGATCTGCCTTCGTCAAACCATCGCATCGTGCTCCAAAAGCGTCCCGTCGGCTCCATGACAACCAGCTGCTTCTCACTCGATGAACAGCCGCTCGCACAACTCGACCCAGGCCAAGTCCGCGTGGTGGTCGACCACCTGTCCGTCGATGCATTTATCCGTACCAGCCTGCGGGGCGAAGGATTTCATCAACAAGTCCCAATCGGTGGAACGATTGGAGCGTTGGGAGTTGGCTACATAGCGGAGTCCACCGATCCAGATTGGCCTGTGGGCCAGGCGGTCTCGGGCGGTGTTGGCGCCCAGACGGTTGCAACGTTGGCGCCCAAACAGCTCCAGAAGGTCGATGGCTCTTTCGCTCCCCTCTCGGCTCACCTTGGAGTACTTGGGTTAACGACTGGGCTCACCGCATGGGTCGGCATGCGTCATGTTGGCCAACCCCAACCAGGCGAGACCGTCGTTGTCTCTGCGGCTGCTGGCGCGGTTGGTTCGATTGCGGGTCAGGTTGCTCGACTCGACGGCGCCCATGTCATCGGCATCGCAGGTGGACCGCAGAAGGCCGCCTTCCTGGTCGACGAACTGGGTTTCGATGCCGCAATCGACTACAAGTCCGAAGATGTGCGGAGTCGCCTTGGCGAGCTCGCACCCGATGGCGTGAACGTGTTCTTCGACAACGTCGGAGGTGACATTCTGGATGCTGTCTTAGACAATCTGGCGCTCCGATCCCGAGTCGTCATTTGTGGTGCGATCTCTCAATATGACCAGGTCGACGGTGTCACTGGCCCGTCGTCGTACCTCAAGCTCGCCGAGCGACAGTCACGGATGGAAGGCTTTGCGGTGTTCCACTTTCCCGAGAGTTACGCAAAAGCGACCGCGGAACTCGCAGAGTGGCTGGGCGACGGGTCGTTGAAGGCTCCTGAGCACGTCTTCGAAGGCATCGACCAGTTTCCCCAGGCACTCATTGCGCTATTCAACGGCGAGAACCTGGGCAAGACACTCGTAAAAGTCTCACACAGCTAACCCAGCTAGTGAGACGGTGCCAGGCACCGGCCTCACTAGCTGGCTCGCCGGAGTACCTGGCCACCGTGCTCGCCGGTGCGGGCACCGGCTTGGTAAACGACCGCGCCATTGACCAGCACGGTGTCGATTCCGTCGGCGTACACGGTTGGATTTTCGAACGATGAGTTGTCGCGCATTTTGGCCAGGTCGAAGACCACCACGTCGGCGGCGTTGCCCTGTCGAAGGTAGCCCCGATCTGCCAGACCGATTCGGTCAGCAGGCAGGCCGGTCAGACGGCGAACGCCTTCTTCGATACGGAGAAGGCCTTGGTCGCGCACGTAGTGACCCAGAAACCGAGGCACCCAGTTGAAACCGAGCACACCCATCATGCGGCCTGCCAACGGGCCGTCATTGGCGAGCGCCATGGTGTCGGACTCGATGGAACACAAGGGATGTTGCAGGGCAAGCAGATTGTCTTCTTCGGCGAAGGCTTCGCTCGTGAGCATGAGGCCCTTGAGCCTCGGCCCTTCATCGATCAATAGATCGAAGAGCGTGTCCCAGCCGCTACTGGTGTTTCGCTGCGCAGTGAGATCTTGGATCGTGCGGCCCACCAGATCTTCGTTCGCAGAAGACGCCAGGAGTCGCACCCGATCCCACTTCTCTTCGACCACGAGCTGCCACATCGGAAGTGGATTAACCCGGAGTCGGCGGCGACCATCGGTCGTCTTGATGAGCGCCAAGAGTTCGTCGTTCGAAAGCGAGAATGACCAGGCAGGGAACATCGATGTCGCACTCGTGTGGTTCCAGTTCGTCGGCATCATGTCCATGGCGACATCGACACCTTCTTCACGAGTCCACTCAATCATTTGCAGCGTGTTGCGCATGGCATGCTCAGGCCGGCCGTACTTGGGGTTGATGTGCGAAATTTGCAATCGCACACCCGTGTCGCGAGCCAAGTCCAGTGCTTCGCCGAAGCCCACAAAGTAGCGCTTGTCTCGGTTACGAGAGTGGGTCGCATACAGACCATCGACATCGGCGACGGCGCCGCATAGTGCAGCAAGCTCGTCAAAGGTCGCCGTTTTTCCGGGGTGATACTCCAATCCAGTCGTGAAACCAAAGGCGCCCTCGTCGAGTGACTGGCGTAGCAGGCCAACCATGCTGGCGACCTCGTCGCCATCGGCGGGCCGAGGCGCATCTGGCCCCATAACGGCCGTGCGAATCGCGCCGTGACCCACCATGCCAACCACGTTGGTCGAAATATCGGCTTCGTCCATCGCCGCCAGAAGCTCACCATAGGTATGCCAATCGCCGTGCTCGCGAGATCCAGTGGAACGGAACAGTGCAGTGCGATGTTCGGGCGTGCATGGAGCCAGGCTGATGCCGCACTGCCCTATTGCTTCGGTTGTAACGCCTTGTCGAATCTGGCTTTCTGCCCGTGGGTCGATGAAATGGGCGAGATCACTGTGGGTATGAATGTCGATGAACCCGGGCGCCACGATCTGCCCGATCGCATCGATCTCGGTTGCGGCCGTTGCCCCAGCCAGGTCACCAATCGCCGCAATACGGCCGTTCGTGATCGCGATGTCGTTGGCTGCGCCAGGTTCACCCGTGCCATCAACAATCATTCCGCCTCGGATCAAGATGTCAAATGCGACCATGCCCGAAAACTAGCCGCCCTAACCCCGTGACAATGCGGCAAGTACCACGATGCCGCGAACAGCGGTCCTTACGGCGAGAGCATTCTTGGAACCGAGGAAGCAGTTGGACTCGCTCAGCGCCCGCCAACTGGCGATGGCCGTCGCAGATCGATGGGCGCCGGTTCGGCGCTGCTCAGCTTTGGAGCAGTAGCTCGGCCTGGCGGCATCGCGATCTTTGGTTTTGGCAGCGAGGCAAGTTCGCCTGGCTTGTCGTCGCTGCTGGCGTACTGATGGACGTAGGTCTGGCCCGACAATGCCGCGATCTCGTACATCAACGCATCGGTGAACTGGCGAAGCGCCCGCGGATCATCGGGGTAGCCGAAGTCATCGGGGTGCATGGGTGTACCAAATCGCACGGTCACAGGTAGGCCAGGTTTTGGCATTGGAGCGTCTGGGGGTTGCACGGCCAACGTGCCCTCGTGACCAACAGGAATCACCGGGGCACCGCAACGGGCCGCCAGCCTGGCAGCACCAGTGCGACCCCGATGGAGGTAACCGCTTCGAGAGCGGGTGCCTTCGGGATAGATCATGAAAAGGTGCCCTGCATCGAGCACCGCTGCGGCTTCGTCGAGCGCAAGGAGCGCTGCCTTGCCACCGGTTCGGTTGATGGGGATCATGCCGAGTGCGGGAAAGATATAGCTGGTCTTCCAGCTGTCCATGTACTCGCTTTTACCAATCGCCCAAGACCGCCTCGGCAGCGCCGATGGCACAAAGATTGAGTCGCAGAACGACAGATGGTTTGGGGTGATCAGGGCTGGGCCATCGCTCGGGATATTCTCAATCCCTTCGATTTGAAAATCCCACAGGCGGTGAGCGGCGGTCCGAACCACCGCCATCAGCGGCCGACTCAACCGGTCAGACCCGGGCAGAGACGCGGCTGGTTCGAACCGGAATTTGCGATCCGGGCTCACGACCGCAGCGCCCGGCGAAGCGGCTTCCCTGTCGCCGACATTGGTAGCTCATCGACCACGTGGAATTCGCGCGGACATTTATAACGGCTGAGCCGCTCGCGACAGAACTGGTCAAGCTCGTCGATGTCAACCTGACCTGACACGTGGGCCACAACAGCCTCGCCCGTATTCGGGTCCGCAGCCCCAACAACGATCGCGCCCCGAACCTCGGGATGTTCGAGCAATACCGATTCGACCTCGGCCGGGTACACGTTGAAGCCAGACACGATCACGATGTCTTTGATGCGGTCGACGAGATACAAGAAGCCATCGGCGTCGAAGACTCCCATGTCGCCGGTCCAGAACCAACCGTCGTCGGTCAACACTTGGGCGGTCTCTTCGGGAGCATCCATGTACCCCTGAAAGACACCTGGACTCCGCACCACAATCTCGCCAACATCGCCCGGATCTGTTGGGGTTCCATCGGGGTCGACAATCACGATCTCTACACCCTCGAGCGGCCTGCCCACGGAGCCAGCCCGGGGTTTCACTCCACGACTCCACGTGAGAACCGGCGACGTTTCGGTAAGGCCGTATCCCTCCCCTATCTCGATCCCGAACCGGTCTCGAACCTGGTTGAACGTCTCGATCGGAAGCGCAGCGGCTCCCGACGACGCTCGCCGCACACCAGAAAGCGGGTTCCCTTCGACTTCGGTGTTGACCCAACGGTGCCACATGCCGGGTGCGCCGCTGATCGTGGTAACGCCGTGTTGCTCGATGAGTTCGAGGCTTCGAAGCGCGTCGAATCGTTGTTGCAGCACAACAGATCCGCCACCACGCAACGTAGCAAAGAGCACAACATTGAGACCGAAGATGTGGGTAAGCGGCAGCAGTCCAAGTGCTACGTCTTCGCAGTTGAGACCGTCGCCACCGCCGACAACCGCCTGCTGCACCCAGTCGAGATTGCCGTGGCTCAGCACGGCCACCTTGGCGTGGCTCGTCACGCCGCTCGTCAGCAGCAGAAACGCGGTGTCCCCGTCATCGCACTCGACCAGGGCCGCCGGTGCGAGCTTGGCTCCCGCCGCGACCGTCTCCTGCACGGCGCAGACCTGGCGACCGATCGATTCAAGGCTGCCATCGAGCCATTTCGCAGTGGTACACAAAACCACCACATTCGGGTCTACCGTTGCAACCTTGCGTTCGACCTCGGGCAAAGGGTTCGATGCCCGGATCGGCGCACATTGGGCACCAAGGCCGACTGCCGCCATCAACGCAACCACAAAGTCTGATTCGTTCTCGCCGATGACCAAGACTCGCGAGCCCTTTCCAACGCCGAGTGCTGCGAGCCCCGCACGCATTGCGGTGACCTGCGCCCCAAGCTCGCCATAGGTCATCGTCTGACCTTCTTCGATTAGAGCGGTGGTAGCCGACTCGTGGCCGTCGATTACTGAAGCGATATTCACGATGCGGACTCCCCGAAGAGTTTGAGTTGTGACTGGGGTCACAGTACTCCAGTTCCCTCTGACAACCTCAACTCTCCGTTGCGCTGGCTGCGCTCTAAGGTCGTGGTTCATGACTGATCGCACGGCCCTGTCTTCGCTGACAAAGAACAGCCAAGCGACCGCAAACCTGTGACCGAGTTCGTCTTTCGGGCCGGCCGCATCGACGCGGCAGGAGATGACCAATGAAGTTTGGACTTCGTTACTGCTGGGCATTGGTGTGGGGTGGATGAAAGAAGAATTTGACGCTATCGGCGCTTCATTCCATGACCGAGGCGCACGAACCGACGAGTTCGTGGCCGCGATGCGCGAGCTATGGACTGCCGACAGCCCCACGTTCCATGGCGAGTTCATCAACTTCGATAACACCTACTGTCGCCCACAACCCGCACAGCAGTCTGTGCCCATCATTATTGGTGGGGATAGCAAAATAGCCGCCCGACGAGCTGGTCGACTTGGCGACGGCTACTTTCCGGCTCGCGGCGCACCTCAAGAGCTGTTTGATCTCGTTCGAACAACGGCAGTAGCCCACGGCCGCGATCCCGACAACATCGAGTTCACTGCAGCCCTGCCGGCCAACCTCGATGACATCCCGGCCTTAGCGGCGATGGGCGTTTCTCGTGTGGTCGTACCGGTCAACAACGTGACCGGCCTAGACACGGCCATCAGTAGTCCCGACGATGTAGCTCGTTGGGCAGACATCATCGATAAATACGCCGAGTTCTAGTCATTGGCCCAAAACTCGCTTTCGGCAAGGTCGCACCAGAATCACGCAGGTGCACTGCATACTGGGCCGCAGAGCGTCCGAACATCTTCGGAGACACACCACTGGCTATCGTCTGAGCATCGATGAAGTAAACACTTCCCTCGTTGACGATCCTGCACACATATCCGATGGGCGCCGTCGTGTCGCACTCGGAATCGCGGCCAGTGCAATGCTGCTCGCTGCATTTGTGGGCACCGCCACCAATATCGCTATCCCGGTCCTCGAAGACGAGTTCACCACGGTTGGCCTCACCCATATTGCGTGGGTGATATCTGCATTTGCCGTGACCCAAGTGACTTTTATGTTGCTCGGCGGCCGTCTTGCAGACCGCATCGGTCGGCGCCGGATCTTCGTGGTTGGTCTCGGCGTATTTGCCATCGGCGCAGCACTGTCGTCCATCGCACCAAGTATTGACCTCATCATCGCCGCTCGGGTCGTTCAGGCTGTCGGCGTAGCGCTCATCATTCCCTCGTCGCTGGCGGCGGTCATACCGCTCTATCCCAAAGAGCAGCACGGTTCCGTTGTGTCTCTGTGGTCATCTATGGGAGTGCTTGGCGCAGCAGCGGCACCAACGGTCGCTGCGGGAATTCTTGAGGTATCGAGTTGGCGGGTGGTATTCGCCATCGTTGTGCCCATTGCACTCGTGGCCATTGTGCTGGCCTCCAAGTTCATGGGCGACGACACCACCACCCAACGTCCGCCACCGCTGGACCTATTGGGCACCCTCACGGGAACGATGGCTATTGGTGGCATCACCTTTGTGATCGTTCAGGGACGAGCATGGGGATGGTTCGACGCTCGAATTGTTGGCGTTTTTGCTGTTGCCATGATCGGCGGCGCAGTTTTCGTGCTGTCCTCACGCCGCCACGCCGAACCATTGCTGGACTTCGAACTGTTGAAGATCCCGTCGTTCCGTACCGTCACGGTGGCGAGTGCACTGTTGTCAACCTCGACCTCGGCTACGTGGTTCCTCTATCCGCTCTTTCTCAGCGATGTATGGGACTACTCCAACCTGGAGATCGGGCTCGCAATGACCCCGGGACCGTTAATGCTCGTCTTGTGGGGGCCATACGCAGGCAGGTTGGTCGATCGGCACGGTTACCGAGAGCTACTCATTCTGGGCGGCACTCTGGCCACTTTGGGGACAGCGTGGATGGCTTGGCGGTTACGACCCGACGAAGTCTACGTTCGAGCCTTTCTGCCCGGAACGTTGTCAATCGGCCTCGGCATGGCCTTTATGCTCGGGCCCGCGAACGCCGCTGCGCTGCAAGACGTTCCCGACGAACAATTTGGCGCTGCGAATGCCGCCTTCAACACGGCACGTTCGGCGTGCGCTGCCTTCGGCATTGCTATCACCACCGCAATGATTGGCGATGCGGTAGTCGGTGAACGCATCGACGAGTTCCGGCTCGGCTGGTGGTCGATGGTTGTCGTGATGAGTCTGAGTCCGGTGCTGCTTTGGTTCGGCTATCGCCGCACTACATCCGCCACCACTTTTAACCGGAGGAGCGAGTAGGCAAGACTGGAGTATGACTCGACCGCCCGACGTGCCCATCATTGATCTCATGGTTGAGCTACCAGCGCCTGGCGCAGACATGGGCAAAGCCATGGCGTCGCGCCTCACCAAGGACGCCGAAAGCTCCAAGTTCGAGAGTCATCCCGCCGAGTATCTTTTCAAGGACACTGGCGAGACCCGGCGCGAAGCAACGAGCGCGGCCGAAGTTGTGCAGCTCATGGATCACTACGGAATTGAGACCGCCCAGATCGATGTGAACCCCGTCAGGCCCGAGGAGTCAGTCGAACTCTTTGAGCAGTTCCCCGGGAGATTTATTGGCACCGTAATGGTGGACCCGAATCGAGGCATGAAGTCGGTTCGTTCACTCAAGCGTGCGGTCGAAATGCATCCCGATATTCGTTCGGCGAACGCGTTCCCTTGTTTGTACATGCCCCAGGTCGCCATCGATGCACCGCAGATGTATCCGTTCTATGCCGCGTGCTGCGAGTTGGACATTCCAATCAACATGCTCGCCGGAATTCCTGGGCCACGGGTGCCGTTCGACTGCCAGAAGGTTGAGCGCATCGATCCGGTTTGTTACGACTTTCCTGAGCTCAAGCTGATCATGCGGCACGGGTGCGAACCGTGGGCCGATCTGGCCGTAAAACTGATGCTCAAGTGGCCCAATCTGTACTTCTCAACCACCGCGTTCGCCCCCAAGCACTACCCCGCCGAAATCATCGAGTTCGCAAACACCCGCGGCACCAGCAAAATCATGTTCGCTGGCTACTACCCCGGGCTCTCGTGGCAGCGGGTAATGGCCGAACTCGATGAACTCCCGTTACGGGAGCATGTCTGGGAGCCTTTCCTGTCCGGCAACGCCAAGAGAGTGTTCGGACTGGATTAGCCACTGGGCGCCGCAACTTCGGGGTGCATGACGCGGGCAACCGCGTCGTCATCCATCGGTCACACAACCGTTCGATGCGTCCTCGACGAGCTTGATGTACTTCCACAACGTGCCGGACGTCGTCTTGTAGGCCGGCATCTCCCATGCCGCGCTGCGCTTGGCCATCTCATCGGCATCGACGTCGACCGTCATCTGATGTGACTCGTCGTCGATGGTGATCGTGTCGCCGTCCTGAATAAGTGCGATCGGGCCACCCTCCTGCGCTTCGGGCACCACGTGCCCAACAATAAATCCGTGACTGCCACCTGAGAATCGACCGTCGGTGATCAGGGCGACGTCTTCAAGGAAGCCAGCGCCAGCGAGAGCGCTCGTGGGTGTGAGCATCTCCGGCATGCCGGGCCCGCCCTTCGGTCCTTCGTAGCGAATCACGATGACGTCGCCAGATGTTATGCGGCCCTGCTCTAGGCCAGTGAGCATGTCTTCTTCGCAGTCG
>Ga0114956_1001229_pt1 | contig 19969 bp, 8 predicted proteins | sample MaitaG_FD_87304 | JGI IMG/M metagenome (GOLD analysis project Ga0114956, IMG submission 87304) | Marine algal microbial communities from Maine, USA - Maine_Asex2 metaG | ecosystem: Host-associated > Algae > Red algae > Unclassified | place: Maine, USA | collected 2015-01-05
AGATTGAAGATTGCTGATTTGTAATCCGACTCCCGTAAATCGTCCAACACCCACGCCCATCAAGCGTTTGCACAGAATGCGTCAAAAGATTGCCGATTGAAGATTGAAGATTGCTGATTTGTAATCCGACTCCCGTAAATCGTCCAACACCCACGCCCATCAAGCGTTTGCACAGAATGCGTCAGAAGATTGCCGATTGAAGATTGAAGATTGCTGATTTGTAATCCGACTCCCGTAAATCGTCCAACACCCACGCCCATCAAGCGTTTGCACAGAATGCGTCAAAAGATTGCCGATTGAAGATTGCTGATTGCTGATTTGTAATCCGACCGTTTGCACAGAATGCGTCAGCTACAAATCATAAATCTATTTTCTAATTCGCTAACTCTTCATAAATTGATTTGAATTTTGATGCTATTGCATCTGCTGACAGCTCTTTTTTGAAGAATTTATAAACATCAGTTGAGAGTCTTTCATAATGACTATCTACTGCTTCACTTACTGCATTCGCTAATGCTTCGTCATTTTTCCGATCATATAAAAAACCAGATTCCCCGGTATTAGAAAAATGGATGAAGGACGGAATCTTAGTCAAGATGGGCACAACGCCGCAACTCATTGCCTCCATCACTGAATATCCACTACCTTCTTTTGCACTGCCCGCAAGTATAAAATGAGAGTCAATGTAATATTGTTCAAGATCTTCATGGTTCACAGTTCCTATTAAAGTAATGACGTCTTCAAGTTTTCGAGATTCAATTTCATTTCTGACTTCTTTGATTAATTGATCTTTTCTAAAAATCATATTTAAATGGATATCAAAAATCTCCTTTAGTCGGCCTATTGCTCTGATTATTGTAATTGGATCCTTGTTCTCATCCAGATTACCAATCCAAAGACACTGAGTAATATTCTTTTGTTTAAGTTTAACTAATCTGTCTTGATGATTGATTTTGAAGTTACTTGTACCTTCTGGGATATAGTGAATCTGATTCCTTTCAAATACTCTATTCTTAATCCACTCTTCTCCTTGCCCCAGTGAATTGAACAAGACTCCATCAAATTGCTTAAACAACGGTCGACACATTTTGAATTTTCTACTGTAAGTATTACCATGATCTTGTATTAAGCTTATCCATTTTGAATCTGTATATACGTTTTGGATGTAATGAGAAAGACCATCTGCAAGCCCATGGTAAATCACCATACTAGGATTAAGTTGGTCTAATCTCTTTGCAACCATTTTATAGAATTGACGACTATGGCTAAAAACGGATGTCCGATTGGTATCTTTAATCAAATGCAAGCTTCCAACATCTGTTGAGACTATTTTATTCTCATCACTTCCAATAATATGAAAAATATCAACGCCTTCACCAATTAGAGAGCTCGCCCAACCATATTGCCTATGGATAATATCCATCATATTGCTAGAGAAAATAAACTCATCATATCTCCTCATGACGAAGCATATTGATGTTAGTTTCATTTGCTATGGTTTGTAAAGAGTTCAATACTTTGGAATACAGTATCTGACAACGGATAAGGAATATGGGGACCAGGATGTTGATCATCCTTAATGTAGCTTTCAATCTGCTTTACAAGTTCCACCTTACCGCTAGCAAGTTTCCAATGAGTAGAAGTTGTTGCGATACCTACCTCTTTTAATGCTATGGACATGCCGCAAGATAATGCTTCTTACAGCGGGCGGTATCATTCCAAGAACCTTTGGCCCGACTTGCTTAAACCCACTATCTGTAGCTGGAGCTTTTCTCCGGCGGTACCGATACCCAAGTACCTCTGGTCCGACTCGCTCACTGAAAAGGTGTCACTTTTATTCTTGCACTTTTTATAGGAGTTTAATCATCGTATGTAAAGTGACACCTTTCACCTTGGGAAAAGCACGTAGGTGAAGTATCTCCGGCGAAATCGCAAAACACCCACGTACATCAAACATTACCATCGCCTGCACAGAATTTGTCAGCAGATTGCCGACTAACAGATTGCCGATTGAAGATTGCCGATTGCCGATTGCCGACTGAAGATTGCCGACTTATCACTCAACTGAAGCTGTAAAATGATGTTCCACCGCTATCCAACTGTAAAACTTCCTATCTTAGCTCGATGCAGATATCCTATAAAATTCTGTGTTTAGTGATGATCACAATGGCCCTCTCTGGCTGTGGTGAAACGTCTCAAAACGAAGGAAACAGCGAAAATTCAACGAGTAAGGAACTAGCAACTTCAGCTCCATCATCGGCTGTTGGCTTCAGCCAAATTCCAGCCGCTTCCAGCAATCTCAACTTCCAAAACAAGATCGTCGAAACTGCAAAAAACAATTATTACACCTATCAATACATATACAATGGTGGCGGAGTTGCAGTGGGTGATTTAGACAACGATGGCTTACAAGACCTCTATTTCACGGGCAACTTCGGAGGAAATAAATTGTACAAAAACAAAGGCGATTTTCAATTTGAAGATGTAACGACAGGCTCAGGAGCCGAAGGTTCTAAATGGTCATCGGGTGTAACCTTGGTCGACATAAACGCAGATGGTCTGCTCGATATTTATGTTTGTCGATCGGGAAAGCATTCAGCCACCGACACCAAAAATCTCCTTTTCATTAATCAAGGAGAAATGAAATTCGAAGAACGAGCAGCAGAGTACGGATTGGACGACAGTGGTTATTCTACCCAAGCTGCCTTTTTCGACTTTGATTTAGACGGAGATTTAGACATGTATTTAATGAATCACCCCATTCAATTTAAAGTGCCACTCTCTGAGAGGAGGAGGTTGGAGACGGATCCTGGGCCAAGAATTACCGATCGTTTTTATATAAATGAAAACGGAACGTTCATTGACAAGGGAAAAGAACTGGGAATTCAAAATTACGGACAAGGACTAGGCCTTTCGGTGGCCGATGTAAACCTGGATGGTTACGTCGATGTTTATGTGGCAAACGATTACGCCGCGCCAGATTTTTTGTACATCAATCAAAAAGGAAAAAAATTCAAAGAAAGCATTCAAGAATACACCCGCCACATTCCCATGTTTGCGATGGGTTGCGATATAGCAGACATCAACAACGATGGATACGATGACATTTGCGTTGCTGAAATGCTATCGGCAGATTACAAGCGCTCGAAGGTAAACATGGCCTCCATGGATCCCGAGCAATTCAACGCCAGAGTTCAAATGGGTTGGCATCATCAATACATGCGCAACACCTTGCAAATCAACAATGGAATGGGCAGTTTTTCCGACATAGCTCAAATGGCAGGCGTCGACAAAACCGACTGGTCATGGGCGGTTTTGTTGGCCGATTTTGACAATGACAGTTGGCGTGATTTATTCGTTACCAACGGCTTCAAACGCGATGTACTAGACAAGGATTTCATACAGAAAACAAATGTGCTATCGCAGCAAACCCAAGGAAAATTGACCTTCGACCAAGTGTACAATATGCTCAATTCCACAAAGCTGAGAAACTACGTTTTTAAGAATAAAAATGGTTACGAGTTTGAAGACAAAAGTGACTCATGGGGATTGCAAAACAAGACATTTTCCAACGGCGCAGCTTATGGAGATTTGGACAATGACGGCGATCTTGATTTGGTCGTAAATAATATCAACGAAGAAGTAGGGCTTTACAAAAACAACACTACCGGAAAAAGTCTACGCTTGAAACTAAAGGGCCCGAAAGAAAACAAAGGATCTTACGGGGCCATTGCAACCCTATATAAAAACACCAATTCAAAAGGCAATGAGATAGTCGCAAGAGCACACCTCCAACCCACCCGCGGGTATCAATCTTCAGTGGAGCCCATCATTCATTTTGGCTTGGGAGATTTGAATTTGGATGAATTAAAATTGGAAGTAAGTTGGCCCGGAATCAACACTTCATTTGTTAGCAACAAGATAGAGACCGGCGTTTCGGAAATCTCCTACTTAGAAGCAAAATCACCAACCGTTCAATACAAAAGTAAACAGTCATCAAACATCGTTTTTAAAGAACGAAAAAAATCAATCTTCACCCACAAAGAAGTTCCTGTAGACGATTTCAAACGAGAGATATTACTCCCACATAAATTATCACAAATGGGACCATTCGCAGAAGTGGGTGATTTGAATGGAGATGGCTTGGATGATTTTTGGGTAGGAGGCGCGAGAGATCAAGCCGGTGCCATATTCTTACAAGACCAATCGGGCAATTTCAAAAAGGTGAATAATCCAGTTTTGGAGAAGCACAAATGGTTCGAAGACATGGGTGCTGCACTTTTCGACTTAGATGGCGACAAGGATCTGGACCTGTACGTAGCCAGTGGAGGAAATGAGGCAGAACCCAATCATTCATCCTATCAAGATCGTCTCTACATAAACGATGGAAGCGGAACGTTTTCTGAAAAAGAACTACCGCTCATCACCATCAGTACTTCTTGCGTTGTGGCCGACGACATTGATGGTGATGGTGATACTGATCTTTTCGTAGGGGGTCGTTTGGTGCCCGGCTTGTATCCCAATCCAGCCAGCAGTTTCATACTTCTCAACATGGAAGGAGAACTGAGAGACATTGACCCCGGAGGTAAATCAGATTTGACGAAAATCGGCATGGTAACCTGCGCCCGTTTTGTCGATCTCAATGGAGATAGATACAAAGATCTCGTAGTTGGCGGTGAATGGATGCCTTTGCGTTTTCTCACTTTTCAAAAGGGAATACTAAAAGATGAGACCGAAAAATATGCACAACAACCTCAAACTGGTTGGTGGAACACACTTGTTTCTGCTGACATAAATGGCGACAATATCGACGAACTTTTTGCTGGAAATCTAGGAACAAATTACAAATACCAAGCAAGCCCTGAAAAGCCCTTTCACATCTATGCCGGCGATTTTGACAACAGTGGGAAGCAAGACATCGTATTAGCCATGGAATCGGAACAAGGACAAGTTCCAGTGCGTGGCTTACAATGCACTTCCGAACAAATGCCGGCGATCAAGTCCAAATTTCTATCATACGATTCATTCGCCAATGCCAGCATTGTCGATCTACTAGGAAGTAAGGAAATCGAAAAAGGAATACACTACAGCGCCACAAATTTCTCCAGCTCCATATTCCAAAGAAATGGCTCACAGTTCACAGCCGTCGATCTACCAATCGAAGCACAACTGTCGACCGTGAATGGCATCGTTGTAGAAGACTTCGATGGCGACGGAGTAAAGGATATGGTAGTCGCAGGAAATATGTATCACTCTGAGGTGGAAACGAGTCGAGCCGATGCCAGCGTGGGATACTTCTTTAAGGGTGAGCAAGACGGCAATCGCTTTCGCTTTGTGGCCGTTCCTCCCTTTGAATCAAAATTGCATGTACCAGGCGATGTAAAGGATGTGAAACTCATCAAAAAGACGGCCAGCGGCCAAGCAATTCTATTGGTTACCAACAACGATGGCCCCATTCAATTGTTCGACTGCATTAAAAAAACCAACAATACGAGGCCTAAGGGAAAGCTACAACTGGGTTCACGCTAGGTAGGTATTATAACAATCTACCAACTTAGCACAGAAACCAGCCTACATTCTCAAAAGCAAGGCAGTTTCTAACTCAAAATCAATACCTTACAGAACAATTTTCTATTCATAAAAATAATAGCAATGAAAAATTGGATTTTACTACTATTGGTCGCTTTTACTTTTTCATCTTGCGCTTGCCTCAATCTGGGCAAAGACAATGATGATGACAATGACAAAGCTGATACTGAAGCTTCAGCAGTTCAAATTCAGTCAATTGACATAGCCCCTCAATCTGGAGCGGTCAAAGAACTACTACCTGAAAATTAAGATTACCTCGATAATATTGAAAGCCGACTCTCACGAGTCGGCTTTTTTTCTGCACAAATCATTCTTCCTCTCACATCAAGAACAAAAGCACTGATATAAGAGCAGCTTTTAGCATTGGTTCTTGTATCTTTCGGCCGAAGCGAAATCAACAATATCACAAGAGTACCCACTCAATTTCAGTCTCAGTAAAACAAACTCATCACAACTTCATGCCCTTACTCATCTACAAAGCATCAGCTGGTTCTGGTAAGACTTTCACCTTGGTGAAGGCCTATTTGAAAATTGTGATTGCCGACCCATTCGACTACCGTCACATTCTCGCCATCACCTTCACCAACAAGGCAACTACCGAGATGAAGGAGCGGATCTTGTCGGAGCTCTACAAATTGACTTTTCCGGATGAGCAAGAAAATCCCATGCTGGAACAATTGCAAAAAGAATTACCTGCTGAATACACTACAGATGTAATTCGAGAACAGGGCAAGAAGGTACTTGACCTCATTCTAAAAAACTATTCCCGTTTCGAGATAAGCACCATTGACAGTTTGTTCACCCGAATTCTTCGTTCTTTTTCTAAGGAGTTAAATCTGCCGATGAGCTATCAGGTAGATCTGGACCAAGAGAAGGCAATTACCAGAGCGGTAGAAGGATTGTACCAGCAATTGGACAAAGACGAGCTACTGCGAAAGTGGTTTCAGATTTATGCCAAATCTTCGATCTCCGATGAAAAGGGATGGAATTTCGATAAAGAGATAAAAAAGCTTGGCCATAATCTATTTGATGATCGATTTTCGGAATTATCTTTTGGAGAAGACATTGAGCTAGAAAACTTAGAACTCCTATCCAAGAAATTACAGACAGGTCAAAAGATCTACCAAGATCAAATGTTCAAATTTCGAGAAGAATTACTCGAGATCATGAAAGAGAAACACTTTGTAGTTGGTGATTTCAAAATACACACTCTGAATTTTTTACTCAATCACATTCAGAATCGAGATTACGACAAAAAAAAGAAAACCTTCGATGCAATTGCCGAAACACGAACAGGACTCTTTACGAAAGAAAAAAGCACTCCCGGAAACGAGGAGGCCGCACAAGACATTTACGATTTAATTGAAAGAGCTTATAAATTTCAGCAAGACACACACCCGATTTATCTAGTATTTACTGCCCTTTTGAAGCACATACATTCATTTGGAGTGTTAGAGTATTTGAGTGACAAACTCAAAGAGTATAGAGACGATGAAAACCTACTATTACTAGCTGACCATCAAAGCATTCTCCGACAGAATATTTCGGAAACGGATGCGCCCTTTATACTGGAGAAAATCGGCAGTCAGTTTAAGCACATCTTACTAGATGAGTTTCAAGACACTTCCGATTTTCAATGGAAAAATCTGCTTCCGCTCGTTAAAAATGCGCTGTCTGAAGATAATACCGTACTTATTGTGGGTGATGTCAAACAATCCATTTACCGCTGGCGAGGAGGAAATTTAGAATTGCTACATTCTCAAGTACGGAAAGAACTTTCGAACTTCTATCAAGAAAAAAACAACATCACTCTTAAGAAAAACTATAGATCAAGCCAAGAAGTCATCGAATTCAACAACGCATTTTTCTCCAATGCAGTTAGCTTCATTTCAGACAAGGAAGACTTCAAAGATTGGCACCTACTCGAAGATGCCTATTCAACAGTCGCCCAAGAAATTCCCAAAGCAAACGGAAGAGGTTATGTTGAAATAGAATTCTTACAGAAAAAGACGAAAGGCCCTGATGATGAAAAATCAAATGTTCTCGTACCACGAAAAGTGGTGGAAAAAATAAAGGAGTGCATAGAACATGAGTTTACGTACCGGGACATTTTGATATTGGTAGACACAAACAAAGAAGCGACTGAACTGTCTCAGAAATTCATCCAGGAAGGAATTCCTCACGTTACAAAAAGTTCACTACTTTTAAAGAATAGCCGAAAAATAAAAATACTAATCCTCTTGCTACGCTACTTGCAAGAGTCAGCGGAGATCATTCACTTAGCTGAGCTCATGATGCTCATCAAGAAAAGTGAATCACTTTTAAGTGATGACAGTTTGTGGCTAAAACACCAAGGAGATCGAGAATCAATTCTACAAAGTGTCGAATCCCTTCTTCCCACCAGTATTTCAGAAAAAAAATTACACCTCAAGCAGTTGTCACTGCCAGAATTATTGCAAGAGCTCATCAATCGCTTCCAGCCTCATTTGAGTAGTGACGATTTCACCAACGCATTAATTGACAATGCAGTCAGCATTCAAGCCAATGGATTAAGTACCATTCCAGCATTTCTATATTGGTGGAAGGAGAATTTGCATAAGTTACAAGGTAAGGCTTCCTCTGGCGCAAATGCAGTCCAAATCATGACTGTGCATAGGGCAAAAGGTCTAGAAAGTCCTGTGGTTATTTACGCCTACTTACAAAGAAAACTCAACCCGAAAAATGACATTATTTGGCTAGAAGATGAAGTGATAGAAGGTGAGAGTTATCCTGTTTTGCCGATTGAATATAATTACAAATTGATGAACGGACTAAAAGAAGAGGATATTCGACATCATTACCGTTTCTCCGTCATTGATCGATTCAACACGATATATGTAGCATTCACCCGAGCGGAAGATCGATTGTATGTAATTTGCAATGAGCCTTCGAAGAAACCAACACCGGGCAACCTTTCTCCAGCAAACATCATCGAGAAAGCATTGAACATGTGGAAACTCCCACATAGCCAGAATGAAAAACCCGATCCGCTCGTTCATTCATTCGGAAAGAAATTGCCGAAGGAAATAAAAATAGAACACGAGGCTACGACAGGACAAGAAATTGATCAAAACAATACTGCAGCACATAGTAACAGTCCTTCCCAATTACTATCGCTTACTTACAATAAAGACAGTTATTTCAAGCTCTTGGCCGAACAAAAAGCGTATAAAATCGAAATTGGCATTAAGGCCCACGCAGCTCTAGAGCGCATCGAAGACCCAAAAGAACTCAAAGCAATTATTCAACAAATGAAAGCCGAGTTTCTATTGGATCATGAAGATGGAGAAAAGGTAGAGGAGAAAATTACCGATTTATTCAAGCAAGATAAATTCGCACAATGGTTCGATCCATCTTGGGAAGTCTTGGCTGAAAGAAGCATATTAAATCAAGGGAAAGAATACAAGCCGGATCGTGTGGTCGTGAAAAACAACCAAGCAATCATCATCGATTACAAGCGTGAAAAAGAGGCCGCAAAATACGAATCGCAATTGAGAAAATACAAAAGAGCTTTGGCAATGATGGGCTATCAAAAAATAAGGATGTATTTAGTATTTGTTGAAACCGGTGAAATTATCGAAGTTTCCGATTCATCTCGATCACAACAACTCACTTTGCCATTAGACTAATGCCCTACTTCACTAAACATCAATTTCATTTTTTTCGAAGCAAGAAGCGCCTTCCCATTAACAACAAAAAACGACCACAACACTCTTGAGAGATTTCCTTGACCATATAGTAGAACACATCAGCGAGGCCGATTTACCGGCATTGAAAGATCGCTGCTACGTCTTCCCTACCCGACGTTCTGGAAATATTTATTTCAAGAACAAATTGGCACATCAATTCCGAAACAATACATTTTGGGCACCTGCTGTTTTCAGCATCAAGGAATTTGCAGAGCATTGTTCCAAGCAAAAAGTTGTTGATGAATTGCCACTCTTGCTCGAATTACATGCTTTGTATCAAAGCAAGAAAAGGCCCTTTGAAGAAAATGAAGAACTATCCTTCGATCAGTTTCTACCATGGGGAAGCATACTCTTGAAAGATTTCGATGAAATAGACAAATACTTGGTAGACGCTTCCAAGGTATATACCAGTGTTTACGACATCCAAGAATTAGAAGCAACCATGGGTGTTGAAAGTGAAGCCGTAGAAATCATGCGTACTTTCCGATCGGTTTTATCGGCCGAAGAGAAAAGTAAATTACTCATGAAGTTTCTCGAAATTTGGAAACTCACGGGCACCGTCTATTTCGAGTTCAAGAAAACGCTCCAAGAGAAAGGGATCGCTTACGAGGGAATGCTCTATCGTTCTCTAGTCGAGAAGCTCCGCAAAGATCCGAACCAAGTCGACTTTCAAGAAATACATTTCTGCGGGTTCAATGCACTGAGTACCGCGGAAGAAGAAATCATCGACCTACTCACCCAGGCCGGAAAAGCTGTAAGTCATTGGGATGCCGATCGGATGTTTTTAAATCCCATTGAAAAACACGAGGGTGGTCATTTCTTGAGGAGCTATTATAAAAAATGGCAACCCACTGGTAAAACCAACTGGATCACCACCGATCTCTTACAGCAGGAACAAAAACTAAAATACATTTCCACCTCAGGTACCAGCTTGCAAATTGCTGCTGCAAGAGATGAACTAAAAGTCCTCTCCCCAGAAGAATTGGGAAAGACAGTGGTGGTCTTGGCCGACGAGTCGCTCTTGCCGGGCTTCCTCTATCAACTCCCGCCACAAGCCAATAAGCTAAACGTAACCATGGGTTTTCCGTTCGGGAACAGCGGCTTACCGAAACTCATTACCGACTACCTCGACTTACTCATTCTTAGTCGAAAGTCTTCAAAAGACACCTGGCTACCTCGCTTACAAACCGAATTACTACTCGGCCATCCGTACATTTTCCCTTTTGAAGGGGAGAAAATTCGAGAAGTCTTGCGATGGATGCAGCATCGTCAACTCTCTTTTGTTCCGCATTCAAAGTTATTGGAATTACTCGGTGAGGGATTTGTTTCCAATTTATTAACCTTCAAAGGAAATGCTTCCGAAACACTCGAACACCTCATTGATGTTTCGCTAGAATTATTCAAACATTTCCATCATCTCGACAAAGAGAGCAAAAAGGGATCGAATCAGGAAGGAGATATCAGCATAGAAGATTTGGCTCTCATGCAATCAATGAATCAAGAAGAACCCGAGTCAAACAAAAACGAAACACAACGCGACGCCCGGGAGCTCGAATTTATTTTTCAACTCAATCAAGAACTAAAGCGCTTCCGAGAATTGATGTCTGACAAGGTGCTAAAGATGGACATCAACGGTTTCAAAAAAGTACTACTCGATCGGCTCTCAAAAATCAGCGTACCTTTTTCCGATCCCAAACCAGACGGTTTGCAAATCATGGGTTTTCTAGAAACACGTTTGCTCGATTTTGAACGGGTAATTATTGTTGGCGTAAATGAAGGAAGTTTACCAGCTGCTCGTCGCAGCAATACCTACATTCCATATTCGGTTCGACGAGCCTTTCAAATGCCAACTTTCGAGGAACAGGACGCCATTTATTCCTACCACTTTTACCGGCTCATGCAACGGGCAAAGGAAGTCTGTTTGATTTACAATTCCGATGCAGGACAAATGGGCTCTTCTGAGAAAAGTCGATATTTACCGCAATGGGAATACCTGTGGAGAAAGGTCGGCAAAACTGTCACGAAAATAAAGTACCAACAAAATCCAGAAACGCTTGCCAATCAGCACCATGAGATAGCGATTAAAAAATCTCCAGAAATCATGGAGCGTTTACAGGAGTTTACCACCAGTCATCCTGAAAGCACCAGAAGCCTTTCTGCCAGTGCACTCTCTAATTACATCAACTGTCCCTTGCAATTCTATTTCGCATCAGTGGCAAAAATGAGAGAAGTCGACGAATACCGTCCCGACATGGATGCCAAAACGCTGGGTAGTATCGTACACAAAACCATCGAGAATCTTTACATCCCATTCGTTGGGAAAGTGTTAGAAAAAGAAGCACTCTCAGCAATCCTGAGAAGTCCAGATCGAATTCAAAATGCATTGAACAGTGCATTGAGAACCGAGTATTACATCGACGGCGAAACAAAGATGCTCAGCGGATACGACGTTACAAACAGCGACATAATTTTTGAGTTGGTAAAGAAAGTTGTAGAGTACGATCGCGATCAAAAAAAAGAAATAAAAATTCTAGATCTCGAGCAAGTAGTAGAAACAAGCATCGACATCGGTGGCGGAATAAAAATTCGATTAAAGGGAATCATTGATCGCCTACAGGAAACACAAACTCCAGATGGAGCAACCGTACGACAAGTAGTAGATTACAAAACAGGCACCTACGATCAAAAACCAAAAGCAGCAGCTAATTTCGATTCCTTTTTAATGAAAATGTTTGAAGATTCTAAATTCAACAAAGATTTTCAAATTCTCTTTTATGCTTTTCTCAGCAATGAAAAACAACCGCTTAAGAATTTCCAAGCAGGAATTTTCTCATTGAAAAAAATTCAAAAAGGAATTCAGTTTTTGCCTCCCAATGAATACTACGGCAACAGCGAAATCTTCGCATTCATGATGGGATTGCGGGAAATATTAGAAAATATCATGAATCCCAGTATTCCCTTCAAACAAACCGAAGACAAGAAGCGCTGCCTCTATTGCCCGTACTCAGGCATTTGCAATATCTCCGATGTACAGATGGGTAAATTCAAGTAAATTCAAACGGCCAAGTCAGCATTAGTAATTACTGATTAACCCAATGCCTTCGAGCGCTGGCCACAGAATTACAATAAAGTAACCGCGCAATTCCTAAAACTTGTTAGATAAACTGCCATTTAAAATGCCATCTGGTCGTATATTGTTGATAGCGAGAGTTTAATCAAAGATCACCATGAGATTCCTTCCAGCATTTATTTTTTTGATTCTGTCCGTACAGCTTTATTCGCAAGATTTCGTTATTGACTTAGCGCATTCACAAGGCGATACGGTACGTCTACCAGTTGAAGCTGGTCGAAATGTTCAGATCACACTTTTGAACAAGATTCCATTAGCGAGTTACAATACCATTGTCAAGAAAAAGCGGAATCAAATTGCGCCCATTGCCATTCAACCTGAGATGTTCAAGAAAGACGATGCCGTGGAAGGAGATGTAATGGGTTATGGAGATGCCTCTCCCCAACCCTGTCCAATTGTTTACGAAGCCCTAGAAATGTTTTCGGACTTACCCGATGAGCGAGATGTTCCTTTGGCGGTGGCGGAACTTGACCAAGTCATCAAAAACTTACGAGAAGAAGTTCAAGCGAGTGGCGGTACTACAGACGAAGGCTGTCGCGAATCCCATGTGCAATTTCTAGACGATTTACGCAGAAGCACTTCCAAGAGATTAGCTCCAGTGAAAATCGGAAAAGGTGAAACCGTAGAAGTAAGCATCACCCGAAATACAGCCAACGAAACCAAGAGATGGGTCTACATTCTCGAGGGCCCAAAACGAGGCAGTTGGGACATTGGCTATGGCTTCACTTTCGTTACCAACCTATTCAACAAAGAGGGCAGTTATTACCTCAGCCAACAAGATTCAACTTTCCGAATTACGCCAATCAATTCACGCAAGCACATGGAGCTAGTGCCCACCATCATGTTCGCATGGACACCCGAGATGCTCGACGACAGTCAAGTATCCGTAAGTCTAGCAGGTGGTCTCGGCTTCGATTTCTCCCGACCCGTAGTTATGTTGGGAATATCCTTCAGCTACAATCGAAACCTCAATGTCAATTTGGGTGTCGCGGCACACGAGCAAAAGCACCTACACGGTCGCTACGAAGAAGGTCAATTATTAAAGGAGCTAGTAAGCGACGAAAGTCTGCATGAAAACTTGTACCGGCTCAATCCAACTTTCTCAGTCACCTATCGATTTAACGGCAGCCCTTTTTAGCTGTTAGCTGTTAGCTATTAGCTATTAGCTATTAGCTGTTTTTATTGAGTTCGAAATTTTAGAAAACTACACGCGAAACGGAGAATCACTATTCCCACAACAAACTTTAAGGATTGCAAGAAAGCGGATAAACCCAGGGTCTGTAGCTGGAGCTTGGCTCCGGCGGCACCGATACCCAAGGACCTGTGGTCCGACTCGCCTCTATCGATAAGCACCAATTCCCATCACGCAAAACTCAACCCCCACTGAGCGGTGAAGTAATTCACGCGATTTTATCAAGCAGATCTGTGTTGCGATCACGGTCTGTTGGAATTCCGATCGGGGCACGATGGGTTAGCACCCATCGCTTATGAATACCGTCCCGCTGGGCCCGTTGGGACTCGGAGCTTTATTATCGAAAAAGTATTGCTGGCAATTCACAATTAAGTACTACACGCGCTTCGCCCACCCAACCCCGAGCGAACACGTAAGTGGCGCGATGTTATCAACCCGATCCGCCTCGTACCACTCCCGACGGAGCGGTGAAGTAATTCACGCGTTTTTATCAAGCAGATCCGCCACTACCCTAGTAAGAAATGCTCTTTAATCGATAAGCAGAGTTGCGTTTCCGACGGTTACGATGGGTTAGCACCCATTGCTTGCAAATTCCGTCCCTCTGGGCCCGTTGGGACTCCGAGCTTTATTATCGAAAAAGTATTGCTGGCAATTCCATCAAGCACAGCATTTCTCTAATTCGCCAAATCACTAATTCGCCAATTCGCCAATTCTTTCGCCAATTCAATAAACCCGGAAATCAAATTGCAAATTCTCACGACGGGAAGTCGGGCTCTGTTTCCCCTTACTCATAATACTCACCGCTTCAGAAACGTAATCCCGTATCTCCGAAACGGTAATTTCTCCATCCTTGTTTCCCGTTCGAGTATCCGCATCGCCAGTCTTTAAACCGTACAAAAAGGCGTAGGTAAACAAGCCGTTATCGAAACCATCTCCCTCGTAACTAAACTCGGTTCCACTTGCCGAAGAGATCACATGAGCGCCCGTTCCGCGCCGTAAATCCGAGAAGAGTTCTTGCATCAACGCAAAGGAATCTGCCTCTGAATTATCGCTTCCAAAAATCGCCTGTCCCTTAACTCCCTGTGGTAAATTTCCCGCATCTGCAATTGCAACTGTTGCTTCCTTATCTACTTCGCCCGAGTGGCAAGCATCCATTAAGAGCAATTTCTTACGAGCGGGAATTCCGTCCAGCAAGCCTTCAATTTCATCGTAGAGAATCGCATTGTTTTTTGGATTCGAAAAATCTGTATCATGAGTAGCGAAATAGAAATCCAACTCACTGTCTAACAAACCGTGGCCAGAAATGTAAACCAGAACTTGATCATCGATGTCCGCCTTTTCCAAGAAAGACCGAGCTGCTTTCATGTTTGATTTTGTCACCTCATCATTCACATACAACTCCGTAAAAGTTTCGGCATATTGTTCCGAATCGACAAAGAAGGCAGCAACATCACTCGCATCTTTAGAGGCGAAGTTCAAATCAAAATTCGAGTCGTGATATTCAGAAACGCCAAAGGCCAGCACATACAAATTAGCTTGCTCAACATCAGCAGTGCACTCTATGTTAAAACTCTCTTTCAAACTCTCAACACCCGATTGACTCAAGGTTGAAATTTGCACCACGTTCTCCCCTTCCGACAAAGAGAGATCAATGGGTATTTTTAATTCCTTTTTGCTTTGCTTTTTGAGAGAAATTCCAGCCGTTCCATATATCGGGACATCATTGATCCAAACATTGATTCTATCCAGTGGCTCCGATGCATCTTTTGCCAACACATTAATTCGCAGACTCCTTTCCGTTGTTGAAATGGGAATACTTTCCATCGATAAAATCTGAACTTCGGGAACATTCAAATTCCCGGAGAGGGCACTTGCTTGAAAGCCCATTTTATCAAGTCGTTTTCGATGCGCTTTTCGGTAAGAAACAATCAATTCTGAATCGGCAAAATCCAATCTTTCTTGAACCAAGTCAGGGCGATTAAATTGCAGATCAAATTGCTCAAATGAGTAACTCTTCAATCCTTTAGAATAACCAATTTTCTCAGCGGCCTGTTTGGAACTCTGATAATAATCCAATGGAGAAGATGGAACGGTAACCATCCAATCAAGCTCTCCGATGCTAATCAAACTTGCTTGTTTTTCGCCTTTCAAAATATCCCAGATCGACACACTGTGATCTTGCCCAGCAGAAATAACGTAGCGATCATTATTGCACCACTCCAAGGAGGTATAAATTCCCAGCGGAGAAAGCACAGTTAATAGTTCACCTGTTTCGAGTTCGGTAATCTTCAAGCCACCCAGTGTGGCCGAAGCAATCTTTTCTCCATTGGCACTAAGCGCCACGGCCATCACCGGATCTTGGCCTGTAGAGATGATCTGCATTAAAGTTCGAGTACTTACATCCCATACTTGCAGACTGCCAATGGCCGTGCCTGCAACTATTTGTTGGCTGTCGGGCGTGAACGCCAACTTCAATTGAAAATCAGACCAATCCGAGGAAGGATTTTCAAACTGACCGAGAAAGTTGCCGCTCTGCAATTCCCAAATTCCAAAGAAACCATCTTGATTGACCGAACAAGCAGCTATGTATTGGCCATCAGCAGAAACCGTGAAGTCGCCAATGGAAAAATTCGAATCGGGCAATGAATGAACGATTTTTGTGGCGTTATCTACCACCTTTATTCCACCTGATCGAGACGTAACAATCAAGTAACTCCCGTCTTGGCTAAACTTTACTAAGTCAGGCACAAATGGCAGTTCAAAATCAAGACTTTCTAATTGATTTGCAGAAGACAATTCCGTCCAGATAACTTTACTTCCTTCACTCAACACAAGCGTTTTTCCATCAGAGGAAACATCCATTCCCATTACAAGTCCTCCACTCCCTTTTACCGAATTAAATTCGATACCATTGTCCAAATTCCAATGCTGAATCTTATCGGTATAGTTTGACAAAATGCTACGACCATTAGCCGACACCGCAAGATTATGAACCTTATTAGCCGAGCCTTCCAAGGTCCGTAATTCTCGCCCACTCTTTCCATCCCAGACTTTTATTTTTCCGCTGGTATTGCCCGTAGTAAAATGCGCTCCATCACCAGAAACATTCATCGAGTGAATACCTCCCACTATATTCTCAATCTTCAGAATGACTTTCTTTTCCTCAAAATTCCACAAGTCCAATTCCTGAAATCCAGCCACGAGTAATTGGTCTTCATTCGTAAATGCACAGGACTGAATGATCGGCATACTGAGGTTTTCTGCGCCAAGGAATTTGCCTATTTCTTTTCCTGATTGCACATTCCAAACGCTGATGTTTTGAGAAGCAAGATCAACGACCGCCACAAATTCTCCATCCTTCGACAGTGCACCCTTTCCACTTGATTCCTGATGGAAAACTTCCGCTCCCGATTCGCTATTAAACACGATCACATTTTGTCCAAAGCTTGTCACCATCAAACGGCCGCCATATTCGGCAAAATTCAAAGCACTGACATAACCAACTTTGGTAGAAAATCGGCGCAATTCTTTTCCTGTTTCGTAATCCCAAATGGCAATATTACCATCGACAAAGGCAACTGCACATTCTCCCTGAGTTGGAGCTATTTTCAGAGCTGCTATTCCCATTTCTCCGGTCGAAAATTCACGAATTAAATTCCCACTTTCAAAATCAATAACGGAAACCATTCCCGTGTTCATCGCAGAAATCAAGCTCTGTCCGTCGGAAGAAATTCCTCCACAAACATCAGCGGGTAGACTTCTTATTTCTCGACCATTTGCTAAATTCCAAATACGAATACTCGGATCAACTCCAGGAAGTCCCGTAGAAACAATGTAATTGCCATCCGGCGTAATCTCCAATGAACTCACCATCGAGCTGTGCCCAATGGGAATCATCAATTCTAGAGGTAGAGAATCTTGCGCCATCATTGAAATGTGGCAACAAAGTAAATGGCAAAAGGCGAATAAAAGCAATCTCATCTATGGATCGGATTAAGCATAACAGGATTTCATAGTGGCTGATAAAAACGACCATCTGCCATTCTAAAAGAATCAATGCCAATGGCGCGAGCTTGCTAATCAAGGTAATGCAAAAACCATCGTTCTTTTAACAAGACGGCAATTCTTCGACAAAAGCGTATTTTGAGAACAGCTTATTTAGCATAAGCTTTAGCAATTGAGCATGAACATCAAACAAGAAGCATGATTCGGAGATTTTTTTCACTTCTAGGCATTTCCATGATTTGCTTGATTTGCTTGACTTTCTTGTCCATCGCATCAATTAAGAACATTGAGGATAAGCAGAATCCGCCCACATCATCAGTTGCCGTTGCAGCAGCAACTCCTTCGGAAGTTCTCGAGCGCGTTAGCAAGGTTTACGATCGCATTGTTGATGCCATTGGAGACAAGCGAAAGGCGGTACCTGAGCTGGTACTTTCCGAGAAAAAGCGTTTAGTGGCTGGCATGAATCCAACGACCAACGAAGTAGTTTTGGAAATGGCGGCTTATCGTGTTTGTGCTCAATTCGGTGAGCGCACCGATGATGCCCTAGCGGTTTTGATGGGTCACGAATTGGCGCATTATTACGAAGAGCATGCTTGGCTTCGAGATTACGGAACCGCTTACGGTGATCCGGATCTGGGTCGCGAGCTCAAAGCTGCGGGAATCAACATCAAAGAGATCGGAGAAACCGAAGCCGATACTCTGGGCTTGATGTACGGTTATTTGGCGGGTTACAACACCCTGGGCATCAGCGGTGAATTACTGCCCAAACTCTACAGCGAATACGGCTTACCCCACGAAATTCCCGGCTACCCTTCCTTGGAGGAACGCATCAGCATGGCCCAGCATTCTCAGGAGTATGTTTCAGAATTAATTTCGGCATTTGAGACAGCCAACCTTTTGGTCGCTTTTGGTGATTACGAAGCCGCGGCCGAAACCTACCGTTTCTTAATCAAGAGTTTCCCCAGCCGCGAAATTTACAGCAATGCCGCTGTCAGCAATCTACTGGCGGTTTTAAACGATCGAGAAAACGAGGAATTCAAGAGCTACAGTCAATATGCCTATCCCTTAGAATTAGATGCGGAATCGCGGATGAATCAAAGTGGAATCAAAGGTGCAATGGGCTTCAGCTCACAAAGCAAAAAGTACCTCGAAGAAGCCATGACTTACTTGAATAGAGCGATTGCACTGGATCCCAGTTATTTACCAGCTGTTTTGAATAAAGCGATTGCTTTCGAGTTGCAGGGAGAAGTAGAAGATGCAGATTACTTTGCTGGAAAAATTATCAGAAACAAAGCGGCCGATAATGACATGAAGGCCAAGGCCAAACTTGTGCAATACATCGCTGCCAGTCGTTCGGGAAACGCAGGCGACGCAGCCACCTACCTAAAGGAAGCAATTGAATTGAGTGCGAAAAATTTGTTCTTGACATTAATCCTCAATACCAATGAAAGTTCAGAATTGACTCTGGATGCTGATCCTTTCGGGTTCTCAAAACCTGAGGCAGAGAAAATCGATGGCATGACAGCGAAGGACGCAATCATGCAAACGCAGGCCAAGCCCGAAAATCGAAGCAGTTACGACGATTTACCACTACTCGCTGATGCGTCGGTGGTGATTCACTCCTCGAATGGCTCAATGATCTTTGAAAACCGACAGTTGTTGGTTTTCAATCACAAAAAGAACCGCTGGGTATCGCTATTCGCGACTCCCATGAATTACGAAGGCAAAGGCAACACAGGCATTTCGCTTGGGATGTCTGCCGAAGCTGCGGTAAAAATGCAGGGAAAAGCCCAACGCGAGTTGGCTTTCCGAGGCGGAAAAATACTGGCTTACGATGAGGCAAAGCTCCTCCTAGTGTTCGATTCTAATGAACGTTTGGAGAAATGGGTCATCATGCACAGCGAGAAATACTAATTACTTACACACGCCAAAAGGCGTTGGAAAGCAAAATTTAGCAAATCTTTTGTTAAAGCAAAAAAAGCAGCCACATGGGTCTAAGCCAATAACTATTTTTGCAGTCTACATAATGATGGCAAAATCTTATACCAAATTCATGGCGCCTCTCTTGGTGCTGGCTCTCGTATTACTGAGCTCATTCAGCTACCTCCATTTGGCGCAACCCGACAATCCCAATTTTCCGGCTGCTCCTGATTCCGAGGAGTTGCTGTTCTACATTCATCGAAACAAGAACAGCAACACAATCGTGTATCAAGCCAACATCAAGCAAGATGGGACATTGAATAGCCAGGAACCTCTAGAGGTTTATTGGATAAAGTACGATTCAGATCCAGACGGTATTCGCAAAGAGATCAATTACATAGAATC
>Ga0114956_1001237_pt1 | contig 19907 bp, 14 predicted proteins | sample MaitaG_FD_87304 | JGI IMG/M metagenome (GOLD analysis project Ga0114956, IMG submission 87304) | Marine algal microbial communities from Maine, USA - Maine_Asex2 metaG | ecosystem: Host-associated > Algae > Red algae > Unclassified | place: Maine, USA | collected 2015-01-05
CCAAAATCCAAAATCCAAAATCCAAAATCCAAAATCCAAAATCCAAAATCCAAAATCCAAAATCCAAAATCCAAAATCCAAAATCCAAAATCCAAAATCCAAAATCCAAAATCTGAAATCTGAAATCTGAAATCTGAAATCTGAAATCTGAAATCTGAAATCTGAAATCTCAAATCTCAAATCTCAAATCTGAAACCCAAAACCCAAAACCTGAAATCTCAAATCTCAAATCCAAAATCTTAAATCCGAAATCAGCCCACAAACAATCGAACCTCATTTTCACGCAAAACACTGCCCCAACCGAAATCCCTCAGACAAAAGTTAAATCCAAAACATAAAACTAACTCATGACATCGGTCTCCACACCTCAACCCTCACCACGCATCATCGAGCAAAAACTCGCTGGACTGCGACGCAAGCTCACTGCCTGGTTAACCGTTCACGGGCTTGGCCGCTGGCTGCTGATCGTGTGTGGACTGATCGGCGCGGACATCATCATCGACCGTACTTTCGAAATGGATTTTGCTCAACGGGCAATCTTATTAGTGGTCATCAGCGCCGTGGCAATCTACTTCTTCTTTATCAAAGTCGTTAAACCGTTGCTGATCCCGATGTCCGACGCTGCGCTCATCTACCAGGTCGAACAGAAGCACGAAGGAACAAAAGAGAAAATTCTCGCATCGCTTCAACTCGCCCGTCAAACTGATTTGGCGGCCACGGGGACTTCCCGGCAACTGGTCGACGCCACGATTGAATCTGGTATTGCTAAAGCTGAATCGATTGACTTCACTAAAACACTCAACCAGCAAGAACACACCAAAGACCTCGGCCTTCTCGGGGGTAGTGTGATCCTGTTGGCGATGCTGACGATTGGGGTGCTCTTAAGTCAATTTCTTGGCACATGGTTCAGTCGCAACATTATGCTGACCAATCGCCAGTGGCCGCAACCAACCTATTTGGAAATCGAAGGCGCTGCCGACGGAAAGATGTTGCTGCCGCTGGGCTCAAAACACAAACAGATCGTCACCATCACCGAAAACTCATCGGTCACCGATGTCGAAGTGGATCTCGAGGTCGAAGGGGCCAGTGGTAACCGCACGATATATCCGATGAAGCGCACAGGGAAACTCGACGGACGCCAACGTGTCTTTGAAATCAATGTTACAAACGAATTTCGCTTCCGTGCTCGGTCCGCCAACGGCGTAACCACCGAATGGGTCGACGTAGACTATGTCCAACCGCCCTCAGTCGTCGATCTAAAACTCAATGTCACAATGCCCGAGTACACGGCGTTGCCGCCAGATTTGCTTTTGGGTAACGGGCCTCACGGCGTGCTCCAAGGCAGCAGCTTGAGCATCACAGCCGCCACCAATAAACGTCTGAGCAAGGCCAGACTGGTCGCCGGTGGTGTCGAAACGGAAATCCCGATCTCCGACGAAAACAGGCAGTCGTTAGAAATAACGCTCCCCGAAACCGGCAGCTCAGACGAACTCGCCGGCGGCGATTATGAAATCATGCTGACCGATGAAAACGGACTCGGAAATTTACGCCGGTCAAAATTCGCAATCACCATCAAAGAGGACAACCCTCCGAAACTCAGAGCCGACTTGTTAGGTATTAGTGGATTAGTAACGCCCAGAGCAATCATCCCAGTTTCCTTCCAAGCCGTCGACGACTACGGGTTGAAGCAATTGTTCTTTGACTGTCGGTGGAAGGTGGACGACGAGGACGCCGAGACGGTCAAACAAATCAACTTTGACGGCTTGCCCCCGCAACGCCCTGCGGTTTCCGCCAAAGACGTTGGGGTGCTGCAGTTAGAGGCGTTACAACTGCGACCGGGAATGAATCTGCGGATGAAGGTCAGCGCCGAAGACACACGGCCCAAATCGCCGGGCATTAGTGCTTCGCAGGAATTTTTGCTGCGCGTCGTTTCCGAAGAAGAGTTGCGAGCTGACCTCCTGAGGCGCGAAATTGAACAACGGAAAGCCTTCGAGCAGATCTATCAGGCTCAAATGGAATTGACCGCTGAGATTGAGGCCGTCGCCGCCAGTGAGCCCGAGGCAAACGCTACGTTGGAGGATTTTCATAGCCGGCGGGAATCGAAAATGATTTCGATGATCCGAGATCAAAAGGGCGTCGGCACTTCGATCGACCGAATCGCCAATCGCTTTGAAGAGTTTTTGGTGGAAGTCAAAAACAATCGTCTGGACGAAGCCGAAAATGAACTGATGCCATCCCAGCGAATTGAGAAAAGGTTTGATGAAAAAATCATCCGCCCCATCCGCAGACTTGATCAGGAATTGATCTCCGTCGCGACACGTTATATGGATAATTGTCGGCGAGTCGAAGCAGACCAGAATGAGCTGGACGTCGCTGTGAATCAAACAATTGTCGTGCAACAACAGGTACTCGAAGCGATGAAGAAGATTCTCGATGCAATGAATAACTCGGAGACCTTCCAAGAAATCCTCAACGAGATGCTGGAAGTCAAACGCACCACCGATAGTATTGGCGACGGCATCAACAAGATCAAAGCGGACCAAACCATCACTGATGAAACCGAGGCCAAGGGTATTTTCGATGAATAGTATTGTTAAAGAACTGGAGGACAACTCGCTTTCGGCTGCCCAAGGTCGCCAGACCTTGGGTGTATCTTTTAAGCATCTGCGAATCCGGTCACGTGATTTTGTAAGCCGCAAGGCGCTAGCCGCGGGTTGCCGAACGAAGGACAGAATCATCGGGAAACCGTTACTCGTCGAACCAGCGGCTAGCGCCTTGCCGCTCAACATCCTCAAGAAAACTGAACTCTGGCAAATCCAACTACGCTTGTTCATAGTACTGGTCGGCTGCGCAGTGGGCTCGATTTGCCAGGCGCAAGAATCGCCAGCCAATCAACGGACAGAGCTTGGTGTCCGGCAGAAGCTGGTACAGCGCAAAATGGTCGAATTGGAAGCCAAGTTCACCATCGTTGCTGAGCGTATTCGCGAGAAGGACGCCAAACGCGCGGACTTGCTGATCAAGACCTATCAGCAATCAAAAGAGCTTTCGTTAACCAAAAAAATGGACGAAGTTAGTGACTTGCTCAACGAACAAAAGTATGACGAAGCTGATAAAGAACTCAATGAGGTCGTCGAGATTCTCGAATCACTGATCCGGATGCTGACCAACGAGAAGGAAAAGACGGTTTCCGCGCAAGAAGAGATTGCGATGCTTGAAGCGTTCAAGAAGAACGTCCAACAACAGCTTCAGCAACAGCGGAAGCAAACGCGCGCCACCGAGCAAGCGGCCAACAAAGATAAGGCGGGCGAAAAAACAGGTGCTCAGATCAAAGCGCTTAACAAGTTGATTGAAGCGCAAAAGAAAATTGTCAAAGAGACCGGCGAAAATCAAGACGCTAATTTGAAGGCGCTCGATAAGATCGCTGATAAGCAATTTGAAGTTCGCAAGCAAACAGAACAACTTAAACGGAACATCAGTGGAGAACAGAAGAACCTAAATCCGGACGGATCATTCAAGGACTCGCCACCGAAAGACAGCTCTAACAGCGACTCGCCTCCCTCTGAAAGCGACGAATCCGAAAACAGTTTACCCCACCCCCCCCAACCTGACCGAAAGACGCTCGAAGAATTACAGCGCTCTCAAGATAAACTCACCAAGGCGTTGGAAGAACTACAAAAGGCGAATGCCGATTTAGAAGCAGCAAAGCCATCCGAGGGAGATCAGGCTGAAGATAGTCGACCGCAACCCGATCAACAAGCGCTCCAAGAAGCGGCAGAACGACAACAACGCGCCCAAGAAAAAATGACCAAGGCGATGGAAGAGCTTCGAAAAAAGACTGCCGAAATAGGTAAAGCGAAACCGTCTGAGGGCGGTCAATCTCAAAGCACTCCACCGCCACCGCCTCAACCCGGTCAACAGGCACTTGAAGAATCTGCAAAAAGCCAGCAGCGTGCCGAAGAGAAGCTTGGCAGTGGCAAACCGACTGACGCCAAACGCCAACAGGAAAAAGCACTAGATGAACTTGAGAAGGCACTCGCCGAACTAGAGAAGGAGAAACGTCGCATCGAGTCATTACCGCCGGAAATTTTGGATCAGTTGGCGAAGGAACAACGTCGCAATCGCGATAAAACGATGGACATTGTTAAGGCGATGGAGAAGGCTCCCAAGGCAAAAAAATCGGAAGATGATGCGGGTGGCCAAGGGCAAAAACCCAAGCAACCGGGCCAAGAAAAAATGGAGCAAGCAGGCAATGCTCAAAAGAACGCTGCCGACGATATGCAGCAAAGCAATCCTGAAGAGGCTCAGGAAGAACAAAAACAAGCGGAAAAGAAGATGGAAGAAGCGCTGGAGGAGATCGAGGATCGCCTATCACAGCTGCGCGAAGAAACCAACGAAGAGAAACTGGCACGGCTGGAATCTCGATTCCGCGAAATGCTTGAACGCCAAAACATTGCCAGCCTGATGACGATCGAGATTGAGGACAAACGATCCAATCTTGGTCAAATTCGTTTACGCGACGAGCTATTAATTCTGAGGATGGCGACGGAGGAACTTGAGATCCGTGAACTTGGGCAGCAGGTGTACGACCTCCTGTTAGAGGACGGCACCAGCATCGTGTTTCCCGAAGTCGTCCAAGAACTACGTGATGAATTAGCGACGGCCGCGGATCTTTTACAATCGCAGCGAACTGACCAGTACACGCAGTTGATCCAAAAAGAAATCGAAACCACCATCCAAGATTTGCTGGACGCTCTTAAAAAGGCGAAACAGGAGGCAAAAAGTGGCGGCGGCGGCGGTGGCGGCGGTGGCAAACAACCGTTGCTTAAGAAATCGGCCGAACTTAAAATATTGAGGATGCGTCAACGAAGACTAAATCGGCGCACCAAAAAACTGGAAATCATGCGAGAGCAACCCGCGATGGCCGATGTTGTCGAAAAAGAGATCAGCGATGCCGCTACCATGCAGAAGAAGATTCTTGAGATGACAGATAACATCCTCAAGAAACAATAAGGCAATTGGGATTGCGACCTAAAATTATACAATCAGGATGTACGCGATGACTCGATCCAAAACTGCTACTTTTGATGCTACGGTCGAACATTCCCAAGGCAATGTAAAATTTGCCACGTTGGTCGCGGTTGTCGTTGCCGCGTTGGTGTTAATCGCTTTCACCTCCGCCGACGTTTTTTCGGCCAACCCGAATCCAGTTTCTGACGCGCAGTTGATGGAGTCTTTCCTTCAGCATATCGATACGCTCGACTCGGTCGCAGACAGGCGTGATAAGGTTAAAGAAATTATCAGCCAATATGACGACAGCATCACCGACGCGGTGACGGAAGGGTTGATTCAAATCTACCCAAAATATGCGGATGCCGTGGAATCCTCGGACGCCCAACAGGTCGACCAAGCAGTCAAACTTTTAACGCCTTTAACAACAGCTGAAGATAAGTTTTTGGCCGCCGACGCGACCTTCTTTTTAGCTCGCACGTTGATGAATAATGAACAGTACGAGCAAGCGATTGACCATCTGGAAAAATTATCTGGCGACCTTGCTGCGTTTTCGGCTCACCGTGGACCTTCACTTTACTTCACTGGGTTGGCTCAAACAGGACTACTGAAAAAAGAGAACGCGATGAAATCATTTATGCGGTTTCTGACTGAAAGTCCCGATTCGCCCGAGCGGATGAGAGTCAGCGCGTGGAGACAGTTGCAGGAATTACAGGCCGTTGAGGATGGAAAACTGGAGGACGTCTATCGTCGCATGGACTATTCACGTCGCCGTTTGCAACTGGCAAAGACCGACCAATCGACGCAAGAACAGCAAGACAAAATCGTCGAAATGCTCAACAAACTGATTAAGGAAGAAGAAAAGAAGGAAGCGTCCAGCAGCTCAAGCAGTTCCAAGAAACCCAAGCCGAAGGATCAGAACCAGCAAAACCAACAGGCAAAGAAACCAAAATCGCCCAAGCCTTCCAAAAGCCAGCAAGGCAGTAACAGCAGTAATCCCAACGGGGAAGCGGTCATAAAAACGTATGATGATTCACCCGCCAGTCCGTGGAGCCGGTTGCGTGACCGCAGTCGTGACCCGGCCAACAACGCGGTCAAGGAAAAGTTACCGGCTCGGTATCGCGACATCGTCGAACGCTACATGGAAGCCGCCAACGGTCAGGACAAATAACGAGTTTTTAAAGACAGGTTCTTCTCGGAATGGAGTGGCAAGCACTGGAATGCTGGACAACGAATGGACGCCGCCAATCAAGAGGGATGAAAATACCAAATCGCGGGTACGAGATGTGTTGCGACATGGTGGCTATAAACCTACAGGAAGGGGCAAACCGGCATCGGAGTATCTGATTAAGGCTGTGGACCAGGGTAAACTCTCATCCATCAACCAAGCCGTTGACATTCTCAACGTTGTGTCGCTACACAGTGGATTTCCCATCAGCGTCGTTGACGCGAACCTCATGCCGTCGCCACTTTTGATCGATATCGCTGGTACCGGCACAGAATATGTATTCAATGCCAGCGGCCAAACGATCAAGCTCGATGGGCTGGTATGCTTGTTTGATTCCACGGGCCCCTGTGCCAACGGCGTCAAGGATTCACAACGTACCAAAACATCTAAATCGACGGTCAAAACGATTTCTATCGTCTGGGGCGCTCAATCGCTACGAAATCAAGTGGAGCAGACGAGAAATTGGTATTTGGAGATGCTTAAACAATACGGCGCAGAGGCGAACGAAATTCCTATTACCGTCTCTTGATAGCTATGGATCAGTCACAAATTAAGTTCCCGATTTGGAGAAGTGGGATTCGCTAGAATTCCTAAGGCTAAAAAGAAATTCTGGCGAATCCCACTACACTCCCCATAACTCAATTCAGCGATAAAAAGTTGCAGCACGCAAAATGCGGAAGTTATTTCGTGACGAGTCCTTAACAGGAATTAGAATAACGGCCCGATGTTACCAATGTGTTACGCCATTGTTGGACTTATGTCCTTTTATCCGTTTAGTTTTCGTCGGATTTGGTGCGTGCAGTTAGATGCCGTTAGAGACTGCCGTATTTCTGACGGGTAAAATTTCTATCACACTGGGAACGAGTAAGAGCCAATTCGAGTAAAGATTGCTAAGATAGTGTATCCACTCTCGCTTGCTCCGAAGAAACAACGAACATTAATCAACCTATGATCTTTCTTGCTTCCGCCAAAATCCAACCGATCCAAGTCTTCGTAGCCATCGGCATCGGGTGGCTGTGGAGCCCGTTCGTGTTGTCCCAATCTGAAATTCAGTGGATCGACGGGTCGGTGACTTCAGCGACGATCGAATCGGTTTCCGTTGACGGCGTTGTTTTGGGCGATGGCGTTCCGGCCGATACAAGGCTGGAAAAAATCGTGGCCTACCAAACAGAGGCACCGAACATCGCGCCTGGTGCAGTAGAAGTCTTGATCGCTGGCCAAAGCAGACTCCTCACCAACAGCATCGAGATACAAGACGCGACTGCAACGGCTTCAACCATGTCGGGCACGAAAATTGTATTGCCGTTGGATATCATTGAAGCTGTTGTCTTCACTCGTACGCAACGGGTCAACAAACAGATCGCTGATCGCTCCGACAGCGCAGATACGGTCATCGTTGATACGCCCGATGGTGAAAAAGTCGTCGCCGGCATCTTTGAAGGGATGGGGCAAGGGAAACTTGGATTGAACTTCAACGGCAAATCCCGCAAAATCGGCATTGAGAAGATCAACGCAGTGTCGCTGGCCAATCTTGGATTGAAGACGCTTGCTGGGGCACAAATTGAACTGGCTGATGGATCGGTGATCAATGGACAGATCCAAAGCATTGAAGACGGGAAGATAACCTTCGGCATCACTGCCAACCATGCAATCGATATCCCTTGGGCTTCGCTGTTTCGATTAGAGATTCAATCCGACAGCCTCGTTTACTTGTCCAATCTGCAACCGTCAGCGGTAGAACAAAAGACAATTTTCGCACCACAACGTTCCTGGCAGCGCGATCGCAGTATCGAATCAAATCCGATCCGTTTGCAGATTCCACAGCAGTCATCCCCCAAAACGTATCGCAAAGGCATCGGTACTCACTCTTACTGCAAACTTGAATTTGCCAACACCAACGAGTTCGAGCGTTTCCAAACGATCGCCGGCATCGACGCCGAAACCAATGGGCGCGGCGACTGTCAGATGTCCGTTTACGCCGATGGAATCAAACTCTGGTCGCAGCGAATCACCGGACAGACGCCGCCTCAGCCGATCGACGTCGATATTTCGGGGATGGCGACGGTAACCTTGGTTGTAGAACCGGGAGAGCATTTCGACTTAGCCGATCACGCCGATTGGGCCGATGCAAAATTTGTCAAACCTTAGTATGCAAACTCTTAAAATTCTGTTGGCCTGTTTTTACAGCGCTCTAATTTTATTCACTTCATCGGCGACCGACGATTGTTCCGCCGAACAACCATCGTTGACCGATGCGCAACGGAAGACAGTTCTGGAATTCCAGCAACGTCGCATCGATGCGGTCGACCAGGTTATCAACAGCGTCGTCGCGATCTACGACCAGGACCGAGGCGGCGGTGGTTCGGGAGTTGTGATTACGCCGACAGGAATCACGCTGACAAACCACCACGTCATCATCGGTGCGGGGGTAGAAGGCTGGGGAGGCATGGCAGGCGATAAAATGTACCGCTGGAAGTTAATCGGAACCGATCCTGGCGGGGACGTCTCGTTAATTCAAATGATTGCCAATGAAGACGCCGGCGAAGATTTCAAGTTTCCCTTCACGCCGCTGGGCGATTCGGACACCGTCAAAGTCGGCGATTGGGCGTTGGCGATGGGCAATCCTTTCATCTTAACCGAAGACCAATCGCCCACGGTGACGTTGGGAATCGTCAGCGGTGTGAAGCGATACCAATCCGGTGCGGGGAAAAATCAGTTGGTCTACGGCAACTGTATTCAGGTTGACAGTTCGATCAACCCTGGAAATTCGGGAGGCCCGCTGTTCAATTTTTCTGGTGAGGTAATTGGCATCAACGGACGCGGCAGCTTTCAAGACCGTGGTCGCGTCAATGTGGGACTTGGTTACGCAATTTCCTCCAACCAAATCAAAAACTTCATTCCTGAACTTTTGGCAACCAAATTGGTCGAACACGGCACCTTGGACGCAAATTTTTCGGACCGGAGAGGCAAAGTCGTTTGTTCAACGCTGTCGGTCGATTCGCCGGCCGCTGCGGCGGGACTTACGTTGGGGGATGAGATGCTGGAATTTGAGGGCGTCCCCATCTCGACGGCGAATGAGTTTACAAATTTGATTTGCACGCTTCCCGAGGGATGGCCTGCCCGCATGAAAATTCGAAAACCCGACGGAGCCGAAGTCGCGATCCAACTGCGATTATTGGGATTGCCTTACGCGCGTCCTTCCAAGCCACCACCGCCTAAGAAGAGAAAAGATTCCGACCCGCCACCGACCGAGCAAGAGAAAGCCCAACGGCGAAAAATTGAAATGGCCAGAGTGCTCTCCGCCCAACCGGGAACCGTGCGTAACCGCAGTCTCAATCGCGTTTACGCTGATCAATTGCTGAATTTATGGCAACAGCCGATGCTCGAAGGCTCGCGCGAAAGATGCTGGCGGCTGGAGGATCGCATGCGATACAATGGTCAGCAGCCTGTTAATTTGACAACATGGATTTGCGCCGACGGGCGGTTCTTCGTGCAAAGCGAAACGTTGGTTTGGACATTCGACGGTGATCTCTTTCGCCAAGCCACCATAAATCGTCAGGATGGTTCGATCCCTGAAGGCAAATTCATCACAACGCTCACGCCTGTCGAAGCTAAGCTCAAATTTGAGATATTGCAGGCAATCGCGATGTCGGCAGGATTTCAAATCCCCCCCTTCTCCGCGATGGGCGACGTTATGATCGACGGGGCGGATCTTTGCGGAAATCGGAATGCGTATCGGTTCGTGATTGAGGACCAAAATGATGACGCACTTTACTTTTGGCTGACCGGAACCATGCATTCTCTGTCTCCGCTGGTCTTGGCAAAATGTTCGGCGGATCTTGACTGCGAAGACAGTGGCGTGACCTTGGAAGATTGGAAAACGGTTGCCCAAGGGAGCTGTGCGCTGCCTCGGATTCGACGGAATGTCCGCGGGCTGAGTGCCGAAGTGCTTGCCACGATCACTAACCAAAGCATCACAAAAGTCCCCTTAAAGGAATTCGAACAACGGTTAAACCTGATGTCAAAGCAAGGCAAGGAACCCGATGCTCAATAGGAATCAGCACAATATCAAAAGATCGGCATCTAACTCTTTCGCGCAATCTATGGGAAATAGCTTCCGCTACCTCAGTTTTGTTGCCGTGGTCGCAACGGCGTTGGCGTGTGGATGCCTAATCGAAAATGGCTTTGGGCAAGACAATGTTTTGCCAGGGCTGATTGAGCGATGCCAGCCGAAAATGGCCAAAATTATCGGAGCGGGGATTGGTCGAGTAGACGGCTATGCTTCGGGGATCGTGATCGGCGCAGACGGGTTAATTCTGACTTCGCAAGGCGTCTTTTTAGATGGGAGACAGGTCCGTGTCGAACTGAGCGATGGAGGCTCCTATCCTGCCACGATCTTGCGCCGCAACCGGACGCTGCAACTGGCGTTGTTAAAAATCGAACCCGGTCGTGAATTGGAATATTTTAAATTGTCCGACCAAGCGATCGGCAAGAAGGGAGACTGGGTTGTCGCGATCAGCAACGCCTTCAGAGTTGCCAACCAATCCGAACCGATGTCGGCGATGATCGGGATCATCTCGCTCCGATCTACGATCGAGGCGCGCCTCAATGATCGTGACGTGGCCTACCAAGGGCCATTAGTTTTGATTGACGCCATCACAAGTAATCCTGGGGCCAGCGGTGGAGCGGTCATCAATAGCCAAGGTCAGCTGGTTGGCATGATTGGGAAATTGATTAACAGTTCCCAAACCAATATCCGTATCAATTACGCGGTTCCCAACACAACGCTGAAACAGTTCGTCGATGACAAAATTAACGAAGCCGAATCAGCCAATCTTTCAGCCAGCGATGACACCAAATTAGCCGGCCAAGCAGACCTTGGCATTGTTTTATTCGCTGTCGGCAGCCGCAACGACCCGGCTTACATCGACCGTGTTCGTCGCGGCACACCCGCAGCCAAGCTTCGACTCAAACCAGACGATTTGATCGTGGCGCTCGATGGAGTCCAAATTGGCTCCGTGCAAGAATACCAAAAGGTCGCTGATCGGCTGGTCCCAGGTGTTGAGGTGTCGATCGTATTTAAACGAGGTTCGGAATTGAAGCGGATGGAAATCACGCCACAGATTAAGAAATAGGCCCATGCGTAAACTCTTGTTTATAATTTTCTTCTTTGCGTTTTATTCGCCGATCAGCGACGCGCTGGGACAATCGGCCGAAACGATGCAGGCAACCGCACAGGCGTTTCGCGCCGCGGTCGCCTCAACGGAATCTATGCTGGTGACCATCGAATCTTACGGAGGCGTTGGGACCAAACAAGGCAAAATCGGCGGCATTCGAAAGCAAGGCGAAGGCAACACGACAGGTGTTCTGCTTGGCCCCGATGGCTTTATCATCACCAGCACCTTCAACTTTTTGACTCAGCCATTAATCATCACGGTCGTCACCTCCGATGGTGTGCGGCGGGTGGCGAGGCCGATAGGGCGTGACGATTCTCGCAAAATCTGTCTGTTAAAAATCGAGGACACGACCGATCTTCCAGACGTTTCCGATATTGAGCGTGTCAACGTTGGTGACCTGCGTGTTGGTCAGTGGGCGTTGTCATTGGGGGTGGGTTATGGTGACAAAAGCCCGGCGGTGTCGATGGGCATCATCAGCGCGCTGAATCGCATCGGCGGCCGCGCGGTGCAGACCGACGCGAATATCAGTCCCGCGAATTACGGTGGCCCGCTGATCGACATTCAAGGACGCTTGATCGGGATTTGCGTTCCACTCAATCCGCAATCCTCCGCGGTAGCAGCGGGAGTAGAATGGTACGATTCGGGGATCGGTTTCGCGATTCCTCTAACGCAAGCCGATACGCTGATTGAACGTTTGAAGGATCCAGAAACGCGAATTCACCCCGCATTTCTCGGAGTGAGATCAACCCCCAACACCGAAGGCGAGGGCATGTTCATCGAATCGGTGGTTCCAGGATCAGCCGCCGAAAACGCCGGGCTGGAGGCTCAGGATATCATTCTAGAATTGAACGAAAAAAATGTGTCAGACATGCTGACTTTGAAACAAATTCTTAATCGGTTTGAATCAGGCACTGAAACACAAATCAAGTTCCTTCGCACGACGTCCCGCAGCGATGACGAACAGGAAGAGCGCGAAGAAGTTCAGCAACCCAAAGAAATTACCGCCACCGTCCGATTTTTGCCACCGCCCAAACCCAAAGAAGATGTCGATTTATTGGAACCACCAAAAATCAGGTAATTAGTTTTTTTAAACCCAACGCTCTGACGTCTCAGGTTCCGTTCGAGAAGTTCTGTTCGAAGGGTTCTGTTGGGAATCTTGATGGTGTGGCTGATGAGGTGAGCGGGGAGGCCCTCGCCGGAAACTATTTAGACACTGGCTTAATGGTAACTTTCACATCGTATTGGCCCGTCCAACGGTAGCCATTGTTGTTGACGTAGTTATCTTGGATCGCGATCGCCAGATATAGCACGCCGTTCTTTTTGGCCACCCAGTCTTTTTGGGATCCAACTTTTACCACGTTATTTTGATCCTTGCCGATACGTGCGATCAGCGTTCCGCTTTGAATCGAATTCCAGTCCCCTTGGTTGGTCAATCCTTGGGGTGTCGACGAGGTGTTCCAATTGGTCCACTCCATCACACCACCGGCTTTGATTCGAATATGATCACCTCGGCTGACACGGATACCAGTCGATTTTGGAGCCCGTTGGTAAAAATTATCGCTGTCCAGTTTTACCTTTCTTCGAATCTCCTCTTTGGCGATAGTAATGTCGCGCGAAGCGTGTTCAATGTCCTCCAACCTTACTTTCAGTTCACCGAACTTACTGCTGATCAAGAACACATCCTCTTGAATTTTGCCAACGACGGTCATGCTGGGCGTGACGACTCTGTCTTGCCGACTGAGTTCGCGGATCTGGGTGGGCTGGTCCATGTCCTCGATATCTTCCAAGAGTTCGTCCAGCTCTTTGCGGATTTCGACCAGATGCTTCTTTCGTTCAACGGACCCTCCGTCGGTGAATTTGAGTATTTCCTTTTTGACCGGCAAACCCATCTTCACCAAAGCCCGATGAGCGTCCTCGCGCACTTGATATGTCCCATCACCGAGATCTCGGACAAGCTTTTCCAGTTGAGCTTGCTTTTGCGGGAGGCTGTCGAGCCCGGGATAAAATTCGACGATCTGTTTGATCGGAATCGACATCTGCCCAAACTCCGTTAGCACGTTGATCTTGTTGACGGCAACCTTGCCGCCAACAATCGAACCGTCCCACATGTGAAGTTTGATCTGGTCGTCGGCCATCGCCGCAGGTGCGGGCTGTGTCGCGGTGTCGATAACGTCTTGGGGTTCTTCCTTTTCGGCGTTTGCACCCTTTTCATCGACCGCATTTTTTTCCTCGGCCGCCTGATGTTCAGCTCGTTCTCCTTGAAAGCACTTCGCGTCTGCGACCGACGCGACCAAGGCACCAAAAGCAAGACAGATGCAGAAAATGCCAATAAAATTTTTCACGATGCGGAGAATCCGCTTGGTGTTGCGGTACTCGTATTTAGCGCACTGCGTTTGCAATTGTTTCATCACATATCTGCTAATAAACGTAAGAATAACTGATTCCATTTTATCATTGACGCGCGGAAAGTGATAACGATAAACGGCTAAAATTCCTCGGCGGCGTCTGTCGGGGGGAAATGAATATCAATAAGATAGGTTGATGAATGAAACAAAATTTACGTTTGATCTAGAAAACATTCAGCAAGCCATCGTCGAATTTGGATTCGATGGCTGGCTGTTGTACGATTTCCGCGGGCTCAATGTTTTGGCGCTACGCGTGTTGGGAATCCCGGAGCAAGAAGCAAAGTCACGTCGATTTTTCTACTACATTCCGGCGCAGGGTCCGCCTCAGAAATTGGTGCATCGAATCGAACGCGGATCACTGGATCACCTGCCGGGTGAAAAAAACGTTTACCTAACCTGGCAACAACTGCACGCCGAACTCGGAACGATTCTCTCCGGACAAAAACGGATCGCGATGGAGTATTCACCTAACGCCGCCAATCCCTACGTATCGCGCGTCGACGCCGGGACGGCCGAACTGGTAAGGTCGATGGGCCCAGAACTGGGTTCGTCAGGGAACCTGATCCAATATTTCGAAGCTCGTTGGTCGCCCGAGCAGTGGCAGCTGCATTTGCAGGCTGATCGCATCAACCGTTCTGCCTTCGATATGGCATGGGCAATGATTGCCAGTGCTATTCGATCGGGAACAACGATCCGCGAAATGGATGTACAAAATGCGGTGATGAAATTTTACGCAGACCACGGCATGACAACCTATCACGCGCCGATCGTTGCCGTCGGTCCCCACAGCGGTGATCCTCATTATGAACCTCTGCCTGGTAATGACGCGGAAATATGCGAAGGCCAATTTCTACTGTTGGACATGTGGGCGAAGTTAGATGTCCCAATGGCCGTTTACAGTGATTTGACGAAAGTTGGTTTCGTGGGTGACAGCGTGCCCGAGGAGGTCACTCAGGTTTTCAATGTCGTAGCTGGCGGACGTGATGCAGGTATTAAGTGCGTGAAAGATGCTTTTGCTGAAGGCCGTCCCTTGCAAGGGTGGGAGGTTGACCAGGCGACACGCGAGGTGATTGAAGAAGCGGGCATGGGCAAGTTCTTCATTCACCGGACCGGACATAACATCGGTCAAGAAACGCACGGCAACGGGGCTCATATCGACAACCTTGAAACCAAAGAAGACCGCTTAGTCATGCCGATGACCTGTTTTTCGATTGAACCGGGCGTCTATCAAGATGCGTTCGGCATACGCAGCGAGATCAATGTCTTCATCGATGCCGATTCCCAAGTCCATGTTACCGGGGGTTTGCAGAAGGAAGTCCTCGCGATTTTGGCTTGAGGAATCTGATGAATTGGTTTCCAAAGCAACCAGACCTTCTCCCCTGTTTCACTTAAACGGGAAGGTTACTTCGCAGCGAAATAGCCTGCGATGAATCCGATCAGGCCGCCAATCAAAAGCGCTACGACCGAAGCAAATAACAGACTGAACAACCCAAACGTGAGATCGTCTTTCGCCAGACGACCTGCGGAGCTGTACTGTTCGACAGTCGAATTGGGAACGGGAGGTTTTTTGCGACTACTGGCGACGAAAGAACCCGTATCGGTCGTAGAATCGCCGCCGGCACTGGTGCCTTGCATGCTACTGCTGCTGGTTTGCATGCTGCTTTGAGATGTCTCGGACAGTTCGGAGACCGCCATATCAGCGACGTCAAAATTGGGATCCGTGTCTTGCGCATCGACCGAAGCCACCGGAGCCGGCGTCCATCGAGGGCGATCGTCCAATTCTGCATCCAACAGCGGACTGTTGTCGGCCGCCCAAGGAGAAAGACGTTCGGCGACTTCCGACGCGTGCTGAATGCGTTCGCTGGGATTCTTCTCCATCATGTCCCCGATTAAATCAACGAAGTCATCACTGACCTCATCATTGAATCGGCGTGGATGCCAAGGAGTTTCTTCGAGATGCCGTCGCGCTTTGCTGTGCGAGTTCCCTCCGGGGAAGGGGACTTTTCCCGTCACCGCGTAGTACAGCGTACAGCCCAGCGAATAGATGTCGCTGTTACTGGTAATTTGATCGGGCGTCCGAATTTGCTCAGGTGATAGGTAATCCGCGGTCCCTACAATCTTCCCCGCGCGCGGGTCGTTGGGGTCGTTCAAATAAAACGCCAATCCGAGATCAGAAAGCTTCGCGATCCCATCCGGCGTAACCAAAATGTTGCCGGGTTTAATGTCACGATGGATCAGGTTTCGCTCGTGCGCGTGATCAAGTCCTTCGGCCGCCTGTTTGATAATGTTTGAGGCCTGTTGCACGGTGAGCTTCCCCTTGGTGCGAACGAGCCGCCGCAGGTCGGTTCCCGGTACGTACTCGACGATCAGATAATGTACATTGCCATCTTCGCCGGCGTCGAAAGCGCGCACTAGGTTCGGATGGTCAAGCTTGGCTTGGGCTCTGATCTCACGACGAAAACTTTCGACCGCTTCGGGCGTTGTTTTATGCAGTGGCAACACCTTCGCCGCTGATTCGCGGCCAAGCATTTTATGCACCGCTTTGAAAACCTGACCCATTCCGCCTTGCCCGATCCAGTCGGTGATTAAATAGGGGCCAAGATTCAGCTTCGTGCGCCCCGCCAGTAGTTGATCGGCTTGATAATTTGTCAGAACGCCCATGCGAACCAGTTGGGCCGCAATGCGTTTGTCCGAAACATCCGTCGCCACCCCGCCCTTGGATCGTGCGGCGGCTTCCACTGCCAACTGAAGTTGATCTTCAGTGACCAGTCCGCTGGTGACGGCGTTGGAACGAATGTTGTGTCGTACAGGGCTCATCGTTGCAGGCTGTTGTAGAATAGAATAGCGAAAAACAGTGACAAGACTTCGTCAACGTTCGCAAATCAAAAGCAACGAAGACGACGACGCGGTTTTATTATACGTCAAATTTATCCAATCTCCAATGTTTCGGAGGCTCTACGGTGAACTCGATCTTCTTTTTCAGCGTCGGGTGCTCCAACGCGAGGTGAAAACAGTGCAACGCGATGCCCTTGGCAAATGGATCGCGACTCTCATACTTCCTATCCCCTACAATCGGACTACCTGCATGGGCCAGCTGCACACGGATCTGATGCTTACGGCCCGTCTCAAGATTAATGTTTAATAAATCGAAATCACCGTTCTGATGTCGGCCAATTACTTCGTACGTCAAACGGCCGAGCTTCGCTGCGGGATGATCGGCGTTGTCAGAGCATCGCATACGATGGCTGGCATCGTCTTTGTAGATCCAGTCTTCGAGAACGCCTGTATTGCGGAGGACACCACTGGGGATAATCGCGCGGTACTGTTTTGTAATTTTCCGCCTTCGAAACTGATCGCTGAGCCGGCTGGCAGATTTTGAAGTTCTTGCGAAAACGATCGCTCCGGAGACAAACGCGTCTAATCGGCTGACGACTCCTAAGTAAACGTTGCCCGGTTTGTTATATTTCTGCTTGAGATAATTTTTCGCATCCTCCAGCAGACTGGGCGCACCGGTTTGGGCTCCCATCGTGGCGATCAACGGCGGCTTGTTGAGAACCAGTAAGTGGTTGTCTTCGAAAATTACGTCAATCATGTCGCGGGTAGTAAGTGGAAGATGATTTTGTTGCGAAACCCGTGGGAAACATTTCCCAAGCATTGTAGATTAATACACAAATGAAAACGAACCAACTAACTCCATTGATCCTTGCCAGCCAATCGCCTCGCCGACGTCAATTGCTAAGTGAGGCAGGTTTTTCTTTCGAAGTAATCGCGCCCGATGATTCGGTCGAAAAAGGCATCTGCAGCAACTGCGGGCCTGAACAACTGGTCATCGACGCTGCGGTGGCCAAGGCGACGGCGATCGCTCAAGAGATTGATCACGGCATTATATTGGGTGCCGATACCGTGGCGTCCTGCAAAGCTGAAATTTTAGGAAAACCCGTTGACGTTGATCACGCGCGTGCGATGTTGAAACTGATGAGCGGCACCGTACATCATGTGCTGACAGGCGTTTGTCTTTGGCACCGTCCGTCAAATAAGTTCGCTTCGTATCTTGAACGCACAACGCTTGAGATGGAAAAATTGAGCGAAAAGAAAATCGAAGACTATTTAGATACCGATCAATGGATCGAAAAAGCCGGCGCTTTTGGCTATCAAGACGGATTGGATTTCGTTCGCATCATCGAAGGGCTGGAATCCACGGTTGTTGGTCTACCGGTGGAGAAGATCCAATCTTGGATCAACAATCTGATGGGAAAAATTGCTTAGCATCGTTTTCGCTTAAAATACAAAGAAGATGCGCCAGGGCTTGTTGATTAAGTGAGCCCGTTGAGTGGCTAGCCTCGGTTTGGTCATCGCAAAACCGAGGCTAGCCACTAAACGGCTCACATTAAAAATCGAAAGCCGACTTATTCAACAAGCCCGCCAGCGAGTGAGTTTTAGCGCGTGGGGACTTGCTGGCGCTGCGGGTTTTTAATTGTCGCAACTTCATTAGCGACTGGCAGATGACTACTTACCAAACGTCGGCAATGCAAATTATCGGCTTGTAGCGCGGTGTATGGCAGGTAAAAAACCTGCCCCACGTGGAGCAAGTTTTCAACCTGAATTGAGCGCTTTTGATAAATTAAAAATCAGGTGTGTAAATTGAAAACACCTGTTGAAAGTTCATTCTACGGGTAAATTCTCAACTGCCACTCGCCTCGGGTTGTGGATCAGGGCAACTGCCGTTGGAAATCAGCTCGGAATTGCTCCAGCGGAAGAGGATCATAGATGCTCAGTGCGGACGTGCGATTGTTGAGCGCCGCGACCTTGCCCGCGTCAGGCTCAGGCCCCGCCGCGATCTTTACCAGCTTGTTCGAATTTCGACGTTGAAGGTTCGCGGTTTTTTTTATGTTCTTGTTCAACCGTTGTAGCTCCGCATTGTATGCGGTGCGAATTTGGTTGATTTTGTTTTGCTCGACCGCGATCGCATTGGCAATCACGTTGGCATTAGAACGGAGGCTGTTGAGCACGAGATAGTTTTGTTGTAACTGAAAACGGTTGAAGTTGTTTGCCAGAATTGAACCTTGTGGATTGTTATGGCCATAATACAATGCCGTTTGAGAGTACGCGATCTGTGAACGCACGGCATCTATTTCGAAGATCGCGTTTTGCAATTGGGCTTCTAAGGCCGGTAATTGCTGAGCCGCCGCGCTAACTTTTTGCTCGGCCTCCATCGCGACAGCGTCACGACGTTGCTGAATCTGATCCGTTTGGGCTTCTAAGACGTTGTTCTGCTTTTCCAAGGCTTTTTTGGATGCTTTGTCGGATGCTTCATTCTTGACGATCGACTCGTGGACCTTCTGACTGAGATCTCTGAGCAACTGTTCGTACTTGGCAATCACGGCATCGGATTGATCGGTCATAATTTTCTGCTGCCGGTTGTCCAACCCCTCATTCAGTCGTTCGACGGTACGTGCGAGGATGTCTGGATTGCACTGGCCTGCGGCAGGGCCCTTAAGATAGCCGATCAAACGCCCCATCCGGCGATAGGCCACATCCAGTTTATCAGGATCGACCTTCGTCTTTTTGACGGTGTCAGCGAAAGTTTGCATCTCAATCAGCGCGACGTCGAAGTCGTCGCGTAACATCTTCAACCAAGTCGTGAAAACGATCGCGTCCAAATTCGTCGAATCCGCAGCCTTGGCAAATTCAGCCGCCTCAAGCGACTCCGTCGAGCGATTGTGTTGAAGTCGATTGACGGCGTAGGCCAAATTTACGTAGGAATCTTTGGGCGTAGCGGCTTCGTAAACCTGCACACTTTTGTCGTTGTTGTCGATGCCCTTATCCCAAACCTCGTCCAACCAGAATCTCACCAGCTTGCCCTCCTCGCCGGGAAGTACCGGTGCCTGAATCAACTGTCCGTTGGCAATCGACGTCATGAACGTCATGAACGTCATGAACGTCATGAACGTCAACAACGCAGTTGCCAGCAGGCTGCGCTGAATTGCAGAAAAAATAGTTGTCGTCACGAGTTATTCCCAAAAATGACGGGTCAATTTAAGTGTCGCGGACGCATGCGGCCCGTGCTTCGAAAGCGTTACAAAAACGCTA
>Ga0114956_1001239_pt1 | contig 19900 bp, 17 predicted proteins | sample MaitaG_FD_87304 | JGI IMG/M metagenome (GOLD analysis project Ga0114956, IMG submission 87304) | Marine algal microbial communities from Maine, USA - Maine_Asex2 metaG | ecosystem: Host-associated > Algae > Red algae > Unclassified | place: Maine, USA | collected 2015-01-05
AGTCGACGCCGACGTCACCGACATCTCCACGATCGACGCGACACCGTGCACTTACACGGTGACCGAACCCGCCATCGCCGGCTACACCGCCACCGCTACCACCGTCGATGTTTCCGCGGGAACAGGCTGGGCCGCCGACTTCATCAACACCCAAGACGCCGACCCCCTCGTGGTCACAGTCGACGGCCTCTCAGTTGATGATCCCTACATCTGCGGCCAAGGCTTCACCGGTTTGATCGCCGGCGGCCTCACCCCTTACACCCTCAGCTACACCCTCACCCCCAACGGCGGCACACCAGTCACGCTGCCAATGTTCGACGTCGTTGCAGCTGGTGACTATGTCACGCCCGACGGCTACATCGATCACGACATCTTCGACGGCCCCCATTCGGTCAGCGTCACCGTCACCGACTTCGCCCAAAACACCGACACCACCACCTTCGACGCCACCCTCACCACCAACTGCGAACCACCAGAACCCACAGCCACAGCCACACCCAGCCCGGCACCGACCCCCACACCCACACCCACACCAACCACGACCGGCACCACCACCGTGGTGAACACACCCTTCGTCAACCCGCTCCCCGACGCCCAAACCCAAGCACTGCTCGACCACATCGTCGCCCTCCGCGACAACACCACCGAAACCGCAGACACCAGCGCCGCAACAACCACCACAGCCGGCACGGGCCCCATCCCCACTTCCGGCAGCACCGGCGCCAACACCGGCAGCCAACCACTCGCCGCCACCGGCACCACCACAGCCGGCCCCACCATGGCCGCACTCACCCTCATCGGCACTGGCACCGTCATCGCCGGCCACCTCCGACTCCGCCGCCGCAACTAAACCCCGGCCTCGACGCGGCCATAGGCTCAGCAGCAATGGCCCGATCATCGCAACCGAAACCGGTGACGCTCGACAAGAAGATCGTCTACGTGACCGGGCTACCGCGCTCGGGCTCCACCCTGCTGTGCCAGCTGCTCGGCATGCACCCCAAGATCTACTCGCCCCAACACAGCTCGCCACTGGCGCCGACCCTGACGGGCATTCGCTCGAACCTGAGCAGCAACCCGTTTTTGTTGTCGCAGCTCGACGTCGACTTCGACCTCGTCTACCAGCGCATGCTCAACGGTCACCGGGGCTTCCTCAACGGATGGTTCAACGAGGCTGCGGAGAAGGTCGTCGTCGACAAAAACCGGCTATGGCTGCGCATCATCGAAACCGTCGCGGCCCTCGACCCCGACTTTCAGATGATCGTGTGCGTGCGTGATCTGCGTCAGGTGTTCGGCTCGGTCGAGGCCCAACATCAACGCACGCTGCTGATCGACTTCGTCGACAACATGCCGGCCGCCTCGCCCTATCAGCGCGCCGACCAGCTGTTCGGCGACGACGGCGTGATTGGGGCGCCACTCAAGTCCCTGCAGTTCCTGCAAGACCTGCCCGAATCGTTTCGCCAGCGGGTGTCCTATGTCGAGTTCGACGCCCTGGTCTCGAACCCGATCGGCACGATGAACGTGCTCTATGACTGGCTTGGCATGAAGTCGCACATGTTCGACCCCGACAACCTCGAGACCCGGCCCCACGAATCCGACAGCCACTACCGCTACAAGTTCCGCCACGCCACCCGCGACCACATCGCAGCGCCCACCGTTCATGAGCTGCCACCGCGAGTCGAACAAGAGATCATGACCAACTTCGGTTGGTACTACGAGCTCTTCTACCCCGACCGGCTGACCGCCGACTGATCACCAGCTGCGAGACTGGCGCCGTGACGAATCTCTTCGGTGAACTGTTTGCGCCCGAGCGGGCTGACCGGGCCTGCATTCATTCGACAAGCGAATCGCTGATGTATGGCCAGCTCGGCGACCGGGCTCGGCGGCTTGGCCAGGTGGTGCTCGACCTTGGGCTCGAACCCGGCGATCGGCTCGTGGCCCAAACACACAAGTCTGTCGACGGCTATGCCCTGTGGCTCGGCTGTCTCGCGGCTGGCGTGGTCTATGTGCCGACCAACACTGCCTACACACCCGACGAGATCGGCTTTTTCTGCGGCAATGCCGACGCCAGCCTGCTGGTCGTCGACGATCCGACCACGGTGGAAGCGGTCAGCGTGCCCACGACTTCACTGGCAGACATCACGGCCGCGGCCGCAGCAGCTTCGCCTTGCGACGTCGCCGATGTCAGTGACGACACCGTGTGCTCGCTCGTGTACACCTCGGGCACAACCGGGCGCCCCAAGGGGGCAACCCTGACCCACGGGTGCGTCGCAGACAACGGCCGAGCCCTTGCCGAGGTGTGGCAGTACGAGGCTGATGATGTGCTGGTGCACGCGCTGCCGATCTTTCACGTGCACGGCCTGTTCATCTCGCTGCACCCCACGCTGCTGTCGGGCGCCAGCGTGCGCTGGCTCGACAAGTTCGACGTCGACGCCGTGCTCGGCCAGCTCAACGGCGCCACCGTGTTCATGGGCGTGCCCACCTACTACCATCGCCTGCTCGGCGACGACCGCTTCGCCCCCGAACGCTGCGCCACGATGCGGCTGTTTACCTCGGGCTCGGCGCCGATGACCGAACTGACCCACGCCGAGTTCACCGCTCGCACCGGGCGCCAGATCGTCGAGCGGTACGGCATGAGCGAGGCCGGCATCATCACCTCGAACCGCCTCAGTGGGCCCCATGGCGTGGTGGCCGGCTCGGTTGGCCACGCACTGCCCGGCTACGAACTGCGGGTCTGTGACAACGACCGCCAGCCGGTCGACGTCGGCGTCACCGGCACCGTCGAGATCCGCGGGCCCAGCCTGTGCGCCGGGTACTGGCAGCGCCCCGACGCGGACGCCGAATCGCGCACCGCCGACGGCTGGTTCAGCACCGGTGACATCGGCAGCGTCGACGACACCGGCCGGCTCACGCTCGAAGGCCGCAGCAGCGACATGATCATCAGCGGCGGGCTCAACATCTACCCCAAAGAGATCGAGATGGCCCTCGACGCGCTCGACGGTGTCGTCGAATCCGCGGTGATTGGATTGCCCGACGACGACTTCGGCGAAGCCGTCACGGCCTACGTCGTGCTCGAAGCTGGCATCGAGATCGAGACGCTTCGCTTCGACGAAGCGCTTGCGCCGCTGGCCCGCTTCAAACACCCCAAGAGCTTCCATTTATTAGAGGAACTGCCCCGCAACGCGATGGGCAAGGTGCAGAAGGTCACACTCCGCCAGTAACTGCCAATAGCGTGGGCCACACGATGCAGGCCTACGACGTATTGACAACCACGGTGCGGCGAGGGCTCACCGTCGACGAGATCGAGTTCGCGCTGCCCGACCAGCAGCCCTCGACCGGTTACCTCGTGCGCCAGTACCCGGGCGTGGTTCGACGCGCGGTGCTGGCCCTGCACGACGAGCGCACCGACAAGGCTGCCCTGCTTCCCGAACTCATGGCTCTTGGTGCGCTCGGCTTCGTGGCGATGAGTGTCGACTGCCCCGCTTCGCGAGATGCCATGCGTCAACGCGACGCGCTTGGCGCAACGCGCACGATGCACGCCGCCGGTCAACGAGCGCTCGCCCTGCTTGGCGACGAACCTGACGTAGGCCCTCATCGCATGGCCATCGTGGGGCACGGCCTCGGCGGTGAAATCGCCGGCTCACTGGCCGAAGCGACCTCGGGTGTGCGCACCGTCGTTGCGGTCAGCCCGCTGCTGCACCGAGGCCGCTTTGTTCGCGACGCCGACCACCCATTGGCGGCTGGCGCCCGGCTGCATCTCGGTGACACCGCTGTCGACGCTCAGGCTGATGGTCTCATCGCGTTCGACCTCGGCGAACACATGCACGAGACCCGTGAACGCCACTGGCTCGTGCAACTGGCTGACGACGACGATCGCTATACCGCTGAGGACCGCCGCGAGTTCTCGTTCGGCGTACCCGCATCGGCGCGCGTGAGCGACTACCCCACCCGGGTGTCATTGCACGCCCCCGCAGGATTGCACGAACGGGTCAGCTTCCTCGACGCCATGACCTAACCGAAACGATCTGTGCGACCAAAACCACCTGTGACGTGGTTTTGGTCGAAAATTTCGTTGGGGGAAGGCGGGTTAGGGGCGGCCGGCGTGTGGGTGGTCGACGGTCATGGTCCAGATGGCACCGGCGCCAGAGCCCGCGGCTTCATCGGGGTGCGCGCCAGCGGCGGTCAGCGCGAACAGGGTGCGGCCATCGGCGCCACCCAGCATGCAGGCATAGGTCGGTTGCGGCGTCGCCACGGTGTGGGTGACCTCGCCGCCTTCGCGTACCCGCACGACCTGGGTGCCACGAGCGTCGCTGAACCAGATTGCTCCCTCGGCATCGAGGGTGCACCCGTCGGGCGCAGTGCCTGCGATATCGGCCCACTGACGCCGATTCGACAGCGTCGCATCTGAGCCGATGTCAAAGGCCGCATAATCGCCACCGAACGACTGACCCACGATCAACGTGCTGGCATCGGGGGTGATGACCGACCCGTTGGGAAACGCCATGTCCTCGGCCGCAACCTCGACGGCACCATCAGCGCGTACCAGCAACAGCGTGGTCGGCCGGTACTCGTCGCCCGCTTCGAGGTCGAAGCCAAAGTGACCGACATAGGCATTACCCGCAGCGTCGAGCACCATGTCATTGACATTGCCAGGCGCGAACTCGCCGAGCTCGGCGTGGGTAGTGATGGTGCTTCCGTCATAGCGCAGTAGCCGTTTCGACGTCATCGCCACCATGAGCAGGTCACCGTTGGGCATCCAGCCGAGGCCCGAGGGACGGTCATCGATCTCGACCATGGTCTCTCGTTCACCCGATTCGGTGACTGCATAGACCGACTGCTGATAGAAATCGCTGTACCACAGGCGACCGTCATGCCACCGCGGCCCCTCGCCAAAGTCGATGCCGTCCACCAATTGCTTCCAGGTCACTAAGGAACTCTATTGCGTTCGGGCTGTGCCAACCCGACCCGTTGCCCGGAGCCGCTAGAAACGCCGCATCGTGCGAAATCGTGGTCTTGACTTCGTAACCATGGTTACATGCTACGTTACAGTTGCGTTCCAATCGCGACAAAGCCCTCGTACAGTGCGTCAGCACAACAACCAAATCCTGGCAGCTGGCCGGGAAGGTACCGATGGAGGGAATATGAATACCAAGAGCACGCTGGCAAAACTGCTGGCGCTGATCTTCACCATGGCACTGTTCGCCACCGCATGTGGTAGCGACAGCGGCGGGGGTGACGCTGTTGACTCAGCAAGCGATACCGCCGACGCGGTCGAAGAAGCCATGGACGAAGAAGAGCCCATGGAAGACGAAGAAGAAGCCATGGACGACGAGCCCATGGAAGAAGAAGCCATGGACGAAGAGCCCATGGAAGAAGAAGAGCCCATGGAAGAAGAAGCCATGGACGAAGAAGAAGAGGTCGAACTGACCCAAGGCGCCGGCACGCTCGCCGCCATTCAGAGCCGCGGCGAACTGAACTGTGGCGTTTCGACCGCAGCGGTTGCCTTCTCTGAGCTTCAAGCCGACGGTTCACGCACCGGCTTCGACGTTGACTTCTGCCACGCAGTCGCCGCAGCAATCTTTGGCGACCGCGACGCAGTAAGCCTTGTGCCACTGACCGCTCAAGAGCGCTTCACCGCTGTTCAGACCGGCGACGTCGACGTGCTCATGCGCAACACGACCTGGACCCAGAGCCGTGACACCGACGTCGGCATGGACTTCGGTCCAACCACCTACTACGACGGACAGCAGTTCATGGGCCGCGCAAGCGACGGCTTCGGTCCTGACTCGGGGGTTGCCGAAATCGATGGCGCCATTGTTTGCACCAACGCTGGTACCACGACTGAGAAGAACGTCGGCGACGCTGCTGGCGTACTCGGCATCGACATCACCCTTCAGGGCTTCGATGACTTCGACCAGGTAACCCAGAACTTCATCGATGGCTCCTGTGACGTCATCACCACTGACGGTTCGGGTCTCGTTGGTCGCAAGGCCACCCAGCAGCCTGCAGGCGAAGAGTGGGTAATCTTCCCCGCTACGCCAATCTCGAAAGAGCCACTCGGCCCAACCTATGGCCAGAACGATTCAGGATTTGCTGACGTCGTCAACTGGACGGTCTACGCCACGATCATTGCTGACGAAAAGGGCATCAACAGCGGCAACGCTAGCGACATCATCGGCAACGACGAGTTCGACCCAGAGGCCCAGCGCCTCATGGGCGGCGAAGGTGAACTGCAGACGGCAATGGGCTTGTCGCCCGACGCCTTCCAGCAGGTCATCCTCCAGGTCGGTAACTACAGCGAGATCTACGAGGCCAACCTGGTCCCTGTGGGTCTTAAGCGTGAAGGTTCAGCTAACGCTGGCTGGCTCGACGGTGGTCTGATCTACGCCCCGCCGGCTCGCTGATCTAGCTCTCTGACCTAGCTCTCTGATCTAGCTCGCTGATCTAGCTCTCTGATCTAGAGAGCACCAAGCTCGGCAGGCCGCGGCCATGCCGACTACTATCTGTGGTGCTGGCTACTCGCCATCGCCACAACAGAACGTGACGATGGGGCCAGAGGACAAGTTCCTCTGGCCCCATTTTCGTTCACTAGCTCGTTGAATAACCAGTACTGAACTACCCAGCACTACTCCCGGGGGGGAAACAGAACGTGTCGCTCGACACAACGGTGCCGCCGACCAGCGGTTCGGCACCTGAACCAACGCAAGGCTTTAGCCAGAGCCGACCGCCGCTGTATCGCAACGTCACGGTGCTCAAATGGTTCGCCCAGCTCGCCACGCTCGCGATCGTCATCTTTGCTCTCTGGTTTCTCAGCAAAGAGGCTGGCACCAACCTCGCCGCCAAAGACATCAGCACGAGCTTTGACTTCCTCGAGACCGACCCCGGGTTCGTCTTGTCAGAAGGCATCGACACCGACCCCAACACCGGCGGGCGAGCCTTGTGGGCCGGCATGGTCAACACCTTCCGACTCGCTGGCGTTGGCATCCTTTTCGCCACCATCCTCGGCATCTTCGTAGGGCTGTCTCGCCTATCGAATAACTGGATCGTCAACAAGATCGGCACGGTCTTCGTTGAAATAATGCGCAACGTGCCGCTGCTGGTCTTCATCTTGGTGATGGACGCCGTGATTGGCAGCATCGACAGAGGGGTCGAGGAGAAATGGCCCATCGACGGCGTGCTCCACGTCTCGAGCAAAGGCTTCTCGCTACCTCGGCCATTCATTTCTGACGGGTTCTATCAATGGATGGTTGTCATGCTGCTCGCGGCCGTAGCCGCTCGTATCGTGTTCCGACAGCGCCAGAACCACCAAGACAGCACGGGCGAACCCGGCTACGCCTGGCTCAGCGCATTCGGTGTGATGATCGTTGCCGGCATCATTGGCTGGTTCATCAACCCGATCTTCGGATGGCTCGGGGGCCCGCTACAAGCCATCAGCAATGCCATCGCCAAGATCCCCCAAATCGCTGTGCAGGCCGGGCTCGCGATCATGGCCCTGGTGCTGGCCGCGAACTGGGTCCGCCGGTTCCTCAACACCCGCCGCACCCCGGCTGGTCTCGCTCAGCTCACCGACGATGACCGCTACAGCATGGTGTTCGCTGGCTTCGTCGGCCTGGTCGCGGCCTTCGTTGTGCTGGTGCTCTGGCCCGGGCTTTCGAGCTGGCTGATCAACTCGACCGGCGATTTGTTTCAGGTACTCGCCGACAAGTTCGGGGGCGATCGTGGCAGCACCCCATTCAGCGCCAGCCGGCCCGATATTACCGAAGGTCGCTTTGCAAACTTCGGGCCCGCCGGCTTCAACATGAGCAAAGGCTTTGCGATCATCTTCATCTCGGTGTGGCTTAACACCTCGGCCTTCATTGGCGAGATCGTGCGCGGCGGCATCTTGGCCGTGTCAAAAGGGCAGACCGAAGCGGCGATGGCACTTGGCCTGCGCCGCGGTCAGGCATTGCGCCAAGTCATTCTTCCCCAGGCGTTCCGAGTGGTGCTGCCGCCACTTGGCAACCAATACCTCAACCTGACAAAGAACACGTCGCTGGCATTCGCCGTTGGATTCTCCGACATGTTCAACGTTGGTTCAGTACTCGCCAACCAGACCGGTCGAGTGATTCCCATCCTGGTGATCACGATGCTCTTCTACCTGGCGTGTTCGCTCACGATCTCCACGATCGTGAACTTCTTCAATGTCCGTCTCAAGATCGTCGAGCGCTGACATGAGCGAGATTCAAATGTCGGGCGCCCACGAGGACCTGCGCCAACTCGATCTCTTGGTCGAAGAGTCTGGCAACCTGCCGCCCGAAGAACCGAGCCTGGCGCCCAGCGACTGGATCAAGACGAACCTGTTTTCGACGCCGTTCAACGGGTTCCTCACCCTGATCGCCGGCGCGTTCGCCATCTGGGCGATCCGGGCCCTGCTTGGTTTCACCTTCAGCCCAATTCGCGTCTGGCGAGCGCCAGCAACCAACGCCCGGCTCCTCGGTGCTGGCATCTATCCCGAAGCCCAGTTCCATCGGGTGTGGGTGCTGCTCGCAGTCACCCTGGCCCTGGCAGGGCTGTCGATGGGCATCCTCAAAGCGGGCGGCCCTTTCTCGATCAAGCGGCTCGCCATCTGGCTGATGTCAACTGGCGCGTTCTTGTGCGCCGCCATCTTCTTGACGCCAACGGGTTACAACCTGGTCGAAGACGACGGAACGCCGATTCCGAATCCTTCGTGGGCCAGCATCATCGGCACCCGCATTTGGCCATGGCTCATCATCAGCATGGCAATACTCGGGGTCGGTCTCGCGCTCTGGTACGGGTTCGGCGAAGTACGGCGCCGATCGACGTTTATTCCGTTCCTATCGCTCGTCTTTGGTGGCCTCGGTCTCATTGCATTGTCGCTGTGGGTAATCCCCTACGGCCACTACGGGCTACGGGGCGACGAGTTCATCAACGAGCCCGACCGAACCGTGGCACTGACCACCAAGCTGCCGTTCACACTCAGCATCTTGGCGCTGTTTGTCTTCTACATGATCGGAAGGGCCGTTGGTCCGCGCCTGACCTACGCGGCGGGCCGCAGTGCCCTCGGTATTGCCTGGGTGCTGTTGCCGTTCATTGGCATCTTCGTCATCTTGCGAGATCCGACGTTCGACTACAGCTACGTCGCACGGGTCGACATCCCGATGTTCCTGGCCTTCGCCGTCGGCGGTGGCATTGTGCTGTGGTTCCTGTCGAGACCTGGTCTTGGTGAAAAGGGTCGGCTCATTGCCGTGACCCTCGTTGGGTTTGCCGTCTTCAATTGGGTGTCAGCGTTCTTTGGCTGGTACCCGATGCTGCAAAAGGCCCGCATCAGCTTCTTGGTGCTCGGCCTGATCGCACTCGTCGCCCACAACTTCGCCGGCGACCGCAAGACGAGAGCTCGATTCGTCACCATCTGGGCGCTGCTGATGGTCCTCGTGCACTATCTCGCGACCGTGATCAACACCGAGAGCACGCTCGACATCAACCAAAGCAACTTCATCGAGGGCCTGATCCTCTCGCTTGTTATCGCGGTATTCAGCATCTTGTTCTCATTCCCGTTGGGTCTGATGCTTGCCCTTGGGCGCACCTCGACGATGCCGATATTCCGGCAGCTCTCGACGATCTACATCGAGTTCGTGCGAGGCGTTCCCCTGATCACGCTGCTGTTCTTCTTCGACAACATCTTGCCGCTGTTCCTGCCGAGCGGCATGGACGTCAAATCAATCGCAGCTGCCACCGCCGCGTTCGCGCTGTTCTCTGCCGCGTATTTGGCCGAGAACGTCCGCGGCGGTCTGCAATCGATTCGTCGTGGCCAGTTCGAGGCCGCCGATGCGTTGGGCCTCAGCACATCGATGCGCACGAGCTTCATCATCGTTCCCCAAGCCTTGCGGGCCTCGATCCCCCAGCTTGTTGGCCAGGCCATCGCCAGCTTCAAAGAAACCTCGCTGATCCTGATCATTGGTTCGCTCGACCTGTTGCTCATCGCCCGCAACGCCATCCCGAACCAGACCGAATTTCTCGGCATCAAGAAAGAGGGCCTGTTGATCGTTTCAGCCCTCTACTTCATTGGTTCCTTCGCAATGTCGAAGTACAGCCAAAAGCTCGAAAAGCGCCTCGGCGTCGGCGAGCGCTGATCACCGTGCGTAACCGCTCTGCTCGGGCCGGCGTTCGTCGAACATGGCTGGACCTGTCCCAGGTCGCTGGCACTGCCAGCTCCGCCCGCTCATCCCTCGCTCCTCCCTTCGAAACTGGAGATCCCCTATGAGTATTTCTGATGCAACAACAGCTGTAAATGCCGACCTGGCATCTCGCGACGACATGATCGTGAGCGATGGCGTCGACAAGTGGTACGGCGACTTTCAGGCCCTCAAAGGTGTGACTGCGACGATCAAAGAACGCGAAGTTGTGGTTGTGCTCGGGCCATCAGGCTCCGGCAAGTCCACGTGGATTCGTTGCATCAACCGCCTCGAACAGCACCAAGGCGGCACAATCATCGTCGACGGGGTCGAGCTCACCAACGACACCCGCAACATCGAAAAGATCCGCAGCGAAGTCGGCATGGTGTTTCAGCAGTTCAATCTGTTCCCGCACCTCACGGTCATCGACAACATCACATTGGCCCCGATCTGGGTTCGCAAGCTGCCCCGGGGCGAGGCCGAGCAAAACGCCCGCGACCTGCTCGAACGAGTGGGCATCCCCGAACAGGCTGACAAGTTCCCGGGTCAGCTCTCAGGCGGTCAGCAACAGCGGGTGGCCATCGCTCGAGCGTTGGCGATGGAACCGCGCATCATGTTGTTCGATGAGCCAACGTCGGCCCTCGACCCCGAGATGATCAAAGAGGTCCTCGACGTCATGAAGGAGCTCGCCCTGTCGGGCATGACCATGATGGTGGTGACCCACGAGATGGGCTTTGCTCGCGAGGTAGCCGACCGCATCATCTTCATGGAAAGCGGCGAAATCGTCGAGGTCGGTACGCCAGAGCACTTCTTTACGAACCCGACCGAAGATCGCACCAAGCTATTTCTCAGCCAGATTCTGTAGCTGCACCCGTAGCGAGGGGACGATTCTCGTCGGCTCCCCATTCGCTCCACGAGCCGACGTAGAGATCAGCTTCGACACCTAACGTGGTGAGTACAGCAAGGTTGTGACACGCGGTCACGCCTGAGCCGCAGTAAGCGACCGGTCGAGGACCGGTACCAGCTTCGATAACCGCGCCGTAGCGCTCGGCGAGTTGGCCCGGTGCCAGCAACTGGCCCGTGAGGTCATCGATGTTGTCTTCCCACGGGCGACTGATCGCACCCGGTATGTGACCGAAGCGGGGGTCGATGCGGTTCTGTTTGCCTACGTAGCGCGAGTGGTTGCGAGCATCCATCACGACGCCACCAGCCGCGATCCGACGTGCCACCTCATCGGCGCTCACCAAGCGATTGGTCGGCCACGGGCGAGGCGTGAACGCGGCCGGCGCAACGTCACCAGCTGGGCCACTTTCAAGCTCGCCGTCCCAGGCCTGAATGCCACCGTCAAGAATCACGGCCGCGCAACCGATCAGGCGCAGCATGAACCACAGCCGCCCGGCCATGGCGCCGCCAACATCGTCGTAGATCACCGCAACTGTGCTTGCGTCGTAGCCGAGCCGACTCATCGCCGCGGCAAAGTGCTCTTCGGTCGGGAACGGATGACGACCGCCTGGCTGCGCCGCCGGCGCCGCTAGGTCGGCATCGAGGTCGACAAAGAACGCGCCGGGCACGTGACCCTGTTCGAACTCGGCGGCGCCAGAGCGGCCATCGAGGTACTTGCGCGAATCAAAAAGATGCACGTGGTCGCGATTGTCCCGAACCCAAGCGGCATCGACAAATACGGTCGTTTCAGGAATCTGCAGCTTCATCGTGCGAGAGTACAACCCGTGATGCACATCAGCAGCTACGGCCAAGACGCCAATCAGTTCGGCGAATTACGAACCCCTGAGGGTCACAAAGATCGCCCACTCGTGGTTCTGATCCACGGTGGCTTCTGGCGCGACCAGTATCACCTCGACCTCATGCACCCACTCTGCAACGACTTGTGCGAGCGCGGCTTCGCGACCTGGAATATCGAGTATCGCCGTGTCGGCCCGACCGGCGGCGGTTGGTACACCACGCTGCTCGACGTCGCGGCCGCGATCGATCACGTGAAACAACGTTGGAAGTCGATCGCAGTTGTCGGCCACTCGGCGGGCGGCCACCTCGCGTTGTGGAATGCCAGCAGAGTCGATGCCCCTCAACCGCCGTCGCTGACGATTGGGTTGGCGCCGGTCGCCGACGTCGTGGCCGCCAACCGCAACGGCACTGGCAACGACGCAACCGCGAACTTCTTTGGTGGCAATGTCGACGAGGTACCTGAGCGTTATGCCCATGCCCAGCCGATGCCCGACCGCTACACCGGGCGAGTCGTCTTGGTGCATGGCGACGCTGACATCAACGTGCCCGTCGAACAGTCACGGGCCCAAGCCGGCCAGGTCGCGCGTATCGAGATTCTCGAAGCCGTAGACCACTTCGCGGTGATCGACCCCGCTCACGTGAGCTGGATGATCACGGTTACAGAACTCGAAGAACTCGCTTAGACGCTGGGCACCCGGGCAGCGAGTGCCTCAGGATTGACCACTTCGACTCGGGCCCGCCGCAACCGAACGACATCATCTCTCATGAGGTCTTGCAGCACCCGATTCACCGTCGGGCGCGTCGTACCTGCCAAGGAGGCGAGCGTCGCCTGGCTCAAACGGATCGTTCCATCGAATGCCGTACTGAGCGCGAGCAGCCGGCGACAAACACGTTCTTCGGCACTCGCGTGCACGGCTTCAGCCAATCGAGCAGACATTTCGCGCAAGCGCTCATCGAGCACCTGCACCAAGAATTGATCGATCTCAGGCCGAGCGGCCCGCAACTCGTGAAACTGCGTTGGCCGTAACAGGCGAACCACCGTCGGGCGAACCGCAACCACAGTGGCAGTGCGAGCCGAGCCCGCCAAAAGCGCTTGTTCGCCAACAACCTCACCCTCGTCAACGACATCAAGACCAACAGCCGCGCCGTCAACCGTCAGCGCTTGCACCAACACTCGACCTTGGTCAAGCAGATACATGCCGTCGGGGTAATCACCCTCACGGCACAGCACCGAGTCCGCCTGATACGGCCGCTCGATGGTGTTTGCCATCATCGCGTCGACCAGCTGCGGATGCAGTTGAGACATTCGTTCTCGCCAATGCACAGGAAGAGCCCGCTTTCAAATAGCTATAAGATTTCTCACAGACACGCTGGTTGACCCCCACCGGTCGCGAAGCGTCGGGTGACCTTACCGCACCGACAGGGTCGGGCCGAAGTTACACCGCAGACGATGTCAGTTCGGTTCAGCGCCCGCCCTGCAAGCCCGTTACCGTGGCTGCATGCCTCCTTTGCGTTTGATTGCAGACACCTTTGGTCACGAACTCGAGGCCGGATTCAATGCGATACGAACCGAACTCCAGGTGCCCGACGGCTTCGCACCCAACGTTCTTGAGGCCGCCGCAAAGGCGGCCCAACGCGGGCCCACGCTTCCTCCCGGGGCAAGCGGCGACTACATCGACCGCACCGAGATCGACCTCGTCACAATCGACCCACCTGACAGCATCGACCTGGACCAGGCATACGCCGCAACCGAAACGTCGACCGGCTATCGAGTCTCCTACGCCATTGCTGACGTCGCAGCGTTTGTTCACCCTGGCGATCCAATCGATGACGAAGCTCGCAGCCGGGGCGTAACCCTCTACTCCCCTGACAGTCGATCTTCGCTGCACCCCGAGGCACTCAACGAAGCTGCAGCAAGTCTGTTGCCCGACGCAACCCGCCCTGCGGTCTTGTGGGAGATCGACCTCGACTACGAAGGGCGCAAGGTCGGCGCTATAGCGCAACGGGCCATGGTGAGCAGTCGCCGCAAGCTTTCCTATGCCAAGGCGCAAGAGCTGATCGACGCCGAGACCGACGATGAGTCTCTGCGGCTGTTGAAGGTCATTGGCGAGCTGCGCCAAACGCTCGAAGCCGAGCGGGGCGCCATCAGCTTGCAGCTACCCGCCCAAGAGATACGCCAGGTTGGCGACGGCGACTACGAACTCGCCTATGAAAAGAGCATGCAAGTCGAAGGGTGGAACGCGCAGATCTCCTTGCTCACTGGCATGGCTGCTGGCGACATCATGGTCGAAGCCGGGCACGGTCTGCTGCGCACCTTGCCACCACTGCAGGACCGCGCTGTCGAAGATGTTCGCCGCACCGCTAAGGCGCTCGACGTGCCCTGGCCCAAACACCTCAGTTACGCCGATCGGGTTCGCCAACTAGACCCTAACAACGCGGCCGAAGCGGCTTTGCTTACCCGGGCCGCCCGAAGTTTTCGCGGGGCCGGATACGACGCGTTCGCCAACCACGAGATGCCCGAACAACCTTTGCACGGGGCAATCGCCGCCATTTACGCTCACGTCACTGCACCGCTTCGCCGGGTCTGCGACCGCTTCGCCAACGAGATCGTGCTGGCCCATTGCGCAGACCAACCTGCCCCGGCCTGGGCCCTCGAAGCGCTCGAAGAATTACCTGAGCTGATGGGCCAAAGTCGCCAACGCGACCGATCACTCGAACGAGCCATGGTCGACTTCGTCGAGGCGGTGGCACTTCAGCATCGAATTGGTTCGGTGTTCAAGGGAACCGTGCTGTCGCATCGACGCAAAGGCGCAAATGTGCAGTTGCGCCATCCGGCGGTACTGGCGGGCATCGGCACGAAACCCGAAATTGGATCAGAGATTTCGCTTCGGCTCGATTCGGTCGACACCATCGCTCGCCGCATTGCGTTCTCCGCAGTCGACTAGCCATGAGCGTGCTGCTCGAGAATCGGTTCCTACGGCGCATCGTCACGGTTCCCACCGTCGTTGTTGCGAGCACACTCAGCGTCGTGCTGGCGCCACTCACGTTCGTTGGTTCACTGATCGTTGATCTGCTACGGAGCCGAAGCACCATTTTTCGCAAGGTCGTATTCTTCACGACTGCCCTCGTGATCGAGGTACTCGGCCTGGTCGTGTCGCTCCTGCTGTGGGTCGTTACCGGGTTTGGGCTGGCCCGTTGCACCCGATGGTCGCGGGCGGGCCATGCCCGACTTATGGGCATCTACGCATCGACCCTGCTCGGCCTGATTGCGTGGGCAATTGGCCGTCGACGCCTCGACGTGCGCGGCGCCGAAGTGCTCTCCCCGGGTCCGGTGATAGTGGCGGCCCGTCACACCAGCTTCTTCGACGCTCTCATACCCGCCGCCCTCATGCAACACAAGCAACATCGTCTTGTGCCTCACCATGTCCTCGCGAGCGAGCTGTTGGTCGCGCCGTGTATCGACATCGTTGGTCATCGTCTCGCGAACGTATTCGTACATCGATCAAACAGCCGTGCACGAGGCCACCGCGAACAGCTCGATCGCATTCGTGAGCTTGGTACGACGCTCGAAGCCAACTCGGGAGCCGTGATCTTTCCCGAGGGCACATTCCGCACACCTCGACGCTTCGCCAAGGCCATTGATCGGGCTCGCCGACGCGACCCCGATCTTGGCGACCGGCTCAATGAACTGGCCTACATGCTTCCGCCCTACCCCAACGGCATCTATGAGCTGCTCATGGGGTGTCCGAGTGCAGACCTCGTGCTGTGTCTCAACACCGGACTTGAGGCCTTCGGTTCAGCGGCAGCGATTCTGAATCTCGCAAGCACTCATCAACCAATCACGGTCGAGTGTTGGCGCTTCGAGCGGACCTCGATTCCCACCTCGGATCAGCACGCCTTCGAACAATGGCTCGTCGACCGTTGGTTCGAGGTCGACGCCTGGGTCGCTACAGAACTGAGCGAATTCGGGTGCTGAGTTCAGCGCCCTCGTCGAGGCGTTCACGCCAATCGGTCGCGTTGCTGATAGCCGATGCAAACGCCTTGCGGCGCTGCACCCGTCGGCCGGTCTCAGCCGTTTCGGTGTCTTCGTCGCCATCGGCGTACTGAGCATTGATGCCGTCGCGCAACATCTCTAGCCCGTCGGAACGCAACTGCGAGATTCGCGACTCGGTCACACCGAGAAAGCGAGCGAGCTCGACCGATGAGCGCTCTTCGAGGAAGTAGCCAACGACGACAAGCCGGTGACGCTCAGGCAGCAAGGCAATCGCGTCTTGCAGGAAGGCATAGAGCTCGCGGCCTTCGAGTTGCTCATCAGGCTCAAGGTTGGCGCGATCGGGCAAGACGTCGAGCAGGTTCAGCTCTTCGCCGTTCTCTCCGTCGGCCTCGTGCTCAAGGGCGAGTACCACCGAGCGGTACAACTGCGAGCGCAGCTTCGAGAGCTCGTTGCGGCCCATACCAAGCGCTTCAGCGGTTTCATTGGCCGATGGTGCGCGGCCCAGGCGACTCGCTAGTTCTTGCTCCATTGAATCGAACTTGCGGGACAACCTGCGCACCGAGCGTGGTGCCCAGTCCGAAGCCCGTACCGAGTCAAGCATCGCTCCACGTACCCGGCGAGCAGCGAACCGTTGAAACGGTATGCCAAGACACGGATTGAACCGCTGAGCGGCTTCTACCAGTCCCAATGCCCCTGCTCGTGCGAGCTCTTCACGCTCGACATGTCGAGGAAAGTGCACGGCTACCTGGAACACAATGTGTTTGACCAACGAAATGTGCTGTTCAATCAGCTCGTTGATTTCTAGGGCCGTGAGCACCGGGGTGGTCTCGGCTTCAAGTGTTTCGACTTCGGCTGTGTTGTTCACGCCTCTAGCGTCCCTTCAATAAGTGGCAATCCCTTTTGACCCAGCACTCACTATCCGTGTGTGGGTCGCCACTCAGGGAGAGTAGTCGGCCGCAGGACCAACTACTTTAGGCAAATCTTCCCATTCGTCCTTTCTCGGGCCGATTTCAATATTTGTTAGCAATCGATTACGACCACGTTGCCATTTTCGCGCAGCGCGTAAGGCTTCTGGCCCACTCTCGGAGGCAATTGCGGACCCGTCATAGCTCCAAAGTGTCACCTGTTGACCCAGTTTCGACAGCAATTCGGCCGCGCTAGCCCATTCAGAGCCGACCGAAACCACCGTGTGGACACCGGGCGTGGGCGCGCTCGCGAGCGCCTCGCCAGCCATTACCGCCGCTGCGGCAGCCGCTCCGGTGGCCTGTGGCGCCGTCGCAGCCATCACCCGGTGCTCTACTGCGCCTGAAGCGGTAGTGCCACGCACTTCGACCCACGTCGCTCCTATCAGCCCTTCGGGATGCGGGGGTCGCAACATTGGAAGGCGGGCGGTCAGCCGATCGCGCCGCGTCGCAGCCTGGAGCCCTTGGATCTGACGCACCGCTGGAAACGAGCGCTGCAGCAGGGTTGGCTCGCACAAACCAGCGCGATAGCAGTCACGAGCCTCGGCAGGCTCAGGAAACCACACCAGCCTGCGACCCGTTCCCGCCCGCATCCTCGTCGCTTGAGCTGATCGGATCTCGCGGCCTGCTGCTCCCATCGACCGGTGATGTTCACGAGCACACGTTGGGCCACCGGTACCGAAGCGAGCTGTCGTGATGACGTCGATCTGCTCGAAATACGACGCGAGGTGAGCAACAAGCAGCGACGAAACACCCGGGGAAAAGGCCGCCCCCACGATGATCGACGCTCGTGCCGCGCTGGCACTATCTTCGAGGGCCAGCAGTCGTTTCACGTCATCAGGACGATCAGCAGTGCTGACCACGGTCACGCCGCTGCGCAACAGGCTGCGGGCCGCATCAACCTGGTAGCTCGACTCAGTGGCCAGCACTACCACCGAAAGATCACGAAGTCGTCGTTCATCACCGATCTGGCTCTCGATATCGAGCGCAGTGGGCCCGCCGAGGCCCGATCGGGACACGAGTCGAACCTGGTGACCGGCCCTGGTCAACCATTCAGCACAGCGACGACCAACCAATCCTGCGCCGAGAATTCCAATCACGGCCGGTCAGGGCCAGTCACTGCCGATCAGGATCACTGGTTGCCACATCGCTACGAGCAATGAGCTCATCGGGACTGATTTCACGCCAGCCACCCTTTTGGGGGGGTGCGCCGTCTCCGCCAAAGATCCGCAGTATCGCGGTTGTCAGCGCCGCAATCACCGCCCCAAAGACCGCCCGCCGAAACATTGTGAACATGGCCGCAGCGTACCCAGCCACGCCCACCTCATGTATACGCCCAGCGTTGCACCGCCAACGGCAGGGTCGAACAGCAGGGTCGAACGGCAGGGTCGAACGGCATGGGAGCTTGGCCCGGAGGCCCACACCGGCGTCGATGTTTTCGACTTCGTCGAAAACTCGTGGCGTGAGCGCAGCGAACGGCGTGGGGCTAGGAAGAGTCGAACTTCCGACCTCACCCTTATCAGGGGTGCGCTCTAACCAACTGAGCTATAGCCCCGCACGGTGCGGCGCCACTGTAGCGGTCAAACCCGCTTAGAACACCGAGATTCTGATCAACGTGGCCGACGACGTGGAGGCCGAAACCGCGCCGACTCTTCTTCGATCACGGTCATACGGATACCACCTGTCAGATCACTGATCAAGTTGTACAACACACACAGCAAGACATTGAACGCTATGCCCGCGATCGACAGCACCAATGTGCCAATCGCATAACTGCGAAAGATCGTGCCGCCGCTCCAGAATTCATTCTCTTGGTCGAGGCTAAAGAGTGACTCGATCAGCTCTTCGAGGCTCTCAAGTGTTCCTGAGCTATCAGCAAAGCTCCACAGCAGCACGCCGGCGAGCAAAAAGATCAACCAGAGGCATGCGTAGAAGATGATGCTGATCTTGAGCACAGACCACGGTTCGATGTGGCGCACGATGCGCCGAACCCGGCGAGCTTCGAGCTTGACGCGCTGGCGTCGTTCGCGCTGTGACATAACGGCTACGCCCGGCGCGGCTGCCGCTTCAGCTGGCATTGGTGCCATTGGTGGTGCCATCGGCGCAACGAGATCAACGCCAGCGTCAAACACGCTCGCGGATCGACCAAGAATCTGCTCGTCGTACGGAGACGCACCCTGGCCAGCTCCGTTTGATACGGGAGTGGCAGCGGCGTGTTCGTCGGCGTCGAGTGTCAACTCGTCTTCAGCCACAGCAGTGCAGTGTAAGACCACACAACACGCTCTTAGGGCGCGGCCAGCGCCAACGACCAAATTTCGTGAATGGGCTACGAGCCCGCTCCGCAGATAGAAATCGTGGCCTGGCCCGTTGGTAGCGATGTCGTACATAGCTTCAACGGCTCGCGAATCGACCTAAGTGCCTCGACATGTTCGGCACCGATTTCTGCCACATGAACAGAGCGATAACTGGCCGCCAGCGAAATGCCCAATAGTTGCTCGGCGCGTGCGATCACGGCAACCAACGCTGGCGAGGCCGAGATCGGTGCTGGTCGCACTTCGGCAAACGAGGTCGCTCGCGCTGCGTTGCGAGTGCTCTCTCCGACGACCGACGACGCTCGCACCCGCCTCGACCCGATCGAGGCGCCATCGCCTGTGCCGCCTCGATCGATGGTCACCTCGACCCCGTTGGCCCGGTACCAAGCGGCAATCTCTTGGCCGCCCGGCGCGCTTTGAGCAGTTGCGAGAGCAACAGCATCGGCGGCACTCGCCGCTCGTGCGCGATCTATGGCAGCTCGGCCAATGATGGTCAATCCTATGATGGCCGCGGCCAGCAGGGCGATGACCACTGCCAGCACGACGGCAATCTGACCGTCATCATTTCGATGCGGCTCGGCAGGGCCGAGCTTGGCAGTAGTCAACATCATGATTCCCCTGTCGTGACTGCATTGGTAGATGCAGTGGTGAGTGCGGGGAAGCGGTGGGTACTACCTGTCTAGCTGGCCTCGTCACCGAGGTCAGCATCATCGCCTTGGCTAG
>Ga0114956_1001243_pt1 | contig 19878 bp, 17 predicted proteins | sample MaitaG_FD_87304 | JGI IMG/M metagenome (GOLD analysis project Ga0114956, IMG submission 87304) | Marine algal microbial communities from Maine, USA - Maine_Asex2 metaG | ecosystem: Host-associated > Algae > Red algae > Unclassified | place: Maine, USA | collected 2015-01-05
ACACCACCAGCACTCTGAAAGCTTGCATCGATTCCCCACTCTTTCATAAACGTTTGCGGGTTTAAACTTGCATCACTACCATCATGAGATAAATATTCAGCCACATCAAAACCAATGCCACCAGCACCAATAATGGCAACGCGAGCGCCCACATTGGCCTTGCCGCGCAGCACATCAACATAAGAAAGCACTTTGTCGTGTGTAATGCCTTCTATGCCAGGCGTGCGTGGCGTAACGCCAGTGGCAAGAATCACATCATCATAATCGCTGAGTTCTTCTGCGGTTTCTATACGGCGATTCAATTGCAAATCAACACCGGTAAGCTCAATTTGTTTAGCGTAATAACGCAGCGTCTCGTTAAATTCTTCTTTGCCAGGAACCTGCCTTGCCATATTGAATTGACCGCCGATCTCACTAGCCGAGTCAATCAATGTGACTGTGTGGCCGCGCTGTGCAGCCGTTGTTGCGGCCGCCAACCCTGCTGGGCCAGCACCAATAACACACACCGACTTTTTATTGCTGGCAGGTTCAATAACGAGCTCTGTTTCATAACAAGCTCGTGGGTTAACCAAACAGCTTGCGCGCTTTTTCTGAAATACATGATCGAGACAGGCTTGGTTACAAGCAATGCACACATTGATTTCATCGCTGCGGTTTTCCATTGCCTTAACAGGAAAATGCGCATCGGCCAGAAACGGACGAGCCATGGAAACCATATCTGCATCACCATCCGCGATAATACGTTCTGCAACATCAACGGTATTGATTCGATTAGTAGCAACCAGCGGTAGTTTGATTTCCGACCTAAGCTGCGCCGTAACGGTGCTAAACGCACCTCTGGGCACCATCGCTGCAATAGTAGGAATACGCGCCTCATGCCAGCCAATGCCAGTGGTGATCATGCTGGCACCGGCAGACTCAACTGCTTTCGCCTGCTGAACAATACTGTTCCAGTCGCTTCCCTGTTCCACCAATTCGAGCATGGACAAGCGATAGATCAGGATAAAATCTGAACCTACTTTTTCACGCACGCGACTAACGATGGCTTCAGCAAGGCGTAACCTTCGTGTTGCATCGCCACCCCACTCATCATCACGCGTGTTGACTCTTTCTGATAAAAACTGATTGATCAGATAACCTTCCGACCCCATGATCTCGACACCGTCATAGCCAGCATCTTGTGCCAGTGCTGCACAACGAGCGAACGCCTTAATTTGAGTTTCAATACCGCGACTGGAAAGCGCTTTCGGTTTGAATGGTGAGATCGGTGACTGTTTCCCTGTCGATGACACCACCAACGGATGATATCCGTAACGGCCCGCATGCAATATTTGCATGCATATTTTTCCATCTTCGGCGTGGACCGCTTTCGTAACCAGTTTGTGCCGACCCACCTGCCAGCGGCTATTCATGGTTCCACCAAAAGGTCCCAGCCACCCACGGATGTTGGGCGAAATACCGCCAGTAACCATCATCCCGGCACCACCGGCAGCACGTTCGGCAAAATAGGCAGCCAGTTTTGGGTAGTCACCTCGTTTGTCTTCCAGACCAGTGTGAATCGATCCCATCAAAATACGGTTTTTGATGGTGGTGTGCCCAAGGTCCAGTGGCTGGAAAAGTGATGGATACTGGTGACTCATATGCGTTGCCTGAAAAGATAACCATTCTGGCAACAGAAAAGTCCATTACCCGCTTACATTATAGAGTATGAAGCTTTCAAAACCGACAATAGTTCCAACCAGAGTCGTTTTGTTGTCGATGTGTGTAAAACGGAACTATCCAAAAACACAGTTCATCATTTTCAGCAACTAGTGATTGAATTGCTCGATGCAGATTTAACCGGCAACCAAAGATAACAGATTGACTACTTCTTTCGTCGCTTCGCATAAGCAGTCGGCTCTGTCTGCAATGGATTGTCAGGCCATTCGTGTTTCGGGTACCGACCTGCCAAATCTTTTTTCACAGCCGGGTAACTGTTGGTCCAGAAATTTGCAAGATCATTAGTAATCTGGACCGGTCGCCTCGCGGGGGACAACAACTCTACTTTCAGTGTCACATGTCCGTTTGCCACGCTTGGATTAACATCGCAACCAAACATCTCTTGCAACTTCACTGATAGTACCGGATGTTCTGTATCACGATAACGCAACGTGATATTCGAGCCGCTTGGCACGCGATACTTGCGTGGAAGCAGTGCATCGAGTGCTTGCTGCCGAGGATAATCAAGCATGGTATTCAGAATTTCATACAAGTTCAATTGCGCCAGCGATTTAAGATTGCTTTTACCTTCTAGCCAAATCAATAGCCAGTTATCCAGATTAGCTGTTAGTGCATCGTTGTCCACATTCGGCCAGTCCAGACGAGTACCATGTTCGGGCAATGACCTCATCATAGTTACACGTGCTTGCCACTCAAGACAATCCTCTGTCCACGGTAGGCAACCAATGCCGCGTTGACGAATGCCTGCGAGTAATGCTTTCGCTTTTTCAGAACGACTTACATCGGTTTTTGTTCGGGTATGAACCACTAGCTTGCCCAACATTTTATGTTGTTCAGCAATGACCCGCTCGGCCCGGTCGTCCCAGGCTAAATGATCATGTTGCGAGAACAATGTCGGTACCCACCGTTCAAGCTCATCGATGTCTAACGAACAGGCTTGGAACACACGTGCCTCCCGGCCAGCACCACCCATTCGCGCAACGGTTAACCATTCATCGTGTGCAAGTGTTTCATTCGATGACATGAATGCCCCTGCACCACAAGCAAGTACATATCGAGGTTCTGCGCCATGGCGTCGTTTTGCAATCCAGTCTGGATACGCTTTCGCCAACAGAATTGCAACACTCGGCGCGCCGTGATTCGGGTTCGGTTGCGACAACGGTACATCGCTTGGCAGCATTTTGGTAAGTTGAGCAATGCGCTGCTGCTGTTGCCTGGAAACCGGTTGCTGCATCATCGCATCTAAATCGAGTCCTCGATACTTGCCACCATCTTCTTCAAGCAAGGTTGCCAATTTGCACGCCAGTGTGGTGTCGCCCTGTTCGCAAGCCCACAACAACATGTGACCAAGCCGCGGATGTAACGGTAACTCCGCAACCAACTGGCCATGGGTTGTTAAACGCCCCTCGTCCCAGATACCTAATGCAATGAGTAAACTTTCCGCTCGTGCCAGCGCTGCCTCGGGTGGATGCTCTAACCACGGTAGTTCATCAACTTCTCGTACGCCCCATTTACCCAGCTCCATCAGTAACGTTGACAAGTCGCTGCGCAGAATTTCTGCCTGCCAGCTAACTGAACGGCGCGCATGATCAACCTCTGACCATAAACGATAACAAACACCTGATGAGGTTCGGCCCGCCCGTCCACTACGCTGAGTCGCACTGGCCTGGCTCGCCATAACGGTCTCTAAACGCACCGAACCGGTGTTGTTGTCAATGCGGCCACGCCGTTCCAGCCCGGCATCGATTACCACGCGCACACCATCAATAGTAATTGATGTTTCTGCAATGCTCGTGCTCAGAATAACGCGGCGATGTAAGTCACTCGACGCAGCTGTAGCGGCCTGCTGAGTTTTTGTATCAGCCCTGCCATGCAAGCGAAAAACCAGCACGTCTTTATTCACTCGAGCCTCAATTATATTGGCCGTTTTATCTATTTCAAACACGCCGGGTAAGAACACCAGGATATCGCCGGCCTCTTTTTCCAAAGCAGTTGATACTGCTGCGGCAACACGCACGGGTAACTCATCACGATTTTGTCCCAGCCATTTAATATTCACCGGGTGCTGCCTGCCCGCACAAAACACTTGTTCTGCACCGGACAGATGTTCACCAAGTTGCTCTGCATCAAGTGTTGCCGACATCAACAACAGTTTTAAATCGACCCGTAGCGCTTGTTGTACTTCCAAACACAAAGCCAAACCCAGATCGGCATGCAAACTACGCTCATGAAACTCATCGAATATCACCAGCCCAATGCCATCAAGCGTTGGGTCGGCTTGCAACATTCGGGTTAACACCCCTTCGGTAACAACCTCCAGAATGGTCTCTTTGGACACGCGGGTTTGACCACGCATGCGAAGCCCGATTCGCTGCCCCAGGCTTTCACCCAATTGAGACGCCAAACGCTCCGCTACGCCCAGTGCAGCCAAGCGCCGGGGTTCAAGCATCACTATCCTGTTACTGCTCGATGCATCAGTTAACAACGCCAATGGTAAGCCGGTACTTTTTCCGGCACCCGGCTCAGCATGCAGCAGCACATTGCCCGTTCGCAGTGCTGAGCGAACCTCTTGCACCACATCCGCGATAGGTAATCCAGACAGCATTTCTGTTATTGCATTGGAATTGGACAAAGTAACAACACTGCTTTCGGGTTAGGCGCAAAAAGACACTATAATCGGTGCTGACTACTTGGAGATTCCCATGGAAGACCCCGATACTGAAATCGTTGAAAACAAGATCACCGATCAAACTCGAGCACCACAGCTGCTGGAAATTGAGCTGCGGGTTCTGGGCGTGTTAATGGAAAAGCAGCTCACTACACCAGATGCCTACCCGCTAACACTCAACAGTATTATCACCGCCTGCAACCAGAAGTCTAGCAGGGAACCTATCAGTAACTACCAACAAGGTGAAATTGCTCGAACGCTTCAGGCACTGGAAGACCGGGATTTCATACGAAAGGAGCGCGGCTCGCGTTCCGATAAATACGACCAGCAATTTATGAACGCTCTGAGTCTTGGAAAAAAGCAACAAGCCGTGCTGTGCGTCATGATGCTGCGCGGCCCGCAAAGTTTGAGTGAACTAAACACGCGCACCCAACGCATGTGCGAATTTGTTGACAAAGAAGACCTGGAGCTTTGTGTTGATCGATTGAGTGAGCGTGAAACACCTTACACTATTCGACTTGGTCAGCAACCGGGTCAACGCGGCGAACGCATCGGGCATTTATTTAGCGGAACACCAACAGTGCGTCCGCGAGCACCACAGAGCGCTGTCAGTTCCGCACCGGATTCTGTGAATGTAGAACGGCAGCAGAACATGGAACTAATCGAAATGGATGTGGCCGACCTGACGGAAAAAGTGAAAACGTTAAGTGCCGAAAATACCATGCTAAAACAACAAGTGATGAAGCTGTATGAATTGACGGGTCATTCGGTGCAGCCAGCTGAACAAAGCTAAAATACTCCACGTGAACTGTCTGCTGTTAATCTGAGTAGTATCACTGTGACTGCTATCACATGCTATACCGGCAAATGTGGCGCGGTCGTAACTCTTCCTTAAGTTGGCGCTGGTTCTATCTAATATACTGAGTGTCGTTGTACTATTGATTACAACACGTATTTAGCCCCGAGAGTTTTGAAATGAATCCAGTTATTCGAGTTCTACTAGCCATGGCCATGGTCCTGGTTATCTCCACATCAGCTGCCGAAGATGACAGCGTAATCGGCACCTGGCGAACCGAAGCGTCAGAAAAAGGTTATTTGCACGTCGCTATCGAGAAATGCGATGAGGCCTTGTGTGGAAAAATTCTGGCAGCTTACAACCTGCAAGACGAAGTCAATGCAGACTATGAACACGTTGGTAAAAATATGGTCTGGGATATGAAAAGCACCGGTGCCGCGTCTTGGGCTAAAGGTAAAATCTGGGACCCGAGCAAAGACAAGACGTACAAATCCAAGATGTCGCTAAACGGTGACACGCTCAGTGTGTCCGGTTGTGTATTAATTGTTTGTCGCGGACAAGACTGGACTCGAGTTAAGTAATAAAAGGTTAAATTAGCCTCTTAATGCAAAGCAGCCTCACAAAAAGCAGGCAAATTAGCATTACAAGGCATTCATTGTAAACTTGTAATTTAAATTAGGTGTATCTGGCCGGTACACCTGCCGTTACCCACAGTACCGATTATAAACCTGTGGTGTACCTTTATGAAAACTGTTGCTATCTCAAAAATCGCCGGTGTTGTTACACTCAGCGTATTTATTACTGCCTGTTCTAACACACCTAAAAAAACGATTGAACCGTCGCTGGGTGCTGCATTCGTTGCACCTGAGTCCGCACCCGCAATTGTAGATACTCCGCGAGGACCTAGTCTGACACTGGACGATGTCTTGTTTGATTTCGAACAATCCAGTTTACGTCCTGAAGCAGATACTACCGTTGAAAAAGCAGCTGCCTATCTAAGATCTAATCCAGAGCGAACGGCATTGGTTGAAGGCCATACAGACCATACCGGTGATGCGAGTTTTAATCAGGGATTATCAGTTCAACGCTCTGAATCCATAAAAGATGCGTTGATGTCGATGGGAATCGATGAGAGCAGAATCAAGACCAAAGGGTTGGGTGAAAGCGCACCCGTTGCTGATAACAGTACGTTTGAAGGGCGTCAGGCAAATCGACGTGTTGAAGTTATCTTTGTTGCAGAATAAGTGTAAACGTTCAGTCGATAATTATTAAATGAATGCTAACGCGGATTGTTAAGTCAGGACTTTACAATCCGCGCTAGCGAACTGTTGTAACTAAAAGGCCAATTCTGAACTTGAGGTTAGTACGAGTAGTGAACTACCCGATTGCACAAAGTTAACCACTTCTCTGCTTATGTAACCGAATCCGGTAAACGCACCCATTTGAGACTGTATGTCCGCTGGAAAAGCGAACGAGCCATCATCAATAGCTAAACAATCTACTGAGACCAACTGTGTGAAGTCAGCAGAAAATGATGAGGCCCCAATTTCCATAAAAGAGTCGGGATTGGAACTTGCATTCCAGCTAAAAGTGGTATTTGCAGTTATCGAATTCAAATTAGCAGGGCTGCTCACTTGCAACGGCACCAGTGCAGGCATTGGGACGTTTGTGAAGGCCGGGAACTGGTCACCCGGAATACTAATGCTCAGATCTGCAGGTACTGGTTCTGCTAGAGCGACACCTTCGTCAGTCGCATAGAAAACAACTCCGAACTGTTCATTTTTCAATAACTCTGCATAACTTCCCGCAGGACTACTAATAGTCAGCACATCGCCAGCGCTGATGATGTCAAACAGGCCCCCACCAACCTCCGTCGGAGATTCCGGTACTTCACCAGTAATTTCAACACTTCTAAACTCACAACTATCTGATGTCGGTCTAACTTCCTCGGCCAATGCCGAGAAGTCCAACTGCTGCTGAAATGAAACAAAGAATGCGTCAAATTCTACGCCCTCATCAAATGATTGGCTAACAATACCGTATTGAGATATCGGGCCAGCTGGACCGTTAGCCGGGGTTCCGGTTGTCGACTCAACATCCGCTACTGTTGCCTCTGTACTTCCAGCATCGGCCGAGACTTCATTTGATCCCTCTGCATCTGTTGAGGCTCCGTCTGAGCTGGCAGCATTTGCCGATGATCCATCTGCATTTTCATTGATTGTATTTGGGTTAACCACTTCATTGGCCAATGGCGCATCGTCCGTTCCACCACTGCTACAAGCACCTAACACAAATGAAATCGTTAGGTAAAATAAGATTTTTCGCATAGTTATAACTCTGGTTGATGATATTAAATCGCAAAAGTCATTGATCAATTCTGGACTTAAAGAACGAACAAATTTATACACTTGTGAAAAGGTATTCAATTCCACGATCAGGCTAACCCAAACAAATTCTGATATTAACAATTAGCCGAGGACACCCCTGCATTAGGGGGTTAAGTTATCTCTTCAACCGAGCTTAAACGCTACAGAATCGAGCCGCTGTTCAGGTTAGGAGAAAGCATCGTATTACCCTGATTTCTCTAACAATTAAGAAACCTTTTGAAATTATGTGGCGCATGCAACAATTTGAAACAATACGTTGCATATGTTGTGTTTTAACAGCCGGATATGGCACTTAGTTTCATGGCGCTGACCAACGGATTGTGTTCTACTTATCGCGCGAATAAATTACTCGACACCAGCCCATTGCTAACTCATTTCAACGCAAAACTCCCTGTCCTATTTTTTACCTTGATCGTCAGCACTAGCTCTGCAGTAGTTGGTGCAGACGTGAATATTGACAGCGACGAGTTTCAAAGCATTACACGCTTTGGCAAACATCAAATCGGGCTGTACACAGGGTCGGTAAACCGTTCTCCAAAAGCAATTATTACCGGACCGGCTGTAGCAGAACTGGGAGCTAATCCTTCAGCAACGGTGTCCCTCGATGGTAGTGAATCCAGCGACCCCGAGGATGGCGGTGTTAATACGTATTCCTGGGAGGTTAATACCAGTGCGAGTATCAGTAGCGCCACGGCTTCTCAGGTCAACATAACGTTTTCAGAACCAGGCTCCTATTTGGTCACGCTGACCGTGTCGGATAGTGAAGGTCTTACCACTAGCACAGTTAAAACTGTTGCTGTTTACTACGATCTTTCATTGCGGGTAGATCCAGATGCAGCTCTTAAGGGTCAGTGGTCCGAAGTCTTCGATTGGCCGCTCGTTGCAATCCATGCCGTACTACTACCTGATGGTCAGCCGTTTACTTTCGGGTCCGGCGATTTTGACGTGGATGGCAAGCAATACTTTTATAGCCTGTGGGATCCAACTACAGGGAATCACGATGTTCTACCAAACACGACCGATGTCAATTTTTTCTGCAGCGGACCGGTTTTAACCGCAAGCTCAGGTAGGGTGTTTATGCCTGGCGGAGATGCACTCGACATAGAAGGCTACGACAATGGCATTGTAAATACACCTGTTTTTCACACTCAAGATCGAACGCTAAGTTATAACCAACAGTTTGATATGAATATTGGACGATGGTATCCATCCACCATCGTCCTTAGCAATGGGTCTCTACACGTCATGGGTGGAACTGATGTGGCAGGTAATACTAGCGTGACACCTGAAATCTTTGAAACAAATGCTGAAAACCCGTTCTGGCGATCATTGTTTGGGGCATCCATCCAATCGCTGGTGGACAAAGATGAAAATAGCTACTTCTATCCGCGCCAATGGGTAGTCCCGGGTTGGGAAGGTCAGCTTTTCGGATTCGCTGAGCAAACGATGTTTAGAATTGACCCAACAACAACATCGGGTGATTATGAAGATCTGGGTACGTTACCAATTACTTCATGGGGATTTTACTCCTCAGCTGTTATGTACGAGCCGGGAAAAATACTACAAGTGGGTGGCAATGGCAGTGGCCAATTCGATGGCTTTGGCGCAACCATTATCGATTTAACTAACACGACAGTTGCAGCGCCAGCACCGGCGTTCACAACCAACCGATCAATGTTCATGTCTATAAACAGGAAGGCCTGGTTGGACGCTACAGTACTTCCAGATGGCTCCGTATTTGTAAATGGGGGCAGTTCAGAGCCAAACGCGCTTGCTGGCGATACGCTAACCACAGAACTGTGGCAGCCTGATACCAACAGCTTTAGCACCATGGCATCAGCTACGCAGGCAAGGCTGTATCACTCATCTTCCCTACTGCTACCAGATGCCACTGTTCTTGTAGCAGGTGGAGGTACACCGGGTCCACAGACTAATCTGAATGCAGAAATCTTTTTTCCGCCTTATCTTTTCAACAATAACGGCAGACGAAAACAAGCTGCAGATCGAATAGATTTCCAGGAACTGTCTTCTCTGGCGTACGGATACGGTGGCTCAGTCTCGGCAAACTATAGTGGTCCACGGGTAACGGCAGTCAGTCTGGTTAAAACAGGGGCGGTAACACACTCGATTAATCTTGAGCAGCGAAGAATTCCAATTGATTCATTTAGCCATCAAGGTGTTGGCTCTGTTGAAATTACACTGCCTGATGATCCAACCGTAGCCACGCCAGGCTACTACATGTTGTTCCTTATTGATGGTGCAGGAACACCGTCGGTTGCACAGATTATTGAGATCAAATAATATTTTTATGTTGTTCAACAAAACAAGTAGTACTGCGGCAATATTAGTAATGGCGCTAATTTCAACTGGTTTGCTTGCTCATACTGATGCACCGCATAAAGTTGACGCTTCTGCAGATTCTGCGGTCATTGCAGATATTCGTGCATCAATTCCACAACCAGGCGACAAGCGGATTGATAAGGAAACTTATCAGGCAAATGTATTAAATGCAGAACTTCTCGATCAGAACAACGATGCCTTTAGTCTCGATGACTTATCGGGTCGCATTCTGTTATTGCAATTTATCTTCACTGACTGCATCTCAGTCTGCCCGCTTCAGTCGACTGAGCTTGAACAAGTTAGACAAAAGCTTATGCAAGAAAGCGGTAACGACAATATCTCCTATGTCACCATAACCATTGCGCCATCTACCGATACACCGGAGAAACTGCGCCATTTCTCATCCCGCTTCTTAACTGGTTACAGCTCTGATGATGTTATTGATTGGCATTTCGTCACTGGAAAACCCGATATTGTGAACAGATTGGGGGCAACGCTCGGATCTTTCTCGACAAATCTTGGAGATGGACAATTTGATCACAACACGACGCTGTTTTTGCTCGATTCCAACGGTACATTAAGACAACAATATATAGGCGAGCCGGTAGACAAGGAGCGCCTTAGCCGAGAAATAAAAGCGTTGGCATCCATCTCAGAATGACTATACTCGATTTAGGCAATATCACTTAGAGGTAACGGCTTCCATGCGACTAATGTCGATAGTATTAAGTTTGACTCTATTCAGCGTCATAGGATGTAGTAGTAGTGATAACTCAGATCAGCTAGTGGACAACCCTGATCCGAATCAAATGACGACATTTGACTCTCAACAGACACTGGTCACGTATCTAGATGGTGCATCTTATCAGTCCGTTGACATGCAAAATAACGGGCTAAGTGCTGACGGAACAGTAAGCCTCGGCTACTGGTTCGTTGATTTTACTGACAACACATTTAACTGGACTTATACGGACATTGCGGAAGCTGGCACTTATACGTATGTTGACTCCGAGAATTTCACCGCTGTCTTTTCCGATCGCGAATTAAATATTGTTGTTGAAGAAGATGAGATTGTTTGGGACAACCTTCGTTATCGACGAGTACCGATACAATGAACTAATCCCCGGCTGCCGCAATCAGAGCGCCGGGATGTACGTCCATTCCTAACAAACTTCCCTTTGGTACAGACAGCTTTAGCGAAGTCGCGTGATCCAGTAGTGTTGCTACCACAAGATACCCATGCTGTTCTGGGAAATTATCCTTGGCAACCAGCAAGTAAGTGCCATTGTCGAGAAGGACTTGCAATGGCATTGGACCAAATTCTTCAAAAGGCGTAGTGCCTTTAAACATCGACTCAGCTTGTTCGTAAGACAACACCGCAACTTTCGCCTGATCAGTTTTTAGCAAACTCGCTACTCGGACAAAATTTCTTGCGCGGCTCACAACTGCTTTGGATTTCGGTAAATGTTCCGCCAATACGGCAACCCATACATCAGCCACAGCATCACCTTTTAGATCACCGCGCGACGTTAATACCTGTAAATGGGTAGTTCGAAATGAATCCCATTGTCCGTACGGCGTATGCGCTTTTAACTCGGCTATGGGCACAATAGAACACAATACTAGCAACATACCAATAGTTAACCTGCCAGTCCAAGTTGGCAGGCTGCTGTGTACAGACGAAGGTTTATTGTTACCTGTGTTGATTAGTCTCACAGTAGCAATCAACAGTATCGTGAGGAAAAATTACTCATCAAATATTTCCATAGGGCAAATGGTTGAAACCACATAGTTCGGCACATCCACAACATTGCCTATGCGTAAATCACAAGCCACACTCATCACCACAAATGCTTGCTCACGATTTAGTCCTTTTGTAGCCTGCAACCAATCGAGCATTTGTAGTAACGAGTTGCGTGCTGCAAGCGTAATGTCGTTAGACAGTTGCGTTAATGGCTTGAGTTTTTCACTATCAAGATAAGTCCATTGTGGAGGTATCTCTCCGGCTTCTTTGAATGGATAACCAACAGTTGCATGAAATCGATCTGGCTCGAGTGCTTTAATTTGTGAGCCGCCTTCAAAATGAGGCTGCTTTATTAGTGATGCCATGCCTGGTCGTATTTCAGTTTTAACAGTCACTATTGCGCCAGTCTCTATTGCTGTGCCAGCGACTTCGCCATCGCCTTGCGCATAGTGCACATCACCAACAAAGAATCCACAACCATCGATAAAACACGGAAGCAGCAATGTGGTACCAACCACCATTTGCTGCACGTCCATGTTGCCACCATTCTCTCGTGGCGGAATTGTTCGTAAGCATTCATCTTTGTGTGAGCCATTGGGTCCGCACACATCAGCCGGGCGTGCACCGGTTGGTTCTGGCGGTAGCGCTACACCACCGGCCGCTGCCAGATCAGTTTCACGTTTGAGCCACTTGGCAACCTCCTCTTCACCGGGCAGCACACCAACACTTCCCATAAAAGCGTTATTCGGAATACGTACACCCGGTACTTCTGCAGAAACCGCCTCCAGACTGTTTAACGCCCAATTAGCAACAAATGGTTCAGCGAACAAATCCGGCAGGAAACCAAAACCCGGGATTAAGGTGGTGTAACCGTATTCATCAGGAATAATATCGATGAGCTGCACTGCAAGCACATCGCCACGTTTCGCACCTTCAATATGAATAGGCCCGGTCATTGGATGAATAAGATTCAGGTCAATCGCCAATACATCTTTGGGTAACGAGTCTATGGTGAGGTTTGAATCGAGCGCATCTCTGGTGTGAACAACAATCAGATCACCAGGATTGGCTTTGGCAACGGGCTGTATAGCTGGATGGTAGCGGTTGAAGCAGTTTGGGTCCTGTTCGCAATGTTCGCCTTCCTTTGTGACTTCAACGATGGTTTGCGTTTTAACATCAGTCGTATCAGACCATACCGATGTAGTAAAACCCAACGCAGACAATGCGATAAAGCACAGACTACCTAGAGGGACTAATGTTGCAGGTTTTCTCATTTCGAGCTCCAGTTATATTGGTAGCCAACTAATTTAAATCAGTAAATTATGTAAGTTAGCTAGTGCAGATTATGAAGAGAAACAAACTATGTAAGCTTATGATTGGCTGCTTTATCAGAGTACTTACCCCTTTTGGCAAACGCAAGGTAAATCTATCGCGTGTTATTGAATTTGAATAACCTACTCACTGTGCGTTAATCTCAATGAGTATTCTACGAATTTCATCGTCGGAGTAACCGCCTATTCTTTGTAAATGTCGGTGCAGGTTTTCGCAGTGCATCAACCACCGCCGTTCGATAATTTCTTAATAAAAACCAGCTCGTCAGCTATTACGCAGCACTGGCAATATGCGGAAATTCTCTAGTGTCTTTCGTCAAATTGGGGTATGTTGAATTAACGATGGTGTGTGCCGGACAACTCAATGGCCATACAATTAAGCAAATTGATCCAAACTGTGCGCGCTCGGCATATCCTTTAAATAAGACTTAAAGAACAATCTGGGTCTGACCCGTTTTAGAAAAACGTGGTCTGTCCCCATTAACTGGAGAAAGCAATGAGAACCAGAATCAATAAGCTCACCGTCAGTGTATCTGCTTTAACAATCGCCCTGTTTGCATCAGCCGAAGCTACAGCCAAGCTCGATAAGCTCGGGGACGCGGAAGGTCAGGTAAACATAGTCGCGTGGCCGGGGTATATAGAACGTGGTGAAACAGACCCGAAATTTGACTGGGTCACTGGGTTTGAAAAATCTTCCGGATGTAAAGTCCAGGTCAAGACAGCTAATACCTCTGATGAAATGGTTGCGCTTATGAATGAAGGTGGCTTCGATTTGGTGACAGCCTCTGGCGATGCCTCACTGAGACTGATTGCTGGCAAACGGGTTCAGGAGATAAACACTGATTTGATTCCTAGTTGGAAAAACATCGACGATAGATTAAAGGATGCACCATGGCATACGGTTGATGGTAGCCACTATGGCACTCCCTATATGTGGGGACCCAACGTATTAATGTACAACACAGAAGTCTTTAAGGAAGCCCCTACCAGCTGGAACATTGTATTTGAGGAAATGGACTTACCCGATGGCAAGTCGAACGTTGGTCGAGTGCAAGCCTACGACGGTCCTATTCATGTTGCCGATGCGGCCAATTACCTGATGGTACACAAGCCAGAACTCGGTATTGAAAATCCGTATGAACTGAACGCTGATCAATATGCCGAAGCACTTGATCTGCTGCGTGTGCAGCGAAAACTGGTATCACGCTACTGGCATGATGCCTTTATTCAAATGGATGATTTCACCAATGAAGGTGTAGTTGCCTCTGGTTCCTGGCCTTTCCAGGTAAACATCCTGCAGGGCAACGGAGCCCCTGTCGCCTCTACCATTCCAGAGGAAGGTGCGACCGGATGGGCAGATACCACCATGATGCACGCCGATGCCGAAAACCCGAATTGCGCTTATCTATGGATGGAACACACTTTAACGTCCAACTTGATGAGTGACCTGTCCGTCTGGTTCGGTGCTAACCCTGCAGTAGTCGCAGCCTGTACCGATGGCCGTGGAATGCAAACCGCCGAAGGTTGTACCAAAAACGGACTCGATGATTTCGACAAAATAAAGTTCTGGACCACACCAGTCTCTAAATGTCCCTCTCAAAACGATGAATGCGTGCCTTACTACCGGTGGGTCAGTGACTACATCGGTGTTATTGGTGGACGCTAAGCAAGGAACGCGCTAATAGCGCTGACAGCGATGCCAAATAAGCGCACGAAGACCTGATTGAAACTATGACAACGGCAGTTGAGTTCAATCAGGTATCACGCCATTTCGATGATGTACGCGCCGTAGACGGCGTTGACCTGGCAATAGAGGAAGGTGAATTCTTCGCCCTGCTGGGCCCGTCCGGTTCAGGCAAAACGACGTGCCTGCGTCTAATAGCGGGGTTTGATTCGCCTACACAAGGTGAAATAAAGATATTCGACGAGCCGGTACAACACGTCCCACCTTATCGTCGTAACGTGAATACCGTATTTCAGGATTACGCTCTGTTTCCTCACTTATCGGTCGGGGAGAATGTTGCTTACTCGTTGAAAATTCGCAAGATAGACAAAACAACTCGCAAGAAAAAAGCCGAAGAGGCACTGGATATGGTGCAACTTGCAGGACTGGCCGATCGTCGTCCGGCGCAATTATCAGGCGGACAAAGGCAACGAGTAGCATTAGCCAGAGCACTGGTAGGCCAACCGAAAGTGCTACTGCTTGACGAACCTTTGGGTGCGCTTGATTTGAAACTTCGAGAGGAAATGCAGGAGGAATTAAAAACACTTCAGCGCTTGCTCGGCATCACGTTTGTATTTGTAACCCATGATCAAACTGAAGCATTGTCTATGGCTGATCGTGTGGCCATATTCAATGAAGGTCGGCTACAGCAAGTAGACACGCCTGAGAATATTTATCACCGCCCGAATGATGAGTTCGTTGCTCGATTTGTTGGTTCATCGAATGTGTTGTCATCGCAAGATCTGGCGCGGCTTGGCATTCAGGCAGACTCTGCAAGCCTGCGACCCGAAGCAATTCAGCTGGTGACAAACGGTGGTTACGCTGCGCAAGTTTGTAGCAAAGTCTTTCTTGGATCAGCCATACGCATGCAATTAGCGCTCTTTCCTGACGGTAAGTACCCACCTGCTGGTACCAGCAATACGGATACAACCAACAATGCACCACTGCATCTATCAGCGCTGGTTGATCATGATCGTGCACAACTCAATGTTGGCGATCGGGTACGCGTACACTGGCAAGCGCATTCGTTGCATCTGATGGGTGCCGGGCAAGCCGGTACCGCAAGCAACACTCACTATGTCTGAGTCTGTTGCAAATTCAGGCAATAAAGTCGTAAAGATCGGACTGACTGGAAAGTTATCTGATCTATTTTGGCGTCGAAAGTGGGTGCTGTTGTTATTGATGCTACTGCCGCCGCTACTGTGGCTTGGCATCATCTATGTTGGCTCGTTACTCGCCTTGCTCGTACAAAGTTTTTTTTCCATCGATGAATTCAGTGGACTCATTAACTATGAGCTCACATTAAAAACCTATAAAGAGCTATTGGTTCCAGCGAATCTCGATATCATTGTTAGAACTGTATCGATGGCTACAATGGTTACGTTAGCGGCAGCCATAGTGGCATTCCCGATTGCCTACTTTGCAGCCCGCTATGCCAGAGGACGTTGGAAAGCACTTTTCTTCCTTGGTGTCATGCTGCCGTTATGGTCTAGCTACCTTGTTAAGGTATACGCCTGGAAACTGATACTGGCAAAAGAAGGCATCCTGAACTGGTTAATCGACAAGCTGCATCTTACGTGGCTACTTGATGCCGTACTGTCGACACCGGTTATAGGCGGGAACTCTCTTTCGGTCAGTTACATTGGCACCTTCCTGGTGTTTCTTTATGTATGGTTACCATTTATGGTGCTACCCATGCAGGCAGCATTGGAACGAGTACCAATAAACTTACTCGATGCATCAGCCGACCTGGGTGCCAAACCCCGGCAAACATTTATGAACGTCATTTTACCCATGGCCATGCCCGGAATAATCGCCGGTTCCATATTTACTTTTTCACTTACACTGGGTGACTACATCATTCCACAAATTATCGGCTCATCTCGACTATTCATCGGGCAAGCGGTCTATGCGCATCAGGGTACTGCCGGCAATATTCCATTGGCAGCTGCGTTCTCGGTTGTACCCATAGTCATAATGGGTTTTTATCTTTGGATGGCACAACGTAAGGGAGCATTCAATGCGCTCTAGCTATAAAGAATCCGCGCCACTGGGTTTGAAAGTGGCAGCGGGCGCAGGCTTGTTATTCATGCACTTGCCGATACTGCTGATATTTGTGTATGCATTCACCACCGAAGACAAAACATACCAATGGCCACCACCTGGCTATACACTAAAATGGCTCGGCGTAACCTGGAATCGCCCCGATGTGTGGGACGCACTTGGCCTGTCTCTAAGAGTTGCTTTGATCTCTACCCTTATTGCATTGGTTCTTGGCACTCTGTGTGCCGCAGCAGTATCCCGCGCCAAGTTTTTTGGCCGTGAGATGATCTCTTTACTGGTTATCCTGCCAATAGCTTTGCCAGGTATTATTACTGGCATTGCACTTCGCTCAGCGTTTAATTTGGCCGATATTCGTTTCTCTATCTGGACGATAGTGCTTGGCCATGCAACGTTTTGTGTGGTGGTGGTGTACAACAACGCAGTTGCTCGCTTTCGCCGAACCTCGGGCTCATTAATTGAGGCATCAATGGACTTGGGCGCAAATGGTTTTGAAACGTTCCGCTATGTAGTCTTGCCCAATATTGCAACCGCATTGCTGGCTGGGGGCATGTTGGCGTTTGCACTTTCATTCGATGAGGTTATCGTGACAACACTCACCGCCGGGCAACAAGCTACCTTGCCTATATGGATGCTGGAAGAACTCGTCAGGCCTCGCCAACGACCGGTCACCAATGTGGTAGCGATGGTGGTTGTGCTGGTGACTTTCTTCCCGATATTGTGCGCATACTATTTAACGCGCGATTGATGGCGATGGAGCGCTCGATACAATTAAAGCAGGGCCATTCCGTTCAGAACAGCCCCACTCTAAAGATTGATAACTTCTTAGCTAGCTGGTGGAAGCAGCACCTTATCAATCACATGTATAACTCCATTTGAGGTAGCGATATCAGCAGCCGTTACTGATGCGTCATTAATCATTACACCACCTGATGACTCAATAGCCAAGTCCTGACCTTGCACACTTGTCGCCATAGACTTTCCATCGGCGATATCACCAGCCATTACTTTCCCGGGAACAACATGGTAGGTTAAAACAGCGACCAGCTGATCTTTGTTTTCAGGTTTGAGAAGATTCTCTACCGTACCTTCTGGCAACGCGGCAAAAGCTTCATCTGTCGGTGCAAAAACCGTGAACGGTCCTTCACCTTTGAGTGTATCAACCAGACCAGCTGCTTCCACTGCCGCAACCAGGGTATTAAAATTTCCAGCATTCGCTGCTGTGTCCACGATGTCTTTTTTCATACCACCAGCAAACACCGAGGCGCTCACAAGCAGTGCTGCCGCTACTACAAATAATCTTTTCATTCGTTCAACTCCGTTAATATCAAATAAGTGTATTCGTGTCAGTTCGGACTGACTTTGCAGTAGATTTGATGCGCACCGTCACTACACCCACGTATACGCCATGTATTTGCAGGCAGATCATTACTGATTTGATAAGTACCAAAGTATGTAAAACTTGATCCGGATTAATACGCCGAGTTAAATACTTGATTTAAGCATCCAATTTCATCTATTGTTGGAATGAAGGTAACAGCTAGCGATAAACCCATGAACAATCCTCTAACAGAAAGTCATTCTGAGTTATTCCTGTCGTTAGTCAAAGATACACTTCCGCACTCATTTAACGCAGCAATATCATCGTTAGATCATCATTCAATGCAATCACATTACGCACTTTGGTTGCAATCGGGTGCTATCAGCATTAACAATGAACCAATTACACAAGGACACGGACTCTACGTTACAGCTACAGACACTATTGCTGTCACCAGCGTCGAACCGGCAGTATTGCTGCGCTTTATTGTGTCAACAAAACCGATAGGAAGGTCGAGTAAGAGTACAAACGAGCAGCTCGTTTGCGAAATGCTTTTCACGCAAGCCATCAGCGAACCATCAACAACATGGTTATTCAGATTAGATCAGGTTAATTTCCCACCCGCCGCGGTGGCGTACAAACATACACACCCAGGACCAGGGATTCGCTACCTTGTTGAAGGTGGCCTGACACTCGTTAGTGATCATGAAGATCAAGTTATTACTGCCGGTGACGCCTGGTTCGAAGACGCTGACAGCGCTGTAGAGGCAAGAGCTGACACCACTATACCCAGCTACTTTGTACGAGCGATGCTGCTTCCACTCGAATATGAAGGCCGATCAACATTTACCTTGTTCAATGACAGCGATGCAAACAAGCCAACGCTTCAAACTAACACGCGTCACTTTGAAAAAACGCTGTCTCTTGGAGTTGCTGAATGAGTGTTGTAGACTAACTTTCGCTACCTGTGTCCGACAAGCAAGACGCTTCCCAGTTAACATCAACCTGCGCAGGCTCAGAACCATAGCCCGCTTCCTGAATAGAGGTAATTGCACAGTACTCATCCTTCTCGGAGGTATCTCCGCTAATGCCCACTGCACCAATAATCAATCCATTAGTATCTTCAATTAAAACACCACCGGGCACCGGCACCACTTGTCCACCTGATGCTGCCATTAAGGCTGTCTGGAATTGAGGCCTTGCTGATAACCTGTCGCGAATCAATCGGCTTGAAATACCCATACCCAAAGAGCCCCATGCCTTACCGAATGCAACATCAAAACGCAGTAAGCCAGACCCGTCCTGACTTTTCATGGCAATCAGTTTTCCGCCACTGTCCAATACGACAACCGTTAGCGGTAATAGCTTTTCGCGTTGCGCGATGGCTAGTGAACTATCAATTATCTGTTCAGCCTTTCCCAGGCTCAGCGTTACGGCGAGTTTCATTTACACTTGTCCAAATTAGTTTTTCATTAAATCGGGTAACCAAGTGACTATCTCCGGGAAGGCCAATAACACACCGATAGTGACGACATCGGCTACAAAAAATAACAGAATGCCGCGAAATACCTGGGATAAGGAAATGTCTGGTCTGACACCATTGACGACAAAGCAGTTAAGCCCAATGGGCGGAGTAATCAAACAAACTTCGGCCATTTTTACAACGATAATGCCAAACCAGATCGAATCAAAACCCAGTGCAATAACCGCAGGATAGACAACTGGCAACGTTAACAAGAGCATGCCTATAGCATCCATAAACATACCCAGCACGGCATAAGCCAACAG
>Ga0114956_1001244_pt1 | contig 19862 bp, 22 predicted proteins | sample MaitaG_FD_87304 | JGI IMG/M metagenome (GOLD analysis project Ga0114956, IMG submission 87304) | Marine algal microbial communities from Maine, USA - Maine_Asex2 metaG | ecosystem: Host-associated > Algae > Red algae > Unclassified | place: Maine, USA | collected 2015-01-05
GCGACGGCGACGGCGACGAATGTTCGACCTGCAACGGCGTTGGCGCCGAGAGTCGCAACGGCCGCCTCGTACCCTGCCCGGCTTGCCTCGGCCGCGGCGTCAGCTAAAAGGCGAGGGTCGGCCACGCGTTAAACTTGGCTTCCAAGGCTAAGGAGCTGCGCCGGTAGGGCGAGGGTCCTAAGACCATCAACGACGAGATCCTCGAGCGGCACGGGTCATGCAGACCCCGAACGCCGCGCAGACCCCAGAACGCCACGCAAGAAGCGAGCCAAGTCGTGACCAAATCAGTCGAGCACACCAATGACGGCCGCTACGTGATCGTGAACGGTCGAAAGTGGCGAGCTACCAATCCGAATATCCCGGCGTCGCTCCGGGCCGAACTCGTGAAAGAACTCATGGCCGCTCGACGCGCCGTCAAGCACGCGAAGGGCAACGAGACCGCTACCGCCGCAGCCCGAACCCGAGTCGGACACGCCAAGACCGCCCTCGGCGAACGAGGCGAACCCTGGTGGGAGCCAGGGACCGACGAAGGTCTCTGTCGACGCATTCGCTCCGCAATCCACGCCCTGCTCGCTGCTCGCGACCCGACGTCGTCGATCTGTCCGTCTGAAGCAGCCCGCATCGTCGCGGCGCCCAACTGGCGCCCCGTCATGGACACCGTGCGATCCGTCGCCGTCGACATGGCCGCCGAAGGGCTCATCGACGTCACACAGAGGGGCGACCGTATCGGTGATCCCGGCAGGTCGAAGGGGCCCGTGCGCTACCGGCTCGCCGCCACCCACGGGACCTCGGACTAGACACCTCAGGGTCGTGCCAGGTCAAGCGATGGAATCGGTGGTTTTGATCCGATCGAATTCTCGGCAGACGATGGCACTTGCCGGCAACACGTTCTACGCTCGGCCCACGAGTCGCTAGCTTCTTTTTGCGGGTACCCGGAAGACAGCCGCTGATCGCAACCGATACCGCCTACACCAATAGGCGCCCGCATGAGGGGAGATCAATGCCGACGCAATTTGCACGAGGACGAAAAGCCGACCATCCCGGCGAAATCCCACCATTGGGATGGAAAGACGTCGCACTCAGGGTCAAAGACCAGTTCAGCGAGGACCACGTCACCTTGAGCGGAGCGGGCGTCGCCTTCTTCGGGTTCTTCGCCCTCGTGCCCCTCCTCGCTGCTGCCGTCTCGATCTACGGCCTTGTCGCCGACCCCGCCGCCATCACCTCGATCGTCGAGGGTCTACGCGCCGCCGCACCCGGCGAAGTCGCCAGTCTCGTCGAACAGCAACTGCAGTCCGTGTCTGAGTCAAGTTCGTCGGCGCTCAGCATCGCAGCCCTGTTCAGCATCATCGTGGCGCTGTGGTCCGCCTCATCAGGATTCGGGCACTTGGTGGAAGCCATCAACATCGCCTACGACGAGGACACCGACGATCGGCCGTTCTGGCGTCGCCGTCTCATCGCCATAGGATTCACGCTTGGATTCCTCGCGCTCATCGCCGCAGCCGCCGTCCTCCTGAGGACTTTCGCGGGAGCGTCGGCGTTCATCGCCTGGATCGCCATTGGCGCAGCCGCAGTGGCCGGACTCGCCATGCTCTATCGCTACGGCCCCGACCGAGACGACGCAAAGTTGGAGTGGGTCACGCCCGGCGCAGTGTTCGCCGTCATCGGTTGGCTCGCCGTATCGATCGGTTTCCGCTACTACGTCAAGTTCTTCGGCTCCTACAACGAAACCTACGGGGCGATCGGCTCAGTTGTCGTCGTCCTCACTTGGCTGTATCTGACCGCAGTCATTGTCATCGTTGGCGCCGAAATCAATACCGAACTCGAGCGCCAAACCCTGCGCGATTCAACGACCGGGGAACCCGAACCGATTGGGCAACGAGGCGCCAACGCCGCAGACGACCTCGCCGCAGCTCAATGAGCGGCTCCGCCGAAACCGGCGATGTGTGGCAGGTACCAGCCTGGTACCAGCGAGCGGCGGCATGGACATGGCGAGCCCTCGTCATCGCCGCTGGTCTCTACGTCGCAGCCCGGGTGTTCGGAGCGCTACGGATTGTTCTCGTGCCAGTCCTCGTCGCAGCGCTCCTTACCGCCGCTACCGAGCCCATCGTTCGGCGACTGCAATCCGCAGGTGTCAACAGAACGTTGGCGGCAGTCGTCGTGTTTCTCCTCTCGGTCGGCCTTGCGGTCACCGGCTTGGTGTATGTCGGGGCACTCATCGGCAGCGAGCTAAGCCAAGCCGAGTGGAACATCGTTCGGGGCGACGTCGAGACCTGGCTGATGAACGGACCCGCAGACCTCTCCCCCAACGACATTGACGAGCTCGAAGAACGGGTGAGCGAGGCTGTTGTTGGTGGGGTCAACCAAGTCAGCCTGCGCCGGGTCCAACTCATTTCTTCGCTAACCGGCGCTGCGCTCCTCACTGTCGTGCTCTACTTCTTCTTCCTCAAAGATGTCATCAAAATGTGGGCCTGGGTCGTATCGCGAATCCGCCAGCAACGGCGCGAAGCGGTAGATCGAGCCGGTCGAGCCGCCGCTGACGCACTCACCGGATATATGCGGGGCATCGCCGTCGCCGGGGTAGCCGACGGAGTCAGTATCGGTGTGGCCATGGCCCTTGTCGGCGCTCCCCTTGCCATCCCGGTCGGTGTCGTCACCGGCTTCGCCGCCTTCCTACCAATCGTCGGGGCGGTCCTGGCCGGCGGCGTCGCGGTCCTGGTCACGCTCGTGTTCAACGGTCCCGGCGACGCCCTCGTCATCGCCGTCGTGGCGCTTGCGGTCCAACAGGTCGAAGGGAACGTCCTCGTTCCTTTTCTCATGGGTCGACAAGTCAGCCTCCACCCGGCGCTGGTGCTCATCAGCCTCGGCGTTGGTGGCGCCGTCGCTGGCATCGTTGGAGCATTCATCGCCGTTCCGATACTCGCAACTGCCGTCGCCGCCGCAACGGCACTCCGAAAAGCTAACCGAACCGGACCAATGCCCGGCTCGCCCTTCGATTAACACATGAAGTCTTCACCGGCAGCCATGCGACTCGCCATCCACCAGGTTGCGATCAGGTTGGCACCTCCAGCTCTGGTCTGCCCCGATAGCACGCACCGGCGTGGCGAGAGAGCCGCTAGTCGAGAAGCGGGGCGCTATCGCGGAGTAGCTTTTGCAGGGCACTGTCGCCTCGAGAAAGCCAACGAGAAGATCTTGAAACTCTCCAATACCTCGCTACGTCGCTCGCGTCGGCGCCAGTGACGGCAGGGTGAACGTACGCCGAACGGGCGACCGCTCTGGTGTTCCCAAGAGCCTCAGCCGCGGCGTCGACAGCTTCCAGGTCGGTGGCGCCGCCGGCTCGGGCCTCGAGCGCGATCCGTGACCCTCCCCAGGTTCGAAAGTCTTTCGCACTGAAAGCTGGGCCAACGGTCTCGGCAATCGCTCGATTGATCGCTTCAGGGCGGACCCGTACCTGCTGCCCCTCGGGGTCTTCGTACCAGAGCAGACGCTCGGCGTCGGGGTCGACAAGAGTCTGCAACACGTCGACGAGCTGATCGTCCTCAATGACGACCGAGCGCTGCTTGCCGCCCTTCGCCGTGTATTGCAGCTCGACATAGCCCTCGTCGGGTTCGAAGTCGGCGTGCTCAGCCGCCAGGGTCGTGGCACCGTGATGGTCATTGGCGGCCGAAGCTTCGTTGCCGATGCGCACCAGACCTACATCGATCAGCCGCAAAGCCGCACCCACTGCGACCCCTGTTGAGCCGGGTTGCCCGCTGACCCAGTCGTCGATCGTTGGACGCAGCTGTCGCAGAGCACGCGGGAAGTAGCGGAGGCGATCGAACTTCTGCTGGTCCCGCAGCCGGCGATAGGCGTCGTGGTACCGGTACTGCTTTCTGTCAGCAGCGTCTCGGCCCGTCGCCTGCAGATGGCCGAGCGGGAGCGGGCACAACCACACATCATCCCAGGCCGGCGGCACTGCGAGGTTTACCAGCCGTTGCCGCTCCGGGGGCCGCACCGTGAGGCCGGATGGGTCGACAAATCGGAAACCGCGGCCGCAACGCACTCGCCGAACGCCGGGTTCGACGTCGTCGACGGCTATCAGACCAATCAATGGCGCCAACAACAGCGGGTCGCGCTCTCGCAGAGCCTTCGGCACGCGGACCTTACCCACCGGGCCGCTACCGCCCGAGCCGAATCGTCAACACGTCGACAGTAAGCAGCGGTGGCACCCCACCCGTCCGTGCTGCAGCTTCCGGCACCCGACACCACAGAGTGGTTTGCCACCGACCGGCTGAAGCGAACGACGTCATGCAGCGGCCAGATTACACCGCGCCGGCCCTAGGCCGTCGACTCGATCCGCACCACCGTGACGACGTGCAGCCGATCGCGCAGAAGTCGATGTGGCCCGCCTCGATGTGGCCGTCCACTGTCACGAGGTGGAGCCGGACGTCGGAGGCCTCGGTGACTCACACCAGGCCGCTCTACGGGCCTGGTCGGCCGGCGTCGGGATAGAGGGCCATCCTCCGAACGACCGCGCGCTACTCGCCGAGGAACGAGGCGGAAAGAACCCACCGCAGTGAGCGCTTGTGCCTACCGACTCAAGTCCTCAGCCGCGGGCGGCGAGGGCCTCAATGAGCTTCGGCAAGACCTTGTGGACATCGCCCACGATGCCGAGGTCAGAGACACCAAAGATTGGCGCCTCGGGGTCCTTGTTGATCGCAATGATCGTCTTGGAACCCTTCATGCCGACCAGGTGCTGGGTGGCACCGGAGATACCGCACGCGATGTAAACATCGGGCTTCACGACCTTGCCCGTCTGGCCGACCTGGTACGAATACGGAACCCAGCCAGCATCGACGATCGCTCGGGATGCACCGGCAGCTGCGCCGAGCTGTGAGGCGAGGCCTTCGACCATTGCGTACTTGTCGGCTTCGCCCAGGCCACGGCCGCCGGAAACGACGACCCCGGCCTCATCGAGCTTCGGACCTTCAGACTCTTCGACGAAGCGATCGGTGACCTTCGCCGCACCGCTTGCCCCAAGATCGGGAACCGGGAGATCCGCGACAGTGGCTGGACCGCCGCCGGACTCTTCAGCCACGAACGACTTCGGACGAACGAGGAAGATCTGCGGCTTGTCGCCCGTGAACTTCGTAAGCACGTTCGTCGCACCACCGAAGATGGGCTCGGTGCCGACAAGCGAGCCACCGTTGTCGGCGATATCGACGACGTTTGTGATGACCGGGGCATCGAGCTTGACCGAAAGGCGCCCGGCGACGTCGCGGCCGCCGTACGTCGTGCCGAGCATGATGGCGGTCGGCGCACTGCCGGCGGCGGCTGCCGCAGCGATGGCGCCGGCAAGTGCCGGCCCCGGAAGGCCGCCACCGATGTCGCCGGTCGCGTGCACGGCCGTCGCTCCGTGGGCGCCCAGCTCGGCCGCGATATCGCCGGCGTCGCCGGCGTAGACGCATTCGACCGCGTCGGCGATCTCACGGGCCTTGGCCAGCATTTCTAGAGTGATCGACGCGACCTGCCCATCGGCGGCCTCGGCGTGTACCCAAACAGTTCCAACTCCCATGACGGCCTCCTAGATCACTTTCAGTTCTTCGAGGAACGCAACAATGCGTTCGTGGGCGTCGCCTTCGTCTTCGATGACCTCGCCGGCATCGCGAGCCGGCGCTTCTTCGATGGCGATGATTTCCTGTCCGGCTCCGGCCCAACCGACAGCGCCGGCATCGATACCGAGGTCGGCGATCCCGACTTCATCGACCGGCTTGGATTTCGCGGCCATGATGCCTTTGAACGACGGGTAGCGAGGTTCGACGACACCAGCGGTAACCGACACGAGACATGGCAGCGGGCACTCGACCTGGTCGTAACCCGACTCGGTCTGGCGCTTCACCGACACGTTGCCGTCAGCGACCGCAATCTCTTTGGCGAACGTCACCGATGGCAACGACATGAGTTCGGCGATCTGCTCAGGCACAGTGCCCGTGTAGCCGTCGCTCGACTCGGTCGCTGCGAGGATGAGGTCGGGGTTGGCTCGAGCGATCGCCGCGGCCAACACCTTGGCGGTGCCGAGCGAGTCGCTACCGGCCAACGCATCGTCGCTCACGAGGATGGCCTTATCGGCCCCCATCGCGAGCGCCGTACGGAGACCGTTGACCTCGTTGTTCGGGGCCATCGAGATCAGCGTTACCTCGCCGCCACCGGCAGCATCGACCAGCTGCAGCGCCATTTCGACGCCATAGCTGTCGGATTCATCCAGAATCAGCTTGACATCACGCTTGAGGGTCTTGGTATCGGGATCGAGAGCGCCCGGATCGGCCGGATCGGGAATCTGTTTCACGCAGACGGCTACATTCATGCCGCTAGTTTGGTTCGAACGGCGTCCTTTCCCAATCCGGAACCGAAAAAACCTTGGCCAAACTTCTGTTGATCGTCAATCCGTCGGCCTCGTCGGTCACCCCGCGGTCGCAGGTTCTCATCCAGCGAACCTTCAACCGGAACCACGACGTCGAGCTCGTTGAGACAACCCGACGAGGGCACGCAACCCGACTCGCCGAGGATGCTGCCGCCCGCAACTTCGACGGCGCGATCGTGCTCGGCGGCGACGGAACTCTCAACGAAGCCGCGAACGGCCTGGTCGATACCGATACTGCGCTGCTCCCGCTTCCGGGCGGCTCAACGAACGTCTTTGCCCGCACCTTGGGGTTGCCCGACGACCCGTTGGAGGCCGCGACCGTCGTGCTCCAAGCGTTCGAAGATCGCCAGATGAACCGAGTTGGCCTTGGCATCGCGAATGGCCGTTCGTTCCTGTTCCATGCCGGGATCGGTTTCGATGCTGCGGTCGTCGAACAGGTTGAGCGAAACTCCGACCTCAAGCGGTACCTAAGCCATCCGCTGTTTGCCTACAAGGCAGTCACAACCTGGTTGCGGCACTTCGATCGGAAGAATCCCCACTTCCGAGTCGAGTTCTCCGATGGCACGTCGATCGACGATGGCTACTTCATGGTCGCCCTCAACACGAACCCGTATACGTACCTCGGGTCGATTCCATTCGACATCGCTCCCGACGCCAGCCTCGATCGAGCGCTCGCGACCGTGACGATCCGGAGCTTGCGAGCCGATCAGTTGCTGCGGCTCGCCACGGGTGCGCTACTGGCGAATACGCGGCTCTCGGCGAATCGCAATGTCGACCACCGATCCGACCTCACAACATTCACCGTGTTATCCGACGAGCCGTTTCCGTGGCAGCTCGACGGCGACTTCCTCGGCCGGGTCGACCGAATCGACTTCAGCCACCGGTCGGACGCGCTGCTGCTCGTACGGCCGTAAGAGCAACATCGGGGACGTCGCTGATCAACGCGCCGACCCCGAGTTCGATCATGCGAGCCATGTCGTCGGCGCCGTTAACCGTCCAGGTACCAACGAAGAGGCCGGCAGCGTTCGCCCATTCCATGAACGCAGCGTCGATCATCGTGTAGTGGGGCATGACGGCGCCGTGGCCGCCATCGACGGCGGCGCCGACCGCCTGTTTCGGGTTGTCCTGATTCATCGAGAGCAGGCCGGTCCGAATCGCCGGGTCCGCTCGCCGGACGGCGGCGATCGCTGCCGCATCGAATGAGGTGACGAGCACGTCGTCACCTTGCTCGGCGCGTGCCGCAATGAGGCTGGTGACGAGGTCGGCGACCGGGTACGCGTCGTCGAAGTCGGGGTCGTCGCGTTCGCTCTTGATCTCGACGTTCACGAGTGTTCCCATGCAGGCGTCGAGCACCTCCGGCAGCATCGGTACTTCGACGTGGTCGGCTCCACTGTTCAGGTCCTCGACCGTGAGCTCAACTATGGCCCGACCATCGGCCAGGTGCGCGTCGTGGTGCACGGCAAGTTGGCCATCGCGGGTGCGGCGAACGTCAAGTTCAACCCCGTTCGCGCCGAGCTCCATCGCCAGGTTGAACGCCGCCATCGTGTTTTCGGTTGCCGCCGCCGATGCCCCTCGGTGCGCCAACACGAGCGGCGACGTCGCAGCGTCCGATCGCAACGGTTCTCCCGGGGGCGACGTCGCAACGACCGATCGCAACGGTTCTCCCGAGGTCCCCGCCGCAGCGACCGATCGCAACGGTTCTCCCGGGGTCACTGGTGGTGATGTGTCTGATGGTGTCATTGCGCTGCCTCGCTGCCGTGCGATCTGGACTCCGTGGGAAATGGCCGACGTCTTGTGACCTTGGCCGAGCTGCCGGGGCCATTTCCACCACTTTGCCACCGAAAGTGGTGATTTGGTGATTCGAAATCACCCCTTGCCGTGGAATAGGTGTCGGGCTACTGTCTGTCGAGTCATGACAGGCGTGGGCACGCTTTGACACATAGCAAAAGTACGTCCCCACGTCTGTGAAGCAGCGGTCCAACCCAGTGGGCCGATCCGAGAATCCGTGGAGGGGTTCGTGGCTCTAACGATGCCAAATTTGGAATCGATCTCGCACGATTGGCGCACTGATGCGCTCTGTCGCGATACCGATCCTGATCTGTTCTTTCCTGTCGGCACGACTGGTCCCGCTATCAGTCAGATTGCGGCCGCCAAGAATGTCTGCCAGCAGTGTGCCGCTCGCGATGAGTGCCTCGAGTTTGCCTTGGTGACGAACCAGGACTCAGGCGTTTGGGGTGGAACTTCTGAGGAAGAACGCCGGACGATCCGCCGCCGCCGGGCTGCCGAACGGAAAGCCGCTATCGCGGCCGCAAAGGCCGCGGCTGAAGACAACGCTCTTCGCGCCGTCGCCGCGTCGAACTAGCCGCAGCGCAGCACGGCTCCTGCGTCGCGGCGCAGGAGCGAACAGTACTGACCGCCTGCGGCCTCAAGCGCGCCCGCACCGCTTGGCGCCGAGCCATCGCTGCGGGCAATGCTTCGCGACGCAGGAGCGAACAGTACTGACCGTCTGCGGCCTCAAGCGCGCCCGCACCGCTGCGGGCAACGCTTCGCGATGCAGGAGCGAACAGGGCCACCTGTCTCAGCCTCCGGCCTCAAGCGCGCCCGCACCGCTGCGGGCAACGCTTCGCGACGCAGGAGCGAACAGTGTTAGGGCGACCAGGTGTAGATTTCGCCGCCGAAGCCGAGGCCCACAAGTGCGCTACCGGTCCACACCGGGGCCGGGTCACTGTCGTTATCGAAGTCGATCGGCGTCCAGGTGCCGCCGGTCGTGCGCGGTCGCATGACCGCACCGTCATCGCACAGGCTTCGGACAATGAGCTGGTCTCCAGCCTGCACGATCTCGGGAGCGCCATCACACGGGGTCAGGCCCGGCCCCGCCGTCGATTCCCAGACAAAGTCAGACGACAGCTGCCATGCGGCGTCTGCCGAAGCGCTCCCCCACATCATCACAGAATTGCCGGCGTCGCCCTGAAGAACGGCCACGTCGAGTTCGCCGATCATGGAACCGTCGAGTTCTTCGACCAACCGCCACTCGGCTCGGTCCGCTGCAAGCACTGCGGTGCGGACCTGCTGATCCTCCGTCGGCATCGGCAATCCTGTTGCAACGAGTTGATCTCCAACGTGAACAACCCGTCCGGCGTTGATGGTCATCGGGAGCTGCGGAAGTTCGGCCCACTCATCGTCGGTGCTGGAATAGGACCACATTCGGCCGCTGCGCCCTTCCCATACGATCAGCTCGTCCTCGGTCGACGCCGAGATGACGTTCCATCCCACGCCCTCGAACGGCGTCTCTGCTTCGAGTGTCCGCCACCTATCGGTCGCCGGGTCATAGGCGGCACCGTCGGTGACCCCGACGCCGCCGACGATGACGACTTCGTCGCCGTCCCAAAACGCATCGTGGCCCCAACGGGCGTCGATCGGGGCTGCGGCGAGCTGGCGCCACGTTTCGGTTTGCGGGTTGTACGCCGCGCCATCGCCGAACATGGCCCGGCCGTCATTGGTTTCAGCAGTCGAAGAATTCCCCCAACCGCCCCAGACAACAAGTTCTGTTCCAGTCCAGGTCTGGCTGAAGTTCTGACGAAGCAAGTCCGCGTCACCAACCGACGCCGAGGCGCCACCATCAGAACCCGTCGCACATCGCACGGCGAGGAAGGCCAACGCGGCAACAGTGACGAACGTCAGGCCAATGAGCAACCAGCGAGGGCGCTGTGGTTCGACCGGCCACTCATGGCGCCGGCGCGGAACCTTGCGCCCAAGCTCAGGCTCCGAAGCCGATTCGTGGTTCGCTATCGGAGCTTCCAATCTCGATGTAGGCGAGGCGATTGGCCGGGAAGCCGCTTTCTTTGCCCCGCTTGTCGGTGAGCCACACCATCGCGTGGCCCGCGGCGACTGCGGACTCGACCGCAGCCTTCACGGAATCGGCCGAAATGTTGTCGTCGAGTTCGAGCGTCAGCTCGCGCGGTGATTCAGCGATTCCGATTCGTACGTCCACTGCGTCTCCTAGATGATCTTGAGTTCGGGATGCGAGCGCTTTGTTGGCGCCAACACGGTGTCGATCTGCTCCGCCATTGCTAAAAATACCCGACTCGCTTCGCTATTAGGGTCACCAACCACAATCGGAACACCGTGGTCGGCGCCTTCGCGCATGGGTGCGAGCAGTGGCACCTTGCCGAGCAGCGGGACACCGAGCCCGGATGCGAGCTCGTCGCCGCCACCGGCACCGAAGATTTCATAGCGCTTGCCGTCGTCGCCGGTGAAGAACGACATGTTCTCGATGATGCCCTTGACCTCGAGGTTCACCTTGTCGGCCATGTAGGCGGCGCGCTGGGCGACCTTCTGGGCGACGGGTTGTGGCGTGGTGACGACGTAGACCTCAGACGTCGGCAGGAACGATGCGAGGGAAAGCGAGATGTCGCCGGTGCCGGGGGGAAGGTCGACAAGGAGGTAGTCGGGATCGTCCCAGAACACGTCGGTAAGGAATTGTTCGAGTGCCTTGTGCAGCATCGGGCCCCGCCAGATCACGGCCTGGTCTTCTTCGGCGAAGAAGCCCATCGAGATGCATCGCACACCGTGGGCGTCGGGCGGCACGAGCATTTCGTCGATGACGACCGGTGGCCGCTTGATGCCAAGCATGCGGGGAATCGAAAAGCCCCAGACGTCCGCGTCGACAATGGCAACACTCTTGCCTCGCTGGGCAAGAGCCACGGCGAGATTGGTCGTGACCGATGACTTGCCGACGCCGCCCTTGCCGGAGGCAATGAGCAACGGGCGGGTGCGTGACCCGGGCTGAGCGAACGGGATCTGGCGACCTTCGGCGTGACCGTGCGCTTGCTGGCTACCGGCGGTTGCGCTCGGATCACCATGCAACATCTGCCGGACGAAGGCTCGCTCTTCGTCGTTCATGACCGTGAACTCGGGGGTCGCTCGAGCGACACCTGGTAGCGCTTCGACCGCTCCCGACACCCGACTCGTGATCTCGGCGCGCAGTGGGCAGCCCTCGATCGTGAGGGCGACGAGCACGACGACATCGTCGCCCGTGATCGTCACTTGCTTAACCATGCCTAGGTCGACAATGCTGCGATGGAGTTCGGGGTCTTCGACCGGCCGAAGTGCCTCGATGACGTCGTTTTCGGTGACCATGAACCAATCCGAAGGAATGTGAAACGGTGATGTCTGCCAGTCGAACCGAAGCCCGATGACGACCTTCGGTAGACTAGCGACGCCGACCGAGTGCCACTCATTCGAAGACGCCATCTCCTGCCACCTCATGACTTCGCTTCGATGACGCTCTACCTCATCCGCCACGCATTCGAAGACGCCATCTCCTGCCACCTCATGACTTCGCTTCGATGACGCTCTACCTCATCCGCCACGCATTCGAAGACGCCATCTCACTCGACTCATGACTTCGCTTCGATGACGCTCTACCTCATCCGCCACGCATCGGCTCATCATCGCCAGGTTCACGACCCCGACGACGCGTCACGAGCGCTCGACGACTACGGCGCCGGTCAGGCCCGACAACTCGCGATCACCCTCGGCGATGCGGGAGTCAATCGGGTGCTGAGCAGTCGGGCGGTGCGTTGTCTTCAGACCGTCGGCCCACTCGCCCATGCGGCCGGCATCGACGTCGAGGAACACACCGATCTGTTCGAAGGTTCGTCGACCAGCCGGGTCCTTGAACTGATCCGATCCTTCGAAGACACGACCGTCGCGTTCTGCAGCCACGGCGACATCATCCCCGATGTCATCCGGGCGTTCGAAGTTGGCGGCACGATCGTGCAAGGTCAGCGTCGATGTGCGAAGGGTTCGATCTGGCAGCTCGATTTTCGCCATGGCCGCGTTGATACCGCTACCTACATCGACTCGGTTCTGCCGCTCGACTGATCGCGACTGATCGCGGCTGCCCGGTTTGGCTAGCAGCCGCTCGCTGCGACCTGCTCGACGACTTCGACGAAACTGTCGCCGCCTTCGAGCTCTTTCAGTACGGCCAGGTCGCCGTCGGCGGCATCGGGGTCGCCCGAGACGATGTGGCCAACGGCTCGCCACATGAGTGGTTCGGGTGCGGTCGGCGCCAGCCTGACGGCCCGGTCGAGCAACGAACGCAGCTGGCCCGCGACCTCTGGGGCTGCGGCCTGCAGCTCACACGTTGCGCCCCGGCGGCCCATGTTGACAAGCGTGATGACGTGGTCGGGATTCTGATCGATGACCGCGGTAAACACACGAACAGCGAGGTCGGGATTGCCGTTCGCTTCGACGATCGAGGCGCCGAGGCTGACCTGGTCGAGCTGCTCGGTTGTCGCCGTGGCGTCGATGCCAAGGGTGGCGAGCTCGACGTCCTCGCCAGCGCCAAACAGTTGATCTATGCGAACCGCCATCACCTCGGCTCGAATGTCGGATCCGACGAGCATTGATTCGATCGCGGGTGGAAGATCGAGGGTGTCGAGCACTGCGAGTTCGGCGGCCGCGTCGTCCCATCGGCCGGTGCGCCGAAAGATCAGCGCCCGGAAGACGTGGGCATCGGGATACGCGGGGTCGACGGCCACAGCATCAGCGAGCCTCGCAAGCGCGGTGGCGTCGTCGCCGGTCTGCGCGGTCAGCCACCCGCGATAGGTGAGCGCTTCGACGTTTGCCGGTTCTTGGTCGAGTAGTTCGTCGTAGCGTTCGATCGCCGCTTCGAACTGGCCTTCTCGGGTGAGCGTGTCGGCTTCGGCGAGGAGACCGGCCGTTGTCTGACGGACGTCGCCCGTGATTGTGTCGGCGGGCGTCCGGAAGCCTGCGGCCCGAGCTAACAGCACGCCGGCGAGCGCGACGATGACCGCGACCGCGGCGAACGTCGCGATTCGGCGACCGATCGAGATGTCGCGGTCGATCGCCGCGAATGCCTCTCGTTGTTCCTCGATGGCCCGCATGACCTCGGCTGCGCGGCGGGTGTAGTCGTCTCGAAGCGACCCATGATCGTCGGAACTGATGTCGCCGGCGGCATGCTCCGCGTCGAGGTCGTCGAGCGAATCGAGGAGGAAGTCTCGCTCCTCCTCTAGCCGCGCCAGTTCGTCGGCATCGAGACGACGTTCGGTCATGCGCGTTTGCGGCGATCACGCGCATCGCTCACCAACGCGCGATCGGCGTCGCTCGCCGCCTGTGTTGTGTCGGTATCAGCGGTCACGAGCCGCAAGGCCTTGCGCCACCGGGCGAAGGCAAACGCCAGCGCTGTTGCTGCGAGGCCGGCGGCGACGACCGGCACGATCCAGACCAGGCTGGTCAGCCCCGACGCTCGGGGATTGGTGATGATCCACTCGCCGTAGTTCTCGATGTACGCCTGGCGGATCTGGTCGTCGGACTCTCCTTCGCTGACCCTCGTCGCGATGTCGGCGCGGATCGTGCGGGCGATCGCGACGTTCGACTGAGCGACGGTCTGACCGGTGCACTGCGGGCAGAGGATGGTTGCCGAGATCGCGGCGACTCGTTCACCCTGTGTGCGAGCGTCGTCGTTGTCGACGACTCCAACGATCAGCGCGGCGACGGCGACGATCGCCATCAGTAGCCACGATGCCCATCGCCACTGGTCGCGCCAGGTCGCCGAGGTCGGGTTCGCAGGGTCGGTGACCGATGCCTTAGCCATCGGCGGACGCCGTCAGTTCGGCGATTGTGTCGTCGAGGGCATCGGCGGTAACGCCGGTAGCCCCTATCCACTTGGTGACGACGCGACCCGATGGTGAGATGAGGTAGGTCTCGGGCATAGCCGTAACCCCAAACTCGGTTGCAATCCGGCCGGTGTCGCCGACCAACACTGGCCAGTCACCACCGTTGTCATCGAAAAACTCGTTGACTCGTTCAAGTTCGTCTTCGAAGACGACGCTGACAAGACGGGTGCCATCGCCGGCGTGTCGACGGTCGAACTCAACGAGTTCCGGATGTTCGAGGACGCACCCCGGACACCACGTGGCGAAGAAGTTCACGACCGACCAGTCTCCCCGCCACTCGCTGAGATCAAAGCCGTCGCCGCCGCGGGTCGTGGCGACGACCTCGGGGGCCACCTTTCCGATGACCTGGATCGACTGCGGATTACCGCGACCGGTCTCGCTCGTAGCGAGCAAAAGCACAAAACACGCAACGACAAGCCCAACGGCGGCCGCGGCAACGGGCACCGCCCAGGACCGCTGGCCCGTCATGCTTCGGCAGACACGGCGGCAGCCGACACCGGATCGGTCGGACGCCTCGACCACCGGGTCGGGAACGCCGACAGCGCAGTGCCGAGAACCATGAGCCCACCACCGGTCCAGAACCAGGTGATCAACGGCTGCACGGTGACCTTCACGACCGTCGTGTCGCTACGAGAGTCGGCGAGCTTCACCAGCGAGAGCTGCACGTTTTCGGTGAACGAAGAACGAGTCGACGGCTTCTCGGTCTGGCCGCCATTTGGGAATCGGTTGATCGACGGGTTCAGCTGGTCGCCGTCGACTTCGATCACGGCTCGGGTGATCGACTTGTCGGTCCGCACCTCGTCTTCAAGTCCGATGAAGCGAAGTTCGTGATCGGCGAACGAAATGACATCACCCTCGACCAGCGCAAACTCGGCCTGGCGGACGTAGGAGTTGCTGGCGGCGAAGGCGACGGCGATCAGAATGACGCCGAGGTGCACGATCATGCCGCCATTGGTGCGGCCGACCAGCCCCCGCAAGCCATTGCGGCGCGTTGCAAGAAAGACCTGACGCAGCGCGGCGCCGGCGGCGAACCCGGCGAGTCCGAAGGCGACGAGTGGGAAGAACCCGCGTGCGCCAACGAGAACCGACAAGACGAGGGCGCCAACCCCCATCCAGGCGGGCCACTGCAGGCGATGTCGCAGCAGTTCCGTGCCAGCTTTTCGCCACGGCAACACCGGGGCGACGGCCATCAGGAAGAGCAGAAGCATGCCGATCGGCATCGTCATGCGTTCGAAGTACGGCGTGCCGACGGCGATGCGGTTGCCATTAAAGGCCTCGACGATCAGCGGGAAGACCGTGCCGAGCAGCACGACAAACGCAAACACCGCGAACAGGAGGTTGTTCGCCAAGAACGAACCCTCGCGGCTGATCGGCGAATCGATCTGGCCGGGCGAGCGCAGCCGCTCCCCTCGCCAGCCGATGAGGCCGACGGTAAGCGCCACGATGAACGCAAAGAAGCCGAGCAGCATTGGGCCGATCGACGACACGCTGAACGCGTGAACCGATGCGATGACCCCCGAGCGCGTGATGAACGTTCCCAGGATCGTGAGCGCGAACGTGGCGCAGAGCAGCGAGATGTTCCACACCCGCAACATGCCGCGTCGTTCCTGCACCATGACCGAGTGGATGTACGCCGTGCCCGTGAGCCATGGCAGCAGCGACGCGTTCTCGACCGGGTCCCAGCCCCAGTAGCCGCCCCAGCCGGTGATGTCGTAGGCCCACCACGCGCCGAGAACGATGCCGAGCGTCAGGAAGCCCCAGGCAACGAGCGACCACCGGCGGGTTTCGATGAGCCAGCCTTCGCCGACTCGGCCAGTGACGAGCGCGGCGATCGCGAACGCGAACGGCACCGTGAAGCCGACGTACCCGGCGTAGAGCATCGGCGGGTGAAACGCCATCAACAGATTGTCGGCGAGCAGCGGGTTCAGACCTCCACCTTGCAGCGGTGGTTCCGCAACCCGCTGGAAGGGGTCGGCGGGCCCGGCCATAAGACCGAAGAAGAACACGCACACGCCGAACATCGTGACCAGGGCCCAACTCACCAGTGGGTCGCTGAGCCGACTTTGGAACTTCACAGTGACGACAACGAGGTAGATGCCGAGGATCACGCCCCAGAGCAGGATCGATCCTTCGAGTGCCCCCCAGGCGGTCGCGAACTTGAGTAACCCGGGCGTGGTCGTGCTCCCATGACTGGCGACGTATGCGACCGAGAAGTCGTTGGCAAACAACGCTCGTTCGAGTATGGCGAAGGCGAAGACGGAACCGCCGAGTACCACCCACGTAAAGCGCGCGCCGAGGCGCAAGATCTCCTCACTCCGTTGGCGGATACCGACGAGGAGGACGATCATGCCGACCAGCGACGCGGCCACTGCTAGGACGACGCCGAGGTCGCCGAGTATGACGTGCACGATCGTTCGTTACTCGATACCGGTTGCGGGCAGCATGCCGCCCCGTTCGGCATCTTGTATTCGCTCGTCGTTCGCGACCCGGTAGTCGTTGTCGTGCTTCACGATCATGCGACTGCTGCGGAAGTAGTAGCCGTCGGCCACGGGTTCGAGGCCCTCGGCCGTCATCGTCGCGGCGATCTCGCCGTCGGTGTCGGCCGCCCAGTGGCCTTCGAGTACGACAGGAACGCCCGGCTGGAATGACTCGGCCGGGTTGCCTTCATGCACGACGTTGGCCGTGACTCCTTCGAAGGCGACGGCGAAGACGACCGATGGTGAATCGGTGACGGCGGCGGCCCCGGTCGCGATTCCGGTGACGGTGCTCGCTCGATCGAGCGGCGTGCCTTGGAGCAGGAAGCGGCTCTCGCCGAGCTCAGCGCGTTGCTCGACCGCCGCGTCGACGTTCGTAAACGACAGCGACGCATCACCGAGCGTGCGAAACAAAACCGCGACAAGTGCTGCGCCGATCACGACGACAATCAAGGTTGGAAGCAGACGGCTGCCCGACCGAGGTGCTACTTCGCGTGGGGTGAGATCGAGTTCGTCGCCCGCGCTGATGGGGTCAGACATCGCTTGAAATCCAGCGCCGTTTGTCGGCCGGAACCTGGCTACTCAGGATGCGACCCCGGCGAACGATCGACCATGCATACAACCCGATCGCGCCAAGTGAGATCCCCCACCCGGCGATGATGTATCCAACGTGTGTCATGTCGACTCCTGCCGAGCGGTTGCCGTGGCCGCAGGGGCGTTGGCCGGGTTCGTGTCGGCGCGGTTCACTTCGGCGCGACGATCGCGAATGGCTTGCTCAAGATCAAATCCTTCGACCTGGCGTTCGAGCCAACCAAGGCGGAACCGATGGATGAGCAACCAGGCGAAGACGCCGGTGAACACGACCATGCCGAAGAACACGGTGAAGAACGTCAGGTTCTCCCACTTGATCTCAGTGGCCGTCGACTTCTGGTGCAGCGTGCGGTTCTCCCACCATTCGACCGACCGGTTCACGATGGGAATGTTCAGCACAGAGATGAGCGCCACGATCGCCGCTCGGCGAGCCCGCACCGTTGGATCGCCGGGTACTCGACGCAGCGCCAAATACCCGAGGAACATGAGGAACAGCATGAGTGTGGTCATGACACGTACGTCGCCCCACTCCCACCACGTGTTCCAGATCGGGCGGCCCCAGATAATGCCGGTCACGAGCGTTAGGGCGAGAAAGAGTGCACCCACTTCGGCCGCTGCGTGGGCCACGGTGTCCCACCAGATCGACTTCTTCCACAAGAACATTCCGCTGCCAACCGCGGTGATAACGAAGCCCAGATAGGCGACAAGGATCGTCGGGAAGTGCACGTACAAGAGACGGACCGCATCGAACTGACCGACGACTGTGTTCGTCGCTTCGTCGACCCGCTGATCGGGCGGCGTGAGCACGAGCGCAAACAACAGCAGGGTGGCCAAACCGACAAGACAGACGACGCCCAGCACCCGCGTGGCGCGGGAACCGGTACCGACCGCGGCGGTCGCGTCATCTCGCTCTGCTGTTTTGGCTGAACCGAGAAGGGAACTCATGAACCTCTAGGCATCTTCCAGGACGGCGCCGTACGCCAGGGCGCCGACGATGGTGTAGGTGATGGCGAAGGCCGCCAGAAGACTCAGCCAGGCCCATCCATTTACGGCGACCTTGCCGAGCGCATCATCGAATGCTCGCGTTGCCCCGATCAGAACCGGAGCCAGCACCGGAAGCAGGAGAATAGGCAAGAGGGTTTCCCTCACACCAAGTCCTACCGCCAATACCCCGTAGAGCGTACCTGCGACGCTGACCCCAATGGCCGCGACGATCGCCGTTGCTGCGAACAGGGGAACGTTCTGTATCGACGCTTCGTAGAAGATGATGATGCCGACGGCGAGCAGGGCTTCGAGCGCGACGAGTTGGGCGGCGATGGCCAGTGCTTTGCCAACGAAGACCCGCCACGGTTCGATGCCCGATAGCCGCAGTCCTTCCATCGCTCCGTCGGCCATCTCGACCGCGACCGATCGCTGGACGGCGAGGATTCCGACGAACAGAACCGTTACCCAGAACAGACCCGGTGAGAAGGCGGCCAGGGTCGCCCGGTCGGCGTCGAGGGCGAACCCGAACATGACCAGCACGAGGAGGGCGAACGGTGCGACCTGATTGGTGACGACGCGGGACCGAGCTTCGATACGCAGGTCCTTCTGGGCGATAAGTAGGGCGTCATGCATCGGACACCACCGCGGTGCCGTCGGCCGGGTCACCGGCGCCGGATGCCTCGACCAGCTCGGCGGTACCGCCGGCGATCGTGAAGGTGCGGGTCACGAGGGGTCGCACTCGGTCGAGTTCATGCGACGCCACGATCACGGTGGCCCCCGATTCGATCGCCTCATTGATGAGCGCATCGACGAGGTCGCGGCCATCAGAATCGAGCGATGCGTGCGGCTCGTCGAGCAGCCAGAGTCGCGGTCGCCGAACGACCATCGCCGCGATCGAGGTACGGCGGCGTTGGCCGGCCGACAATGCCCGAACCGGACGGTCGGCAAGCGATCCGAGGCCGAGACGGTGCAGTGCGGCATCGACCTGGTCGGCCCCGCCCGCGCCCGCCAGCTGGGCCCAGAATGCAACGTTGTCGGCGATCGAAAGGTCGTCGTACAACATGGTGTTATGGCCGAGTAGACCGACGAGGGGTCGAAGCGCCCGGCGTTTTGTCCGAAGGTCGAGACCGAGCACTTCTCCCGAGCCGCTGTGCAGCGGCACGAGCCCCGCACATAGCCGCAGCAGTGTCGTCTTCCCCGCTCCGTTCGGGCCCTGGAGCAGGATCACCTCGCCCGCCGCTACATCGAGATCAACCCCAGCCAGTGCCGGAAAGCGACCGAGGAGGGCGATCGCATTGCGAAGGCGGACAGCTGGAGACATAACTCACTCCACGGTAGTTGCCGGTCCGGCGACTACCCCAGCTCAGCGCGCGGCCCGGCACCTGACGGCCCTCGGTGTTTCAAACGGGTCGGGCCGCTGCGTTATGGCGAGCAAAGTGCAGGCGGCGGTTCGCCGGGTGAACCGGGCAGGCAGGTGTCGTTGCCTGCCCCACCGTGAAGCTGGTCGGTGTCGGCCTGACCCCAGAGCTGATCGGCGCCGCCGCCGCCGAACAACGTGTCGTCACCGTCCCCGCCAGCAAGGATGTCGTCGCCGGCTTGGCCGAACAGGAGATCATCGCCATCGTCGCCGAAGAGCTCGTCGGCACCGCTGGCTCCCTGTAGCCGGTCGGCGCCTGCACCGCCGTAGATCACGTCGTCGCCGGACGCTCCATA